>Ga0255751_10003051_pt1 | contig 15404 bp, 21 predicted proteins | sample 071ome_20_FD_179951 | JGI IMG/M metagenome (GOLD analysis project Ga0255751, IMG submission 179951) | Coastal salt marsh microbial communities from the Groves Creek Marsh, Skidaway Island, Georgia - 071412BT metaG (version 2) | ecosystem: Environmental > Aquatic > Marine > Intertidal zone >...
ATCTGGCTGTCTCTCGGAAGAATGGATCAGATTCAGGTGGAAGCGGCTCGACGCCGATCGAAGTCGCGTCATCCGAGCCAACGCCGCCAAGACTGAAAACAGCGTCTTGGGGTGACAAGAGTTTCGGCCCTCAAGTAGCCGCCTGGGCGCAGCTCAACATGGGGATCGACATGTTCCCTTGGCAGATCGAAGCAATCAACGGGATGCTCGAGGCTGATGAGAACTGGCGGCTACGTCACCGCTTCGCTCTGGTATCCGTTGGGAGACAGAACGGCAAAACAAAGGGCCTGCTGGCACCTTTGATCGGCTGGTGGCTCACGCACTACGCGGCCCAGCGCGGCGAACCCCAGAACGTCATGTCGACCGCGCACAAGCTCGACGTCGCCGAAGACGTCGCCAACGTCCTGTTCCCGATCCTTGAGGAGAAGTTCGGCTTCCAGACATACCGGTCCTTCGGCCGCAAAGAAGCGTTCCACGAAGGCGGATCACGCTGGCGCGTCGTCAGCTCCGGCGAGTCAGCCGGCCACGGAACATCGAACGATCTAGTCGTTGTCGACGAGATCTGGAACGTCAAACCCGAAGTGATCGAAGGCGGACTGCTCCCAACACAAACCGCAAGGCCGGCACCGTTCGCATTCTTCACCTCGACAGCCGGCTCAGAAGACTCCAAGTTCTTCATCCGTTGGCGTGAGCGCGGAATGCAACAGATCGAAGCCGGCGAGCCAGGCCGTCTGTACATGGCCGAATGGTCACCGCCGGCAAACGTCGATCCGACTGAGCGCCGCTGGTGGTCCTGGGCGAATCCGTCGCTCGGCTACACGATCACCGAACAGGAGCTCGCCGACAAACTTGAAGCGCTCGACCGCGGCGAGTTCGTCCGGCACCATTGCAACATGTGGACCTCGAGCATCGGGTCCTGGCTTCCTCACGGCGCCTGGGAAGCGCTCCAAGTCGACGACCCGATGCCAGCCGGCGGCATTCTCGCCGTGGACTCAAACGCGACCGATATGCGCTACGTCGGTGTTCGTGTCGCGCTCCGCGAAGACGGCCGATACCAGGCTGACACCGAGTTCGCCGTCGAAACCCAAGACGAAATGTGGGCCGCTATCACCGAGTCAATGAAGGACCGATCTGTCGAGCTTGCGCTCACTCCTGGACTCGCCACGATGTGTCCGCTCGATCTGAGCCGCCGCATGACGATCTGGGGCTACCAAGAAATCAACCGATACACCGCGATCGTCAAAGGCATGATTCTTGAGGGCCGGATGGCGCACAACGGAAAAATGACGCTGACCGAACAAGTCAACCGCGCGGTCGCCGGCCGAACCCAAGCCTCGATCACGTTGACAAGCCAGAAGTCGCCAGGACCGATCGAACAATGCCGCTGTATGGTCGCCGCCGCCGGTATGGCCGCGAAACCACAGTCAAACATTCGGAAGCCTATGATCGGAAGTTCCCGCTAGATATCCACAGGCTTGTGGTAACCTTCGCACCGTGGGTCTTTTCCGCACAAAGCCGGCGCCTGCATTCGGAGCCTCCACCGTCAATGCCGCAGCTGGCGGTGCCGGAAGGCCCGGCGCGCTGCAGACCTATGCTGTCGGGGCTGGTACGCAGCGCGCCTTGTCTATCCCGACGATCTCGCGTGCTCGCGATCTCATCGTGTCGATGGTCGCAGCTCTCGACTTCAAGACGTACGTCCTCGAGTGGGACGAAGCCGCCGAGGAGTACGTCCGCCGGTATGTGCCAGGCGAATCGTGGATGACTCAGCCAGATCCGAGCTGCACCCGCAACTTCATCATTGCGAACACGGTCCAAGATCTGATCCTGCACGGCCGCGCGTTCTGGTACATCACGACCCGCTACTCGACCGGATTCCCAGCATCGTTTGTCTGGCTTCCCCACGAGAACGTCACGACCGGCGACCAGATGGGGCCAGAATGGTTTGGCCCATCCAACGACATCGAGTTCAACGGCGTCAGCGTCCCCACCGAGAACGTCGTCCAGTTCCTGTCACCCGTCAACGGCTTGCTCTGGCAAGGCGCCCGCGCGATCGACATCGCCTACCGCCTCGACGAAGCCGCCAAGCGCTTCGCATCCAACGAGATCACCGCCGGCTACCTTCAGCAGAAAGACGGCGAGCCGATGTCCGGCGAGGAACTGTCAGATCTTTCCGCCGCTTGGGCCGAGGCCCGCCAACACAAAGCGATCGGTGCGCTCAACCAGCATGTCGAGTGGCGCGAGTTCGACTCGACGCCCGACAAACTGCAGCTCGTCCAAGGCCGCGAACACGCCGCCAAAGAGCTCACCCGCGTCGCAAATATCCCGCCATACCTCGTCGGCGTCGAGGTCGGCGGCTACACCTACATGAACGCCAACCAAGCCCGCCAAGACCTCTATCTGTTCGGCGCCAAGCCGTACATCGACTGCATCGAGGAAACATTGTCGATGAATAACATCATCGCCCGTGGTAAACATGTCGAAATGAACGTCGACGCCTACCTGGCCGAAGCCGAAATCATGAACCAGGAGCCAGCCGTATGATCCGAATGATCGCAGACAGCGTCACCCTTGACGCCGCCGCCGGCGACGAAAAGCCGCGCACCATCTCCGGCATCGCCGTCCCATACAACGTCGAAGCAACCGTTCTCGGCGGAAGCCGCGTCCGCATCCTGCAAGGCGCACTTCCCACCGACGGCCCCGCGCCACGCTTGCTCGAGGACCACGACACCGGCCGCATCGTCGGCAAAGTCACCGCCCGCGAAGACACACCCGACGGAATGCTGTTCGAGGCGCAGATCGCCAAGACACAGGCCGGCGATGATCTCGTCGAGCTGCTCAAAATGGGCGCCCTCGACAGCGTGTCGGTCGGCATCGAAGCCACCGACTACGAAATGGACGGCCGCACAATGGTCGTCAAAGCAGCCAACTGGGAAGAACTGAGCGTCGTCTACAAGCCGGCGTTCGCAGGCGCCCAGATCACCAAGATCGCCGCCGCAGAAGCGGAGGCCACCCCCGACAACCCCGAACCCCAAACCGAAAGTGAGAATCAAGTGTCCGAGGACATCAAGCCCGAGGTCGTTGAAGTCGCCGCCGAGGCGCCCCAGCCGACCGCCCCCATCTACGCCGCCGCCAAGAAGGAGTTCAAGCTCCCGTCGGCCTCCGAGTGGATCGCCGCCGCCCTCGAGGGCGGACACCGCTGGCACCAGATGAACGACAACATCCGCGCCGCCGCGCCCGACGTCACCACGACTTCGAACGACGGCGTCCTGCCCGAGCCGATCGTCGGCCCCGTCTACTCGAACTACATCTCGCGGCGCCCCGTCGTCGATGTGTTCGGTGCGAAGGCGATGCCTGGCTCCGGCAAGGTGTTCATCCGCCCGTCGGTCTCGACCCACACCTCGATGGCCGCGCAGAGCTCCGAGCTCGCCACCCTTCAGTCCGGCGAGTTCCAGGTTCAGGAGAACCAGGTCACCAAGGCCAGCTACGGCGGCTACGTCACCGTGTCCGAGCAGGTCTCGGATTGGAGCGACCCGAACATCATCAACCTCATCCTCGAGGACATGGGCCGCGTCTACTCGTCCACCACGGACAACGTCGCCGCTGACGCCCTTGTCGCCGGCGCCACCAACACCGTGAACTTCACGGCCGCGAGCATCACCGACGCGACCGAGTGGCTCTCCTGGCTCTACTCGAGCGCCAGCGCCATCCTGTCGAACCTCGGCAACGGCGGCACCCTGCCGACGCACCTGTTCCTCAGCGCGTCGAACTGGGCGGCCCTCGGCAAGCTCGAGGACGGCGACGGCCGGCCGCTGTTCCCCACCGTCGGCCCGATGAACGCCTACGGCTCGATGACCCCTGGCTCGACCAACATGACCGCGTTCGGTTTGCAGGTTGTCGTCGATCCGAACTTCGTCGACACCTCGAACGGCACCATCATCATCGGTGACACCGTCGGCTTCGAGATCTTCGAGCAGCAGAAGGGCTTCCTCCGCGTGCAGGACGCCACCATCCGCGGCACCAACATCTCGTGGCTCGGCTACTTCTCGACGCTGATGCTCGATACCAACCGGTACCGCAAGGCCGCGTTCGTCTGATCCTCCCCCTGAGACACCTGCACCATGGCTAGCTACACGATCACGCACCTCACGCGGATCGAGGGCTATGCCGTGGTGCAGGTGCTCGAGGACACAGAAATCGAGGTCGGCCAAGAGATCGTCATCTCATCGGCCTCCGACGCCACGTTCGACGGCACCCACACCGTCATCAGCACCGAGCCATACGAGCTCATCGACATCACCGACGAAGGCGACCTCGTCTTCGACTGGGATGTCTACTATCCAAACCAGGCCATCTTCATCGACGCTGGCGACGACGTTGAGCGCGACACCGCGACCGGCACCGTCACCTACACCACGACCTGCAGCTGGATCGACGCCGACGACATCACCGAATGGCTCGGCGTCGAATCAGCCACCGCAAACGACACCGCGTTCATCGCAACCTGTGTTGCCGCGGCAAACGCCTGGTGTTACCGGCGCCGAGCATCGGCCGGCTACTTCGACAGCCTGTCAACCGTCCCAGACGGCTCCGTCAAACTCGGGACCGTCATGTACGGCGCCACGCTGTACCGTGAACGCGGCTCAGTCGACGGCTACGCCTCGTTCGACGCGATGGGAACCACTCAGCCGATCGCGTCCTACGGCCGCATTCTGCAGCTTCTCGGCGTCGGTAGACCGCAGGTGGGCTGATGCCTGCCTCCGGAATCTTCATTAGCGCGATCGCCCAGATCAAAGCCGCTGTCACCGCGCTCGGCTACAAGCCGGTGACCGATCCGCGCAACGCCCGCCCGCTCACCGTCTTCATCGAGATGCCGACGTTCAGCGGATTCAACACCAACATCGCCGACATGACGTTCACGCTCCGTGTCCTCGCGCCGCCACCTGGCAATCAAGACGCGACGAACTGGATTTTGACCGCTGTCGACGCCATCCATGAGAGCGACGACATCGCCGTGACCGCCGGCACGCCGTCCATCGCCCTCATCGGTGAGCAACAGCTCCCCGCCTATGATCTAACCGTCCGGCTAGCAACAAGAAGGAACTGACCCAATGGCAACCACCGTTGTTCTCAACCAGGCCACCCTGACTGTCGACTCCGTCGACTTCAGCGACCAGGTTTCCACCATCACCGTCACCGAGAGCTATGAAGCGCTCGAGTCGACCGCGTTCGGCGACACCGCCCGCAAGTTCGTCAAGGGACTCGGCAACCACGAGATCTCGGCCACTCTGATGATCGCGTACGGATCGAGCGAGGTCGAGGAAAAATTCAACAGCTTGGCTGGGACTACGTTTGACGTCGTCGTGACCCCGACGACCTCTGCGACGCCTGGCGCTTCGAACCCCGAGTACACGCTCACCGGCTGTTACCTCGAGTCCGTCACCCCCGTCAACGGCGGTGTCGGCGAGCTGCCGACGATGGACGTCGTGTTCCGCGGCGGCGCCCTCACCCGTAGCACGACTCCCTGATCCCAGTTCATTCCCTAAAGGAGCCCCGACATGAACCTCACGATCCGCATCGACCTCGGCGACGGCCCACAGGACATCCAAACCAACCTGTGGGCTGTCGTCGCGTGGGAACGGAAATACAAGACCAAAGCGTCACAGATGGCGACCGCGGCCGGCATGGAAGATCTTGCGTTTCTCGCGTATGAAGCCATGAAGGGCCAGAAGATGGTCGTGCCAGCCGTGTTCGACGACTTCATCAAGAAGATCGTCAGCCTCGAGGTCGTTGGAAGTGACGAACGCCCTACCCAAGGGGAACCAGAAGACGCCAGCTAGCCGAACTGCTGGTCGCCGTCTCCTGGTGGCCCCCACACATCGAGTTCGATCTCAAAGACCTCAACACCGTGGTCGATGTGATCGAAGAACAGAAGAAACAGCATGGCAAGCGTTAGCGCAAGAGTTGAAGTGAACGGCCTAGCCGACACGCTCAAAGTCCTGCGCCGTGTTGACCCTGAGCTACGCAAGACGACGATTCGGCGCATGAAACTGGCCGCCAAGCCAATGCAAGCCGAAGCCAAGAAACTGTTCCCCGACTCCTCACCGCTGTCTGGCTGGGGGAATTGGCGCGGCGGCTACGACGGCCGCACCGTCAAACGCAACGTCAAAGTCGCGTTCAAGGGATCCAAAGCCCGCAACAGCGACACCATTCCCCTGCTCACACTTCGCCAAACCAGCGCCGCCGGCGTCATCTTCGACATTGCTGGCCGCAAGAGCTCCGGCAACAGCCCGTCAGGCCGAGCCATGATCGCCCGCCTCGACCAGTACGCGCCGGCCTCGAGGGTGATGTGGCCGACCGCTGAACGCCATATGCCCCAGGTCGTGCAAGGCGTAAGATCAGCCATCGACGACATGTCCGAGATCATCAACCAGGAGCTGCGCTAGATGGCTATCAACGTCCCGATCGTTAGTGAGTTTTCGGACCGTGGCCTAAAGAAGGCCATGAACGAGTTCAAGCGGCTCGAAACCAAAGGCCAGAAGACCGCGTTCGCCCTCAAGAAAGCGTTCCTACCCGCCACCGCCGCGCTCGGTGGCCTCGCCGTAGCCGGCGCCAAGATGGTCGCCGCTGGTGAGCAGGCCGCAACCTCAAACTCGCGGATTATTGCGATCTCGAAGTCGATGAACCTGTTCGGCCAAGAGTCCGAAAAGGTTGCGAACAACCTGATCAAGATGGCGAATGCCCAGGCGATGGCTTCAGGCGAAGATCAGAACGCCATCAAGCTCGGCATGGCGAAGCTGTTGACATTCAGCGAAATCGCCAAGAGCGCCGACGAGCTCAACGGCGTGTTCGCCAGAACGACTCAAGTGTCCCTCGATCTCGCGGCCGCAGGCTTTGGCACCGTCAAAGACAACGCCACGCAGCTCGGCAAAGCACTCCAAGACCCGATCAAGGGTCTCAGCGCCCTGACCCGTTCCGGTGTCACCTTCACCCGAGCAGAACAAGACAAGATTCGCGCCTTGGTCGAATCGAACAACCTGTTCGAGGCGCAGGACATGATCCTGAAAGCGATTGAGCAGCAGGTTGGCGGAACAGCAGCAGCGACCCGAAACGCCACCGACCGCATCAAAGTCTCATTCTCACTACTCACCGAACAAATCGGTCTGGCATTACTGCCCGTCTTGGACGCACTTCTGCCCAAGATCATCGGCCTCCTCGAGTTCATGGTCGACCACAAGAACGTCCTAATCGGCTTCGCCCTGGGCATTGGCACAATCTCCGCCGCCATCGTCGTCGCCAACTTCGCTATGAAGGCATACGCGGCCGCCCAAGCAATCGCCACAGCCGCTCAATGGGCCTTCAACGCCGCTCTGAGCATGAACCCCATCGGCATCGCCGTCATCGCCATCGCCGGCCTCGTAGCCGGCCTAGTAGTCCTCTACAAGAAGTTCGAGTCCGTTCGCAAAGTCATCAACGCCATGCTCGCGCCGCTCAAGTTGGCCGCTGAGGGTCTTGGCTGGCTCGCCAAGAAGCTCGGCATCGTCGGCGACGAGATCGAGCAGAACTTCACGCCCAGCATTGACGAAGCCCGCAAGCAAGCGGGCGACATGTACGCCTCCGTTCGTGAAGCATCGACCGGCCTCGAGCAGCTTGAGGACACTTCGGACAGCGCCGCTGGCGCCCAGGACGAACTCGCTAGGTCAGTCAACGCGGTCTACGACGAGGTTCGGAAACTCAATCCCGAGCTCGACGCGATGCTGGCCCGCCTTGATCGCGAAGACCAGATCGAAACATTCCAGCGTGCGATCGACGATTACCGCGAAGCCATCGCCGACAGCAGTCTCAGCACCCGCGAACAAGAACAGGCGCTCCGTGACGTTCAGCGTGAACTGCTCCGAACCCTCGAAGCGTTCGGTGTGCTCAGCAACGCTCTCGCCGCCGGCATCAAACTCAAGTTCGACACCGGCAACATTGAAGCCGCGATCGCTAGCGCCAACCGTGTTATCGACGCCTTCAACCGTGTCAAGGCGATCGCTGAGGGTGGCGCACCTGCTTCGACGTATGTTCCGCCGCGTGACGAGCTCGGCTTCTTGTCCGCCCCGCCGGTCGCCACCACCACAATCACGCCGATTTCCAGCATCACTCGAGCACCGTCCGGCGCAATCCAAAACGTCACCGTCAACGTGTCCACGATCAACCCGACACAAGAAGTCGGCGAGGCCGTGGTCACCGCGATCCGTAACTACAACCGCACCAGCGGCTCAGCCCAGTTCGGAGTTACCAGGCTGTGACCGCCACCGTCGTCCAGTCCGGCGATTACACGCTCGAAATCGACACGGGCGCACCCGTACAAGGGTTCCGGCTTGATGACACGTTACGCGGCGTTCTAGATGGCACCACGTTCGTTCTGGACGGCCTCACCGACTTCGCGGACGTCACCGACGGCGTCAAAGGCATCCGCGTAAAACGAGGCCGACGCGACATCAAAGACCAGTTCTCCGCCGGCACCATGACGTTTGTGCTCGACGACACGGCGGCTGGCGGAGTATTCAACCCGTTCGCGACCGATTCGCCGTACTACGATCCCGATAACGACAAACCAGGACTAGCCCCGATGCGGCTCGTCCGTTTGTACCGTGAAGCCGAGCTGCTGTTCGTCGGCCGAATCGTCGACTACGACTACAACTTCGACCTGAACGGCGACGACACCGTCAGCGTCACCTGCGCCGACGACTTCTATCTCCTCGCGCAAACCGTCACCGACGAAGTTCACATCGACCAAGAACTGACCGGCGCTCGCATCGAAGCCATCCTCGATCTGACCGAGGTGAACTACCCGACCGGCGCGGCCCGCTCAATCGCCACCGGCACCGTCGAGCTCGGAGGCCATAGCGGCGGCGGCGGAGGCGGCCACGACTACGACCTCGAGCTCGGCCAAGTCGTTCTCGACTATCTGCGGCTCGTCAACGACGCCGAGCAAGGCCGACTCTACATTGACCGCGAAGGCGTCCTCGTATTCGAGAACCGGATCGGTGCAACGCTGTCCGCAGCTGTCGCCGACTTTCATGACGACGGCACGAACTACCCGTACCGCAACGTCGACATCTCGTTCGGGGCCGACAAAGTCGTCAACCTGGTGTATGTCTCCACGCTGAACAACAAGTCCGGCACGGCATCCGACGCTGGAAGCCAAGCCGAATACTTCATCCAGTCGCTCGCGGTTACTGGCTCGCTGTTGAACACCGACGCCGACGCTCAAGACCTCGCCGACTATCTGCTCAACCCTGACCCCGAGGCGACGTTCACCGCGATCGAGGTCGCATTCTCACAGCTCTCAGACGCGCAACGTGACGTCGTAGCAACGATTGACATCGGCGACACCATCACGATCGAGAAATCGTTTATCAACGGCGCGTCTACCACGCAGCTCGCCCAAGAACTCGCGGTCGAAGGCGTCGAACATTACATCGACACCGCCGGCGGTCATGTCGCCCGTTTCTACACAAGCCCCACCACCATCATCTTCGAGCTAATCCTGGACGATCCCGTCTATGGTGTCCTCGATGCCCTGAATGCTCTAGGATAGGAGTACCTATGGCAACGCCGACCAGTCTGCCCGCCACGTTCGTCGCCGGCAATGTTCTTACCGCCGCACAGATGAACGATCTGCGCGGCGCATTCCGCATCTTGCAGGTCGTCCAGACAGTTGCGGCAACATTGTTTGAGACTACCTCAACATCGTTTGTGGACATTACCGGTTTGTCGGTGACGATCACGCCAACATCGGCAACGTCAAAGATTCTTGTTCATGCCAGCGTCTTGGGCGAAAAAGCGGACACGAATCTACTTTATTTGAACTTGTACCGAGGCGGCGCGGCATCTGGCACCTCACTAGGAGCAGCCTCGGGCTTTGGATATTTGCGAGTCAACGACCCGCCTATTCGCGCCTTCTTGACAGCGCAATATTTAGATTCACCGGCAACGACTTCGGCGACAACCTACACGGCCGCCGGAGCAGTCAACGCAGGCACCGGCAAGTACATGAAAGACGACACCACGGCCACCATCACCGTTATGGAGGTGTCAGCATGATCGACTACGCCGCCGTACTCAGCGCGAACTATCCAAACGCTCAATGGTCGCTATCCGGCAACGACTACGACACTCTCGATTGGTACGACGACACGCCGAAACCGTCACAAGCCGAGCTTGACGCCCAATGGCCTGCCGTCGACTATCAGAACCAGGTGGCCGCTGTAGAGAACGCCCGCCGCGCCGACTACGAAACGCAAAGCGACCCGCTGTTCTTCGAGTGGCAACGCGGCGACGGAACCGAACAAGCCTGGCTTGACGCCGTAGCCGCCGTGAAAGCCGCCCACCCATACCCGCCGGCCCCATGATCGTCACCAGCGAAGACGCAAAAACGGCCGCGCTCGCCGTTGTGATGAGCGTGATCGTCGTCTTCTGCTTGTGGATTGGACAGAGATGAACATCGCAAACCCGTCGAAAGCCATGATCGCTTTGGTCGCGCTGGTCTGTGTCACGCTTCTGCTGATGACCGACTCGATCTCGAACGAGGCCGGCACCGGTCTGATCGGCATGATCGCCGGTTACGCGGTTGGCAATGGCATCGCCGCGCGTCGAGGTGACGATGTGACCCCGATCATTGGAAAGAAGTCTTGAAATATCACAGTTGGCAACGGGACACGCCACGGCACCCGTTTGACACCTGCTCCCCGAATCTGCGCCAGATCCGCAAGTACCTCGAGGAGCGCTGGGGATTCTGGAATCTTGGTTGCTACGGACGCCGGCCGATCCGCGGCGGCACCGCCTGGTCGTCGCACGCTTTCGGTGCAGCTCAAGACTTGAGTTATCGCCGTGATGACGGACACCCGACCGCACCATCCCGCGAATGTGTTGAGCAAGACGTCATCCCCTGGCTCATTGAGCATCATGAAGTGCTCGGCATTCAGCGCATCCACGACTACTGGGCGAAGCGTTACTGGGAAGTAGGCCGCGGCTGGATCGGCCGTCCGCCTGGAGCACAAAACGATCACCTGCACATCGAGGTGACACCCGACACTTGGACTTGGGCGTCACCGATTTCGGAGCGCATCGTGTCCGGTCCGCCGCAGACCACTCAGCCGGCCGCGGTGCCTCCGTACCCTGGGCAATCTGTCCGCAAAGGATCGAAAGCCAAGGATCGCGTCAAGCTGATTCAGCGTGAGCTCAAGATGCTCGGCTACAACGTCGGCCCCGTCGATGGCATCTTCGGCCCGAAGACCGACGCAGCTGTCAAAGCCTTTCAAACCGACCAAGCCCTCACCGTTGACGGCATTGTTGGACCTATCACTTGGAAGGCTTTGTTCAACTAGCACACACAGGAGGCAACTGTGCCAGACATGTCAGACTTCGAAGCCGCACGCCCCAAGCCGGCAACCCCGAAGATCGAGAAGATCCTCGAGGAGCTCGACACCGAACGATCCGAAGCGCTCCACGCCGCGCTCATGGATCTCAGCTACAGCACGCCGACCATCAAGGCGGTATTGACAAAGTGGGGATACGAACTGTCTGAGTATCCGATCGCACAATGGCGACGGGCTCATGCTCGATGACTTCGACCAGGAAGTAGAGCTGCAAGAGCTCCGCGACGCCCTTGTCAGACAGCAACGCGCCACCCGCAAAGCGCACGCCAAGTCAGAAGCCATCGTCGAAGCCGTCTACCAGGCGGCGAAAGACGCGGCCGTCACACTTGGACGCGCACCGAGCGTTCCCAAACCTAAGACAGATCCGCGCCGCAAGAACCCCGAAGTCGCGCTCATCCATGCCACGGATTGGCAGCTCGGCAAACAAACCTCCGACTACGACATTGACACCTGCCGCAAACGGATCCACCGGTTCGCTGAGAAGATCGGCACGATGACCGAGATCCAGCGGGCCGATCATCCAGTCAAAGAAGCGCATGTCATGTTCGGCGGCGACATGGTCGAAGGCTTAGGCATCTTCCCAGGACAGCCGTACGAGGTCGAAGCGCACCTGTTCGAGCAGCTGTTCGCCACCGCCGGCCTGATGGAAGACTTCGTCCGCCGGATGCTCGCCATCTTTGAGCACGTTTCGGTCACCTGCGAGTACGGCAACCACGGCCGGCTCGGCCGCAAAGGAGACATGCCAGGAGCCGACAACATCGACCGCGTCGCCTACAAGATTGCTGGGGACCGCCTCGAGGACGAACGCGTCACCTGGCAAACCTCGCCGGCTTGGTACCAGATCGTCGAGATCGGTAACTACGGCGCTCTGCTGGTGCATGGCGACGAGATCAAATCATTCGGCGGCAACACGCCAGCGTTCGGCATTCTCCGCAAGTGCAACCAATGGTCAACCGGCGTCATCCCCGAAGCATTCTCCGACGTTTACATGGGCCACTTCCACACGCCGATGACGTTGACCATGGCAAACGGCGGTCAGATCTATGTCACCGGTTCGCCAGAATCGGAGAATGTGTACGCCAAAGAGTTCATGGCCGCGACCGGCCATCCAAGCCAGCGTCTGCATTACGTCGACCCAGAGGCCGGCCGCGTCACGGCATCGTATCTGGTATGGCTTGACTAGCCTGCGGAAAATCCGCATAATGTCTCCATCGGACCCCGACCCGATATGGAGGAAAAAATGAAGACACTGTTGCTGATCGCTGTCATGGCGATCATCCCTGTCAACTGCGACCCGTTGGAAATGCCGACAGAGGCCGCGGAATACCAGCGCAACATCGACACCGCGAAGTGTGAGCAATGGTTCGGACACGCGCTAGCGATGGGCTGGGAGATCGACGACCTGCCCGTCCTTGACGAGGTGATGTGGCGCGAGTCCCGTTGTGACCCGACACAAGTGTCAGACACCGGCGACCACGGCCTGACACAAGTCAACTGGCGCACCTGGGCACCGCTCGTCCTCGAGCTCGGCTACACGAAAGAGGACTTACAGCATCCCGCGGTCAATCTGTTGATCGCCCGACAGATCTACGAAGACGCCGACCGCCGTGGCTGGTGTCCGTGGAAGCCGTGGTACATGAGCGGCACCTACACATGCAACGGAGGAAACGCATGAACCTGGACGGATACGTCACCGTCAACGAACGCCTGAAACTGGCGCTCGCCAAATACCCCGACCTACGGGTCGAGGAACTGCCATTCGATATCGTCGAGATCGGCGGACAAACGAACCTGCATTGCACGGTTCGCGTCTACACGACACCCGACGACACCAGACCCGTCCTGGGATCGGTCCTCGAACCCATTCCAGGACGAACCCCATACACCAGAAACAGCGAGCTCATGGTCGGCATGACCTCAGCCCTCGGACGCGCCCTCGGCTACCTCGGCTTCGGCATCGACAAAGGCATCGCCAGCAACGACGAAGTCGCAGCTCGAATCGGCACCGACCGCGAGTTTGACGACGCCATGCCGGCTGTCACCAGAGCCAAAGTCGGATCACGCGCCAAAACAGGCGCCCAGAAAGCCGCAGAAGCCGCGTTAGAGCGTGGCGCGGGTGCTGATAGCCCAGAACCGTTAGAGAGCGTTCTAGACGCGTTTCCAGGCTCATCTGTGAAGAAACGCCAAGAACCGACCGAGAAAATGATCGGTTTCTACAAACGGCTGTGCCGTGAACGCTCCCTCGAGTACGACGAGCAAGCCCTCGTCGACTTCGACGCCTGCAAGATCGCAATCGACCGACTCAAGGAGATGCCCCGTGACTGACGACCAACTGATCGAAGAGCTCGAACGCTCACACAAGTTCCGCACTTACGGCGGCGACGGCTACACGCTCCACGGCGAAGCCGCCAAACGTTTGCGAGAACTGCAGCTCTACATCGAGCAGTTGAAGTCTGACAAACACTGGCTGAACGAAAAGCTCCTTGAGGTCCGCACCGATCTGCAACTCGCGGAAGCGAGGAACCGTGAGAGAAGCTGACTTTCAACAAAGCGTGATCGAAGCCGCATACCTGTACGGCTGGCTCGTCTTCCACCCACGCCCAGCACAAACCGGAGGCCGCTGGTCCACGCCATACACCGGACACGCCGGCTTCCCCGATTTGGTACTGGCCCACCCTGAGAAAGGCGTGCTGTTCGTCGAACTGAAGAACGAACGCGGCCGCACCACACCAGGACAACGCCAATGGCTCAACGTCCTCGAGGACGCCGGCTCCGAAACGTACCTTTGGCGACCCCAAGACTGGAAAGACATCTGCGCCCGATTGGAAAGCAACTAATGGAGAGAGCAATGGACGACGACGAAATCCTGAACGAAATCACACGGCTAATGCAGTTCTACCCGCACCTCGGCGAAGAAATCCTGACCATCGCCATCACCCTGCACTTCACAGCTGCACCGCCCAGCGACAAATGGCTTGTCCTCGAGCAAGAGATCCGCCGCCGGCTGTCACAGACATACCTGGAGCACCGGTGATCGTCAGATCGAAGCGCCCTGAGCGCTACACCGTGCTCGACAACGACATCCTCAGAAACCATGCCCTGAGTTTCAAGGCCCGCGGCATTCTGGCCTACATCCTGAGCCAGCCAGACAACTGGGCGATCAGCTCAACACGCCTGGCGAAGGTCGGCCCTGACGGCCGTGACGCCATCAGAACCGGACTCAAAGAGCTCGAGGAGCGCGGCTACATCGTCAGACAGCGGATGCAAGACCCCATGACTGGCAAGTGGTCAACCTGCAACGTCGTCTACGACGAACCTGTGGACGAACCTGTGAGAAGCCGGTGGATAACTACGCTCGCCGAAGACGGATTATCCGACGTCGGAAAACCCGTCCCTATTAGAAGTACTACTCTTAGAAGTACTAGTGAAAAAGAAAGAGACATAGTTACGTCTCAGAAGCCCAAGCTGTGCACAACCTGTAAGGGCGCGGGCTGGACCGCGTTCGGCAACGACGTCGAGCGATGCGGATGCAATCCCAAGATTGAGGAACTATGAGCGCCGCCGGCCAGAACATCTACCGAACTAAGAGATGGAAAGAGCTGCGACTTCAGGTACTCAACGAAGAGCCGACCTGCCATTGGTGCCGCAAAGCGCCGGCCACCGAAGCCGACCACCTAGTTGAACTAGCTCGAGGAGGGGAACCGTATGAACGCTCGAATCTGGTGGGATCATGCAAGCCGTGTAATAGCCGCCGAGGCTCGGCGTTCCAAGCGCGACGCGGAGGCCCGAGAAAAGTTTCTTTTCAAGACGCAGTCCCCACCCCGCCTCCCCATCTGGCTGTCTCTCGGAAGAATGGATCAGATTCTGGTGGAAGCGGCTCGACGCCGATCGAAGTCGCGTCATCCGAGCCAACGCCGCCCAGACTGAAGACAGCGTCTTGGGGTGACAAGAGTTTCGGCCCTCAGGTCGCCGCCTGGGCGC
>Ga0255751_10003059_pt1 | contig 15377 bp, 10 predicted proteins | sample 071ome_20_FD_179951 | JGI IMG/M metagenome (GOLD analysis project Ga0255751, IMG submission 179951) | Coastal salt marsh microbial communities from the Groves Creek Marsh, Skidaway Island, Georgia - 071412BT metaG (version 2) | ecosystem: Environmental > Aquatic > Marine > Intertidal zone >...
TTTGATGGCCATCCATGGAATGCAGGAGGTACTTGGCCTTTTACAGTGGAAGACCCGGATCATCCTTTGTGTAAAAACTTTAGTTCTGCGACCTTTCAGTTTTCGGACGAAATTTACCAATACAAAGGATATGACCGGAAAAACTTACGGGTTTTAGTGAGCTTGGATTCCAACCAAAGTGGAATTCCCGGCAAGTCCCCTACGAATGATTACCCGGTTTCATGGGTGAAGTCGTATGGCAAAGGAAGAGTTTTTTACACGAACTTTGGTCATAATAAGGCAACTTGGTGGACTCCTTATTTATTGAAGCATTTCTTACACGGAATCCGCTGGTCGGTCGGAGAAATCGATGGTCCGGTTGCCAGCCTGGAGCTCACCTCAACCAAGTAACATTTTCAAATCATAACACTATAAAAACGAATCATCTATAATGAGTAATACAGAATCAGTAAGTAGAAGAAAGTTCATGGGGTCCGCAGCTCTTGCCGGAGCAGCGGTTTCATTTCCCAATGTGCTTACCGCCGAAAGCAAAGGGAAAGAAGTAATTCGTTTCGCTTTAATTGGTTGTGGAGGCCGGGGTAAGGGAGCCGCAGCACAGGTTATGAATTCACCTCACAAGACCGAATGCGTAGCTTTAGCGGATGCCTTCATGGATACTGCAAAAGGGGCACAAAACTACCTTAAGCATGTTGGCCATGAGGATAAGCTTAAGCTCACAGATGATACCATTTTTGCCGGTCTCGACGCTTATAAAAAAGTCATGGAGATGGATAATGTGGACTTGGTTCTTTTGACCACCTCACCAGGATTCCGTCCGTTGCACTTCGAGCATGCAATCAATAAAGGTAAGCATGTCTTCATGGAAAAGCCTGTAGCCACGGATGGAGCAGGTGTGCGCCGGGTATTAGCTGCCAATGAAGAGGCAAAAAAGAAAAACCTTATGGTAGCCGTAGGATTACAGCGCCACCACGAGGACAATTATATTGAGACTGTAAAACGAATTCAGGATGGTGCCATTGGAGAGCTTAACTATGCCCGTGTATTCTGGAATAGTGGAGGTGTTTGGACCAAGAAAAGAACATCCAGTCAAAATGAGCTCGAATACCAAGTTAGGAATTGGTTTTACTTTAACTGGCTCTGTGGCGACCACATTGTGGAGCAACACATCCACAACACCGATATCATCAACTGGATTAAGGGTTCCTATCCGATCAAGGCCAATGGCCATGGCGGCAGGCAGGTCCGGGGCAACCCCGCAAACGATCCCGATTGGAAGGAACATGGAGAAATTTACGACCATCACTTTGTAGAGTTTGAATATGCCGATGGGTTCCGAATGTATAGCCAGTGCCGACACATCAGCAATTGCTGGCAAAATGTATCCGAACACATCTATGGTTCAGAGGGACATAGTTCTGTGGCTGCTCACCAAATTTTCCCTAAATCAGGTGATCCATGGCGCTACCCCGGCAAAAGAGTGGGCGGGCATCAGCAGGAGCAACTCAATATGATTGATGCCCTCGCTAAGGGAGAAATCTACAATGAGGGAGATTATGGAGCGAAGAGTACCATGACTAATATCTTAGGCAGATGTGCGACTTATTCGGGTAAGGAGATAAGCTGGAATCAGGCACTCACCTCTAAGGTTGAGCTATGTCCTGGTATTGATTCCCTGACCTGGGAGAGCGAGGCACCGGTTAAACCAAACGCAGCAGGCGGGTATGATGCTCCCGTGCCCGGAAAAACTCGTGTGGTGTAATTCGCACCTTTCCAGCACAGATTAATTTGCGACCCTGAGTTTACTGCTCAGGGTCGCTTTGTTTTGACCCGTTTGGATAATCCTTTACCAAGAATACCTATGATCCTTTCTGATAAAGCAATCCTCGCAGCTATCGATACACGGGATATCGTAATCGAGCCTTATGATCGTTCCTGCCTGGGCACAAATAGTTATGATGTCCATCTATCACCCCACCTAGCTTGTTATGTGGATGATGTGATTGATGCCAAGATGCATAACCAGGTAAAACACTTCGATATTCCGGAGGAAGGTTATGTTTTGCACCCCGGACAAACTTACCTCGGATCGACCTTAGAATATACCGAAACCCGGAGATTTGTTCCCTTTTTAGAAGGGAAGTCCAGTGTAGGCCGATTGGGGATTGATATCCATGCAACCGCAGGTAAGGGAGATGTCGGATTTTGTAACCACTGGACTCTGGAAATCTCAGTTTCTCAACCGGTCCGTGTTTATGCAAAAATGCCAATCGGCCAGCTCATTTACTTTTTAGTTGAGGGTGAGGTAGAGGTGGAATACTCAAGCAAGTCATCTGCAAAATACAACCAGCGCTCTTCCTTACCAGTTGAATCAATGATGTGGAAGAATTCATTTTGAGTGAAACAAAATGATGATTTATTGCGTGAGATTTTAGAAGAGCACGCTCACAATTCCACACATGATCAAAAGTTAGAAAGCTTTTCTCACCAGGCGGAATACCAAAGTAACAAGACAGGGAATACCTGTCATATTCAACTAAAGATTCAAGAGGAGTGCTTAGTGAAAATCTCAGCACAGGTTAATGGATCGGCACTAGCTAAAGCATGTGCATCGATTATGTGTTCAGAAATGGAGGGTTTGTCGCTTGGTGATATCCAAACCCAGTTAAAGCAATTAGCTCAATGGACTAAAGATACCCAAGAGGAACCTGTTTGGAAGGGCGACTTGCTGGTTTACCAATCTCTGGTTCATTATCCCGAGAGAATGGATTGTGCGATGCTAGGTTGGAAAGCCCTTGAAAAAGCGATTTCCTCAAATTGAATCCTAAACTACATATCAGTATCCTCTGCCGTACCGGCTCCATCCTGATTGGCCGTAAGATCGCTCCCGACCAAATCCCCGATGGGAGTGGGCGTTATGAATTTCATACTTCGAATCCGGTAGTTCTTTGATGAATCTGCTTTGCATCAGTCGAACAGGGGTTCCTTTTTGATTGGCTAGGGTAGGGTAGAGTAAATAAAGCGAACGTTCTGCCCGGGTTGAGGCGACATAAAAAAGTCTTCTTTCTTCTTCCAAATCACTTTCACCATCGATCGCCCGTTTATTCGGAAAAAGACCATCAGCCAATCCGATGATAAAAACATGGGGATATTCTAAGCCTTTGGACTGATGAATGGTCGATAAACGGATACAACTTTCGCCATGCTTAACGACACGGTCTCCAGATTCTGAGCTTAATAAGACCAGCTGAGAAAGCATCTCTGCCAAAGTTTCGTGCTTGGAGGCAAAGTCTACTAAACTTTCCAAATCCTCTTCCCTTCGTGGCCAATTTTCGTAAGTTGCCCGAAGATATAATTGGTACCATCCTCCGATCGCTTCTTCCACGACAACAGAAGGGGGGGAGTTTCCGGCAACTTTGTGAATTTCGACCAAGGTTTCACACAAAGACTCCCAATCTTCTTTTGCGTCCTTGGGCACTTTTTGGAGAACCTTTTCATTTCCCAAAGCCTCGCACACGGAAATGGACGTATCTTTCGCCAATCCATTCGCTAGTTTTAATAAACGGATCGCAGTTTTTTCGCCTACTTTAGGCAGAAGGCAGGCAAAGCGAAGAAAAGCCGTATTGTCTTTGGGATTGGCTACAAACCTTAGTTGAGCAACCAAGTCTTTAACATGGGCTTGTTCAAAAAATCTTAATCCGCTGGTAATGAGAAAAGGAAGACCGCGACGGGACAGTTCTACCTGGAGTTCCATGGCATGATAATGAGCACGGTAAAGGATGGCGATCTGGTCATACTCCGCACCCGAATTGTATAGCTCCTCGATCTTAGAAATTACAAAATCTGCTTGTTGATACCCATCTAAGGTTGGAATTACTTTGGGTAAGTCCTGATGAGGTTTAGAGGCTTTGAGCTCCTTGCTAAAGCTTTTTTCGGAGGTGCGGTTTTCGAGGATGCCATTGGCAAGTTGTAAGATTTCTGGAGAACTACGGTAATTGGTCTCAATTTTAAAAATCTTAGTTCCTGGATGCCGGTCTGGAAAAGAGAGAATTTGATCTAAATCAGCCCCCCGCCAAGTATAGATACATTGGGCATCATCTCCAACCGCCATAATCTGATGGTTCGAGACTACGTAGTCGACGATTCTTGCCTGTAAAGAATTAACATCCTGGTATTCATCGACCAAAATATGGGAAAATCGATTCTGGAAGTACTGCCGAGCTTCTTCATGCTTTTCTAATAAGGTGAGCCAAAAGACGAGTAAGTCATCGTAATCCGTTAAACCTCGGGCAAGTTTTGTCCGAGTGTAGCCATCCAAAAATTGATCAATTTTGGTGATCAATTCTCGATTTGCAGGATACCTTGCCCGGGCAACTTCCTCAACATCCTTGCCCACATTGCGGGCAAAACTAATTAATCCTTTGATGGGCTTAGCTTTGGGGTTTTCCTTGGCCTTAAAAAAGTCTGGATCGATTTCACGAATTACTTCATTAAGCAAAGAGTCTGAATCCCCATCATCCAAGATGGTAAAACTTCTCGGAAGACCAATGAGATCGCCAAAGAGTCGAAGAGTCTGACCGCCCACATGATGAAAGGTTCCGCCCAGGAACCGATGGCTGCCAATACCGGTTAGCTCTTCCACCCGTTCGAGCATCTGTTTGGAGGCCTTATTTGTAAAAGTTAATAGCAGAATGGATTCGGGGGGGACTCCATTTTCGAGGAGATAAGCTACCCTGTATGTTAGGGTTCTGGTCTTTCCTGAACCAGCTCCGGCTAGAACGAGTGCGGGCCCATCTGGAGCGGTAACTGCTCTAAATTGGTCCTCATTTAATTCTTTTTTAAAATCAATTCCTTTTTGCTTGATGGGTTTGTTCGCTTGAGGGGGGGGGCCAAACAAATCATCCTCTTCATCTTCGTAGTCGTACATCTTAGTCTTCCTCAGAACTTTCTTTCTGAATTAATGGGGCTAGGAAATCGCGGTGAACCACTTCAGGGCGATGGCTCCACGGGTGTAGCGAAAGAACCGAATCATTATTCTGACCAATTATTTGATTGAGCTCATGATTGGAAAAGCGACAGATCCCCCGGGCAATGATTTTACCCTCTGGATTTAATATGGAGACAACCTCGGCTCGCCCAAAGGTACCACTCGCCCGAATAACACCGCTTGCCAGAAGGCTGGCACCATTCTTAAGAATGGCCTCACAGGCTCCATGATCAATTTCCAGGGATCCTTTAGGACTGGGAAAAAAGGCTAACCATTTTTTCCTTTGATTGAGGGACAAACCAGCAGGAGCAAAAAATGTTCCTTCCGCATCTCCTTGAATCACTTTCGGTAAGCGACCAGGATTTTCACCACTTCCGATAAAGACTGCACATCCAGATTTTGTAGCCACTTTTGCGGCCTCAATTTTTGTGGCCATGCCTCCCACCGCAGTGGCACTTTTTGTGCCTTCAGCCATCTTTTCAATTTCGGGAGTAATCTCGCTGACGAAAGGGATTAAGATTCCTGAATTCGCAGAGGTCATAAGCCCTTTGGCTGTTGTTAAAATAATAAGAAGTTCCGAATGAGAAAGAGATGCTAGAAGGGCAGACAAAACATCATTATCTCCAAATTTTAGCTCTTCATCACTGATGGAGTCATTTTCATTTACGACCGGAACAACTCCGTGTTGGAGTAAGGTCTCAATCGTTTCTTTCACCTTTTGAGAACGACCATGTTGATTAAAGTCTTCTCGAGTAAGTAAGATTTGTGCGGCCAACAATCCATGGTTTCCAAGCGAGGATTTCCATGCGTGCATCAATTCACTTTGTCCAATCGATGCACATGAGCGGAGTAAAGAGAGTTCGCTAGGCCTTTGCTCTAGCCCTAGTTTGCCCATACCTAAACCGACAGCACCGGAACTAACGATGATAACTTCAACGCCTCCTTTTTTGAGGGCATCAATACCAGAGCAAATCTGGGAAATTCTTTCGGCACGGATTTCTCCTTTTCCGGCCGATAGCAGACCGGTGCCTAATTTAATTACAACCCGCTTGATTTCTTGATCCACATCCTAACCTGAGTGTCCTAAAAATAACTTTGTTGATTTGGCATGAAATCCTTCTCTTGAGAGTACTCAAAAAGTAAAAAGTTCAAGTCAAACTTGCCTAAGGTCCGACTCTTTGGAAGCTAAGGCTTGGTTGATTTCATTGACCATATCATCTGTCATTTTTTGAACATCTTTCTCAGCTCTTTTAAAGTCGTCTTCAGGCAGTCCATCTTTCTGAAGAGCCTTCAGAGCATCCAAACCATCTTTTCGTGAAGCTCGCACTCCAATTCTCCCATTTTCAGCAAATCCTTGTGCCATTTTGCATAACTCTTCTCGCCTCTCGCCACTAAGTTCAGGAATAGGTAAGCGAATCAGCTCACTGGTAACAATGGGATTAATGCCCAGTTTGGCATCAATAAGGGCTTTCTCTATGGGGCCCACGGTTCCTTTATCCCAAGCTTGGATTTGAATTGTCCTGGAGTCTGGGGTTGTGATTGCGGCCACATCCCGGAGCTTCATCGAGGATCCGTAAACATCTACTGTCACACCATCGACCATCGATGGGTTGGCTTTACCCGTGTGTAAAGTGGCAAATTCGCTCAAGACATGATCTACAGATCTTTTCATGTCTTCTTTTAATTTAGTAAAGATAGGTTCAGTTTCCATGATGCTTATTGGGTTGGTGAAATCATATGAATTTAATTTTATAAAGAATTAACGTACGATAGTGCCAATCGGCTCTCCGCATACGGCTTTGCGAATGGATTGCTCTTGTTGCAGATCAAAAACAAGGATCGGCATCCGATTGTCCATGCAAAGAGAAAACGCGGTCGAGTCCATGACTGATAGTCTTTTTTCCAAGCATTCCATGTAAGTAAGCTCATCGAATTTAAGAGCATCTGCATGTTTATGGGGATCCTTGTCATAAATCCCATCCACCTTGGTGGCTTTGAGAATAATATCAGCAGAGATTTCACTGGCTCGCAAGGCGGCTGTGGTGTCAGTCGAGAAGTAAGGGTTACCCGTTCCTGAAACAAAGATCACTATCCTCTCTCGTTCAAGGTGACGGACGGCCCGGCGCTGGATGTAGGGTTCTGCTAGTTTGTCCATGGGGATGGCACTTTGAACCCGCACTACTGCACCCATTTTTTCTAACCTGTCCATTAGGGCCAGACCATTGATGACCGTTGCAAGCATACCCATGGAATCACCAGTTGTTCGATCAATTCCCTTATCTGCTCCCTGTAGACCTCGAAAAATATTACCTCCACCAACAACGAGACCAACTTCAACCCCCATATCGGAGACTGCCTTTATTTCTTCACAAATTTTTTCTAAAGATTGGGCAAAGATGGGTTCACCAGCACTTCGGTTACCTAATATTTCGCCACTTATTTTTAAAATAATACGTTTATATTTTGCTTTAGACATATTCTTTTCTCGTGATGTAGTTCCTTGACTTTAATGGACTAAGGGGCAGTATAAATCAACTCTAGCCTGGTGGTGTAATGGTAGCACAGAGGTTTTTGGTACCTTTAGTTGGGGTTCGAATCCCTACCGGGCTGCCACTTGTCAGGGTTTCGTATTATCCCGCAATGTTTTTTCGGGTTAATTATCGAACGGATCAAACGCAGGTGGCAATGGAGGCTCTTCTTCCGCCAAGGGAGGAGGTTCTCCGAAAACATCTCCAAGGGGAACTTCACTGGCAGGAGAATTTTGGCTATCCTCGTTTTGTGGCTGATCGAACGGATCAAAGCTTGGCGGTGGAGGAGGGGTCTCAAACGGACTTCCCGGAGCAGGTGGAGGAGGCACCTCAAATGGATTATCTGGGGCGGTAGGCGGAGGAACTTCGTTTGAACTAGGTTCTGCAAAGGGATCAAAGGATGGAGCAGCAGGAGGCAGGTTAGAATCCGAGAATGGATCGCTTGGCTCAGGATTGAAAGGCTCATTTCCAATGGGTGAATCATCGAAAGGACTGGTGGGTACACTCGGTTCCACTGGCTCTGGTGTATTTAATCCAGGAGCATCGGTTTCATTTGCGGGCAGGTCACCGAATGGGTCGAAACTGGGTGGATTCTCCGCTGAAGGGGGAGGAGGCGGAGGTAGTTCTGTATCGATTTCCTGTTCAGGCGCAGCAGGTGGTGCGGGCAAGGAGTCGGCAGTGGGCAAAATTTGGGTATTGGGAACTTCAACATCCGAAGGTACTTCATTCACTTCCGCAGTCTCTTGTTTGGGTTTCTCAGTAAGTTCGGTTTCTTCGATGGGTGTTTCGTTTTCAGGAACTGGAGGAAGATCAATCTTCTCAAGGGCGGTTTTTTCTTCTGGAGTGTCGGAAGTGGGTTCTTCAGTGGATTCAACTGGACTGGAGGGTGTAACGATTCTCTGCCCTGTTAGCAGGTCCTGCGAGGGGACTCCATTGTCAAAGCGAATTTCAGAAATCTTTTCTCCCTTTTCATTCCACTCTGTGCAAACCCCGTGCTCTAAATTGCTTTTGAAGTTATAATCAAATTGTTGCTGACCATTGGGAAACCAACCTTTGGAATTTCCTTCCATTTGATCATCTACAAATTGGGCGGATAGTCGTTTCTTACCGTTTTCATACCAAATGGTTCTGAGTCCGTGCTGTTTATCTTTCTGGTAAAATAGGCCAAGCTTTTGCTGCCCACTTGGATACCACTCCGAAGATGGACCCTCTCTGAGGCCATGGCGATAGATGGTGGAGGATTTTTCGGTTCCATCGGTATACCATTCCTTGGCTTCCCCGTGAGCAATTCCATCACGCATTTCAACTTGAAAACTTTTGACTCCGTTCGGGTGCCATTCAGACTTGGGTCCGGTTAGCTGATCATCGGCATAAGTTTCTTCACGCCACAATTCGCCGGTAATACGAAATTCTCGGGATGGTCCGTGGCGAAGGCCGTCTTTATAGACAATCGAGGTGCGTTTTCTGCCATTGTAGAAGTACTCTATTGTGGTGCCATGCCTCTTCCCGTCTTTCCAGGATGAAATTGATTTGGTGGGGCTTTGTTCAAAAGTCTCGATTGCCTTGCCGCTAAAGGCTTCTTTTTGCTTAGTTTGATTTCCGTCCGTTTCGGCTTCTCGCACGACTCCATTATCATCCACTTCCAGCCAATGTAACATCACGGTTTGGTCTGTGGAAAAAGAGAGTGGATCAGAATTGGATGAACCAGTGTGAATACAGGAAACCAAGGGTAAGAGCAGGACAGATAATACGCAGGGAAACAGGGACTTCATCATACTTAAGGTAATGACTTTGGCGTAGGGTTCTGGCAAGAGGTTTTTCGAAGCCATGCAGGACAGTTCTTAGTTTGCCGAGCAGACCAATCTCTTAGGAAATAGTGAAATTAATTTTAGGGAGATTTGGCTTCCTGCATTCTGAATCCACGGGATTCTTTTTTCACGAGTTTTGCTGATCCGGATAAAGAAATTCATCCAAGGCACGACGTTGTTTCTTGGTGGGCCTTCCCGCCCCCTTACTTTTCTTTGCCGAAAGGGGGATCGAGTATTTTTGCTCTTTAGCTTTCTCATACTCCTCTGGACTTGTAAGATCTGTAATGAGATCACTGGCTAATGTTGCGGAAAGCCTCCTGGCGGAAAGGCCTTCCACTTGAACTTTCTTAAGTAGAGGACCTGTTTTAATGGTGATCGTATCTCCCACCTTGATTTCTCTGGAGGGCTTTGCCGGCTTATTTTCGACTTTTATCGAACCTTTTTTGCATGCCTCGGTCGCTAAAGTACGGGTCTTGTACAACCGAACCGCCCAAAGCCACTTATCTAACCGAAGTGCTTGAAGTTTTTCCTGGTTAGACATCGAAGAATGGATGTGCTCTATCGTTGTAGGCTGGTCTATTTGGGAATTCTTGCCCGAAAGTGCATCGATTCGTTGATGGCGGAAGAGTTTTTCTCATTGGAAATGGGGGTGAGCTCCAATAAGAAATAATCAGATTCAACATGGGGTAGGGGTTGTTTTTTCTTGGTAGATCCGATTTCTTTTGATGGGTTTTCTTGCTTTTCTTCCAATTGCAGAAAAAAAGACTCAGCTTGATCCCAGTTTTGATATAACCAGAAACCTGCACCTCCAAAAAGAATAAGACTAAGGATCAGGAAGATTGAACCGGAAATTCCTGAGGAAGTATTCTCTCCATTTTGGTGGGTAGAGTTTCTTTTTTCGATCAAGCTTCCAACCAAAATGGATAATTCAAAAAGAATATAGAGAGGAATGGTAAGAATGCAAAGGCTGACAGGGTCTCCACCCGGAGTGATTAAGGCAGCAGAGACCATTAAGATCACCAAGACAAACCGACGACTCTTACGGAGCTTCTCCACCGTAAGAACACCGACACGAACCAATAAAATTAAAACTAAAGGAAACTGAAATGCCAACCCAACCGCGAAAGTCATCCAAATAACGGTGCTGTAATAATTCCCTGCTTCTGGACGATAAACATCCAAACCCAAAACATTAAAGGAAAACTCAATCGTGAAGGCCAAGGACATGGGTAGAATGAAAAAGTAAGTCATTCCTGACCCTGCCAAAAAAAGAACGGTGGCTGCTAAACATCCCGGAAAGAAAATTTTCTTCTCCTTGAATGTAAGCCCCGGAGTGACAAACCCCCCCACAAAATAGAGTATGAAAGGAAGAGAGATTCCCAAGCCTCCTAGAAAGCAAATCTTCATCGCAATGAAGATTGGCGAATAAGATCGGATAACCTGAAGCAGGTTTCGGTCTTTACCGCCAGCGAAATGAATCAGTAAACGGAGACGGTGCTGGGGTTCAGCAATTCCCCACGAAATTAAATCATCTTCAGAAGCATTTACTAATTCCTTTAAAGACACGCCTTGGTTTTCCAGCTTGGTCTGATATTCTGAAAGACCGGTCGCCTGGAGGTCGATGGACAGATTTCCAAAATCTTGCACCGCAGAAACGAGTGGTCTCTGTAGAAGGCGGACGGAATTATCTAAAAAAACTGCTACAAATAAACAACCGACAATAAATGCAAGGGCAGACTTAAAAATAACCCACCGCATTTCTTCCAGATGTTCCAAGAAATGCATTTGGTTGGGATCACTTTTCGTAGCCGATTTTTTACCCAAGGCTCCAATCAATCCTTTTTCTCGAAAACGATCCCCAAAAGTTTGGGGTTTCTCAGAAGGTGTTGGGGGAGTCATTGGATTATGAAAGAGGTGTAGAGTGGGTTGTGCTTTTTAAAATCTGTGAAAAAAGGATTGTTTCGTCTAGCTTGTAATCGATTTCACAAACAAATGAAATAGCCAACTGATTTGTAATTTAGACTAAGAAGCAAACCCTATTAAGATTACAGTGAGTAGCGATCTAGACAGAGCTTTTGATATGAAAGTGATCCGTTGACAAGAACCCCGAATATTTAGATATTCGACAATTTGTTATTTTATTCATGGAAAGTATTTTCTCGGTTGAAAAATACATCTGACCCTAAACATAAAACTACCACTCAAAAATGGCACAGAAAAAGAAGACTAAAGCAGCCAAAGCAAATCCGGCAAAGAAAGCTCCTGCAAAGAAGGCAGCCAAAGCAAGCGACATCAAATATGTCTACGATTTTGGAAAGAAGACAGACGGAGATGCGAAACAGCGTGAATTACTCGGTGGAAAAGGAGCTAACTTAGCGGAAATGGCTCGGATTGGACTTCCAGTTCCTGCAGGGTTTACCATCACCACAGAAGTATGTACTTATTACTACGCCAACAAAAAAACTTATCCTAAGTCCTTGGATGCTCAGATTCGACAATCCGTTGAGTTGATGGAAAAGCAACTGGGCAAAAAGCTTGGTGATTTAAAGAAACCTCTGCTCTTATCCGTTCGCTCTGGGGCTCGCGATTCGATGCCAGGAATGATGGATACAATTTTAAATCTGGGTTTAAATGACGATACAGTAGAAGCCTTGGCATCCTATTCAGGAAACGAAAGATTCGCATGGGATTGTTACCGTAGGTTTATTCAGATGTACGGTGATGTGGTTATGGGTGTGCAAAAACTTCCTTCTGAGGATCACGATCCATTTGAGGAAATCATTGAAAACTTTAAGGCTGAGATTTTTCCGAAAGAAAAAGGAGAGGTCGATGATTCCAAAATATCTGCCGCCCAGATGAAGGAGTTAGTCCATCGTTTCAAAGCTTTAGTTAAGAAAAGGTCGGGCAAAGACTTCCCAACCTGTCCCTGGGAGCAATTGGAAGGCTCGGTTGGAGCCGTATTCAGTTCCTGGATGAATGACCGGGCTATTGTTTACCGTCGTAAATATGGAATCCCCGCAGAGTGGGGAACCGCTGTCAATGTTCAGGCCATGGTTTTCGGTAATACAGGTAAGAAGTCTGGTTCCGGAGTTGCTTTCACCCGTGATCCCGCATCCGGAGAGAAGGTTCTTTACGGAGAATTTCTTACAGATGCACAGGGTGAGGATGTGGTCGCCGGCGTTCGTACACCCCGTCCCGTTGCTCAACTCCAAAAAGTTCTACCCAAGCCCTTCAAAGAATTGGTAGCCGTTCAAAAGAAGCTCGAAAAGCATTTCAAGGACATGCAAGACTTCGAGTTTACTATCGAGGATGAAAAGCTTTATATGCTTCAAACCCGTAACGGTAAGCGTACTGGACTTGCTGCGGTTCGGATTGCGGTTGAAATGGTGAAGGAACGCCTGATTGACTGGAAGACTGCGATCAAACGGGTTCCTGCCGATCAATTGGATCAGGTTCTATCCCCAGTGTTTGACGCAGCTGCACAAAAAGCTGCCGATACTTTATGTAAAGGTTTACCCGCCGGTCCAGGTGCCGCATCCGGAAGAGTATGCCTCAATGCTGAGCGTGCTGTGGAAGCTGCAAAAAATGGAAAGGTACTCCTTGTTCGCCAGGAAACTTCACCCGAAGACCTACGTGGAATGATTGCGGCAGAAGGTATCCTTACGGCTCGCGGAGGGGTTTCCTCTCATGCTGCTTTGGTGGCCAGGCAAATGGGTAAGGTTTGTGTTTGCGGAGCCTCCGAGTTGGAAATCGACTACCATGCAAGAACTGTAAAAGTCGGGAAGAAAACTTTTAAGGAAGGTGATTTTATGTCCATTAATGGAACAACCGGAGAAGTATTTGGGGGTGAGTTGAAGACTGCACCATCTGAAATTATTCAGGTTTTAATCGACAAAAAATTAGATCCGAAGAAAAGCAGAGATTACCAAAATTTCTCCAAGATCATGAATTGGTGTGAGCAAGCAACCAAGATGAATGTTCGCACCAACGCAGATTCTCCTTCTCAGGTTGAGAACGCAATCGCCTTCGGTGCGAGTGGTATTGGACTTTGCAGAACGGAGCACATGTTCTTCGAAGGAAACCGCATTGATGCCATGAGGCAAATGATCTTGGCGGATGATGAGAAAAACCGCCGTGCCGCTCTTAAGAAACTGTTACCTTTCCAAAGAAAAGATTTCACCGGCATCTTTAAAGCCTTGGCGGGCCGGCCCGCGACCATTCGTTTGCTGGATCCTCCCTTGCACGAGTTTCTTCCTCACGACCAAGCTTCTCAGCGTGATTTGGCTAAGAAGTTGGGAGTAAGCCTGGCATCCGTTAAAAAGCGGGTGGAGGACTTACATGAATTTAATCCAATGCTTGGTCATCGTGGTTGCAGACTGGGAGTCTCTTATTCTGAGATTACCGAGATGCAAACTCAGGCGATCATTGAAGCAGCTCTTGCCGTGCAGGAAAAGGGGATTGAAGTGAACCCTGAAATCATGGTTCCATTGGTTGGCTTTTCCAGGGAACTCGAGTTGCAGGTTGAAGTCATTCATGAAACCGCCAAGAAGGTATTCGCAGCCAAAGGAAAGAAGGTAAAGTACCTCGTGGGTACCATGATTGAAATTCCTCGTGCTGCTTTGGTGGCTGATGAGATCGCCAAAACCGCTCAATTTTTCAGTTTTGGTACCAATGATCTTACCCAGACTACCCTTGGTATGAGCCGGGATGATTCTGGAAGCTTCCTTCCAAATTATACGGAACTTGAAGTAGTCTCAGCCAATCCATTTGCCAGTGTCGACCAAACCGGGGTCGGCCAGCTGATGGAAATTGCAGTTAAGAAAGGTAAGTCCTCTCGTCGGGGGATTAAACTTGGAATTTGTGGCGAGCATGGTGGTGATCCTTCAAGTGTAGAGTTTTGCCATCGGATTGGGTTGAATTATGTAAGTTGTTCTCCATTCCGTGTGCCTACTGCTCGCTTGGCTGCAGCACAGGCAGCAGTTTCTTAACTGTCAGCCTTTTGCTAAAACCCCACTTACATCTAGGGTCCGGTTGCAATTGCGACCGGACCCTATTTTTTGAAAAGAGAGAACCTGCTATTCATGTTTGAGGTTAAGGAAAAACCCAGACTGGTTGAGCGAGCCTATTTAGTTTCCTGCATTCATTCCGAAAGAGAGCGTGCCGATGCGGATTCCCTCTTGGATGAGCTTTATGAATTAACTCAAAATCTTGGAATTGGTGTCGTAGGTCGAAAAGTGGTAAGAATCAGAAAAACATCTCCACGCTTTATCCTCGGGAAAGGGAAAGTGGAGTTATTGCTATCGGAATTGAAAGAGGCCAATGCTGATGTTTTAATTTTTGATAACGAAATTACACCTGCCCAGCAGAGGAATTGGGAGACAGAGAGTAAGCTCCTTGTGATTGATCGGCATGAAATCATTTTGGATGTGTTTGCTGATAGGGCTCAGACAAGGGAGGCAAAGTTACAGGTCAAACTCGCTCGACTGGAATATTCTTTGCCTAGGTTGCGGCGGGCGTGGACTCACTTAAGTAGACAAAGAGGAGGAGGAGTTACTCAAAGAGGGGAGGGAGAAGCCCAGATAGAATTGGATCAGCGGATGGTTCGGGATCAAATTTCTTCTACCCGAAAAGAGATATCTCAAGTGGCTAAGCAACGTCAGACAGGTAGGTCTCGAAGGCAAAAGTTGCCCTTACCAACGGTTGCCATTGTTGGATATACCAATGCGGGTAAATCAACCTTGCTCAATTGTTTAACAGGGGCTGATGCCTTGTCGGCAGATAAGTTGTTCGCCACACTGGATCCAACCAGCCGTCGTTTAAAACTACCCAATGGTAGAGTTATTGTTCTAACCGATACCGTTGGCTTTATCCGGAAATTGCCTCACCGCTTGGTGGACTCGTTTAAGGCCACCCTGGAAGAGGCATTGGTTGCGGATTTAATTTTACATTTAGTCGATTTTTCCAACCCCCAATATGAAGCACAAATGTCTACCACAGATGAAGTTCTGATAGAACTTGGTGCGTCGGAGAAGGATGTAATTACGGTATACAATAAAA
>Ga0255751_10003082_pt1 | contig 15334 bp, 22 predicted proteins | sample 071ome_20_FD_179951 | JGI IMG/M metagenome (GOLD analysis project Ga0255751, IMG submission 179951) | Coastal salt marsh microbial communities from the Groves Creek Marsh, Skidaway Island, Georgia - 071412BT metaG (version 2) | ecosystem: Environmental > Aquatic > Marine > Intertidal zone >...
TTAAGAGCCATTTTGACTGAAATAGGAGCCTCAACTTTAGAGATGGGCCCAGTAGTTGGTATGGCACTTACTGGTGGCCGTTTAGGTTCAATTGGTGGCGTTCCCGGTGCAATTGGTGGTACTTTAGTAGGAGGTGTTGCAGGCTTTTTTATGGGCGAACAGCTAGAAGATTTGGTTTACGGTGAAGGTCAAAGAAAATATACACCCGGAGCACGACCCTTTGCTGAGGCTGCTAAAACATTTGGTTCAGGCATACCTTTTGCTTTTTTGCCTTATGGGTTGCCAACACAAACAAGTTTAAAGTATGTAAACAGACTCACTAAAACTGCCAGAGAGCAACCTAAGGTTTTCTTAACAGCAGAAGGCGGAATGCTGGGTAGTGCATCGGTATATGGTGGTTTATCGGAAATGGTGGCTCCCGGTGAGCTTATATATCGTATCCCAGCAGAAATTGCTGGAGGAACTTTTACCATAGCATCTTTGCTTTCAGCAGTTTCAGACCCTATAAAAAAACTTGGTGCTGCAGGACTGCGTAGATTGGGATTAGGTGGAGAAGAAGCTTTACAAACAGATGCGGCCAATACTTTAATAAAAATTCTAAATGAGGCTGGTGATGACCCTAATGAAATAATAAGGTTAATTAAAGAAAACGAAAACCTATCCGGGGTTGCTGACACTTTGGCTCAAAGAACAGGCAACAGAACTATGGCAGCTTTACAGAATGAATTAATGTCTCGTTCACCTAATTTCAAAAGAGAAGTTGTACAAAGAACACAAGATAGCCTAAAAGCCCTTACTATTTTGGTCAATGCTTTAGAAGGCACCGGCGACCCACAAAATTTAAGATTAGCAGCAGAAATGCGTTATGGTGGTTTTAGGAATATTTTAGCTCAAAAATTTGCCGATGCATCAGTTGAAGCCGACAAGGCTCTAGCTAGAGCTTTTCCTGACACCGCTGCTCCACAAAGTGAAGTTGGCGAAGTGGTAAAAGACTATATGCAGGCGGCACTTAGAGAGGCAAGAGCACAAGAAACAAAACTTTGGAATGCTATTGATAAAGATGTTGATGTTGGTATTACCAATTTAAAATCTGCATTGCGTGGCTTAAAAGACGAAACAGTGGAAGAATTTCCGCTTGAACAAGCTTTAGATAGTGTAAGACTTAGAACTTTAGATGCAGAAGCTTTAAACGCTAACGAACTATACAAATTACGTTCAGGATTTTTAGAAGAAGGGCGTGATGCTTTAGCTCAAAATAACTCCAAAAAAGCTAGAAGGTATTTTGCAGCTGCAGAAGCCATATTGGACGATTTGGATGCTTCTGCTACAGGCGATGCAGCCTACCAAACAGCACGTCAGTTTTCGAGAGCCCTTAATGACACTTTTACTGGAACCTTCCCAAGACAAATAATTGGCACAAAAAGGGGTGGCGTTGACATTATCAATCCAGAATTATTGGTTCATAAAACTTTTACAACTGGTGGCTCACCAACAGCATTGCGTTTTAAACAAATGGAAGCGGCAGTAGACTTTATGAAAGACCAAGGTTTTAAAGAAATCTCTGGTATAGATGATTTTAAAAAAGTAGAAGCCATGTTGGTTAGAGAAGCGTTGGAGAAAGTTCGCAACCCTGATGGTTCTGTAGACCCAACAAGATTGCAAGCTTTTATGCGACAAAATAAAGAAGTATTGGATTTTGTTCCTGATGTTAAAAAAGACCTTGATGATTTATTAAACAAAAGAACAAGTTTAGAAAAATTAGAAAAAATACAAAACCACAGAATCAACACTTTGGAAAAGAAAACTATTTTTGGTAAATTAATTTCAGATGCTAAAGGTTACGACAATCCAAATATCTTGGTGGCTGAAATAATATCAAAGAAAAATCCAACCAAAGATTTAAAAGAAATAATACGTATTGCTAAAAGAGGTGGCCCAGAAGCAGTTGAGGGTTTGTACACTTCATTGTTCGACAGTATTTATACTTTTGCTGGCGGGAGAAATAACAAGTTCAGTTTCAACAAGTTTTACGACAAAATGTTTACTGCTCCAAAAGGGCAAAGTTCTATTGCCACCATTTTAGCTAGCCAAGGCATTATCAGCCCTACACAGAAAAAATACATTCAAGACCTTTATAAAAATGCTAAAAGAATAGAAGAAAGCATCATTAGTAGAGGTGGCATTGAGGGTATAGATTTAGAAACTCCGGGTCTTGTAGATGTGGTTGCTAGAATAGTAGGTGCACGTGTTGGTGCCCGACTTGGTGGTGATGCGGTTGGAGCTCCTCTTGTAGCTGCTGGAGTCGGTTCAAGATTCATTAGAAACATTTTGGATAAAGTACCTAATTCTTTACAACAAGACTTTTTATCCAAAGCAATGTTAGACCCAGAGTTTGCTAAGATACTTTTGAAAAAAGGTGTTACAGAATCTGAAAAGGTTTTTATTGGTAAACAAATAAGAGCTTACATTGAAGGCTCTTTGGGTGGTGCTTTGCAAGACATTTTTGAAGAAACAGATTTGGAAGCGGTTCGAGCATTTTTATCACAAGAACAACCTGCACCACAACCCGTTCAACAACCAGCACCCCCTCCACCAGCAGAACTTGTGCAACAAACAACACAACAAACACCTTTTGCTATTCAACCACCAGCACAAGGTTCATCTTTGAGTGGCATAGATATTGGTCAAATATTAAGAGAAGAAGAACAGAGAAAGTTATTGGGTCTTGAAAGGTAGAAAACCAACCAAAGCAGAACAAGAACATATGAGCCTAGTTGCTCAACAACCTTGTGTCGTCTGCAAACAAAAAGGCAATTACAACTATCGGGTTGAAATACACCACATCAATGGCCGTACCAAAAAAGATTGTCATTTTGATATCTTGCCTTTGTGTTTTGAACACCATAGAAAAGGCAATAAGGACGAACCAATATCAAGGCATCCGTATAAGAAAAGGTTTGTTAATGCCTATGGTACTGAAGAAGAACTTTTACAGCAGGTATTTATTCACAGCGTTAAAGATAACGCTCCTTTTTAATTTTATTTAATTTTTCTCTGATAGCTCTTCTCTTTAAAACCAAGTCTTTGTATTGCCCAAAAGACCAATCATCGTAATAACCTTTCTCTTCTAAGAAGATAGCAGCATCATCCAATGGTTCAATCTTTTGCACAAAGACCATGGTGTAATCTAATTCAGCTTCATTAAGAAAATCGTAAGTACCAAACATTTCAACAGCCTCACCTTCTTCGTCTGGATGGAATGCCATCAGGTATAAACCTGTTTCATAGTTCCATTCATTCCAAGAATCTACTTCATGGTGCAGGCTAGAAGCCGATAATTCATAATTTGTGTTAAAAATGATTAAAACATCGTCTTTTTTAGGGTCAAATTGCTTTACAGCCTCTGAGAGCGTTTCTGACGGTTTTTTTTCAATTACCCTAGCCTTACCCTTCCTAAAAGCGTTTCCTGCATAGGGACAAACACTCAGAGAGCCGTTTTTTTCATTAGGCACTTCTAAAAAATTGATTGCCCAATCTTCAAGTTCTTTTCTGACCTTTTCTTCCATTCTTGTCTTTTTTGCCAAATATCTTGTCCCAGTTATCGGCAAACTGTTGTTTATTAATAATTGGTCGTTGTCTACTTCCCTTGCCCACGATATTTTTTAAAACTCCGTTTTTTGTTTTTATTCATACTACTGACCATTAAGTTTCTACGGCCAATAGAAGTTTTTTTACCTCTAACACCGCATACTGATTCATGCGTAATAAAATTTTTTACTTTAGCTACCATTTCTTAAAGGGTTTATCCAACTACCATCTTTTTCTGTTAGATTTACTAACTCTGTCATTATAAGCGAATAACCAACCAAGTCATCAGCAGTATCTTGGTGGTCTGATTGATTAATGACACGGCAAGCTTTAAAAGCTACCATCATGGCACAACATTGTGAAGGTGTTAACTTAACTCCCAAAAGACCGCTCCAAACATGAGATAGTTGTACAAAGAAAGAATCAGGCTTGGAATATGCCTCTCCTTTTGTTTCTAATAATTTAATTATTTCATCAGCTTTTTTCTGATACATTTTTTTCTCCTTTTTTATATTTAATTCTAATTATGTATTTTCTTATGATGGCAAAAATCGTTAATACGACTACTTGACACAAAGAAATAATCAAAGCGTTATAAATGCCTAAAGATAAAACCACATAAGTAATGAACCAACTTAAAAAGAAATTGATTGGTAAGCCTATAAAAGTATCTAATGTTGCTTCTTCTAATGCTTTTTTATCAATCTTCATCAAAGTAACTTCTTTCTGTGGCTATGAAAGAAAGTTTTGGTCTGCCACGTCCTCTCTGTTTGCGTTCTTGAATATCGCCTGAATTTTGCAGACGCTCCAAAATCTCATTGAGTTGACGTTTAGGAAATGACCTGAAGACTGAGTGACGGTCTAAGTCACGCTTAGATACACCTTTCTCTCCTTGCTCCCTAATAAAGCTCAAAACTTCCATCATACTTTTCTCTCCACGTGAACTTGCTACACGTTCACGACACATTTCAACTAATACGGTATCATAATAGTTGACGTAGTTACAGCACCACTCAACTGTGGGTAAGTCAATAATCTTTCTTTCCACATCTTGAGCTAGAGTGCATATCAAAGCCAAACGCATGGCTTTTTCTCTAGTTCGGGAATATAAAACTTCCAAACCAGTGTTCTCTATGTCCGATTGTTTTTTTACCAGAGTTCTTTCAAAATCTTCTAAATGCTCTAAGGCTGCAGCATCAAACTGTAATGTAGTCAATTCTGGTGGTCTTGTTTGTGCGTTGTGATTCATTGATTTCCAATCTGGATATTGATGATAACCACGCAAATCTTGAGCCCAACTTAATATAGTGTGATGTGGGTCTACCGATGGTTTTAATTTTGATGGTACTCTTGCTTGTGTTGATTCAGCCACAATAAATCTATTTAAGAAACCATCCTGTACTTGATTGTTGGAAATAGCATCGTAAAAGTTCTTTGGCACTGTCATGCCCATTAAAGTAATTCCGGGATAGTAAATGTTTCTATCTTCATCGCCCCATTCTTTTGACCTATTAAATTCTGAATATTGGTCAGGACGTAATACGCCATCGCAACGCCCCCAAGACTCCATTAAGATACGCATAGCTGACTGAGCCACGTGTTCATCGTTGTCAACTATTTGCTCCATTCTTTTACCAAATTCATCAATTATCACAATATGAGAGGGTTTTCTTGCCAGAGTTGAGAACACAGCACCAGAAGACGTATAACCAGAACCAGCCAGCATATCTTCTAAGCCGGCTTCGTGCAGAATCTTTTCAATAACCTTTTTACTGTTTTCCTTACCTTGCCCAGATTTGGCAACATTCAAGAAGAACAGAGAACTAAAGTTATCTATATCTGTCTTATATAAACGAGAACAAAGTACAGAACCTAAGGCCAACGCTATTTGTACTGAAAGATATGGTTGTGGCGTTCTTGCCACTTGTTCTGCATATTCCCATACCTTTGATAGTATCCCCGGTGGCTCTAAAATACCATCTGGTTGGGTAAAATTTTCCTGAGGTTTTTTCCACACCGGAGCTAGATTTTCTGTGAGTTTTCTGTTATCTATCGTGAAGAGAGAGTCAATGATAGTCCGAATTTCTTCGTCGTCTAGCGGGGGGACGTAAGTATCATTGACTTGTTTTAATATCCATAGAACCTCTTCTGGTGAGTGTCCCTTAGCTATTAAAGAACCTGCTACCTGCGTTAGTCTCATATTCCTTGAACCTTCAACAACAGGGGCAAATATTTCTGCATTGCTTTTTAAATCAAAAGGTTTAGCTTTGACGGCATCTTCTGAAGAACCTCTTATCTTTTCTACAATATCTTTTTCTAATATTGGTAAGTCAGATAAGTCGTCAAAGTCAAAGAAAGGGTCAACGTCTGGGGTGTAAACAAAGCCCGTCTCATGTACGGCATAAGGTGCTAAAGCATAAGTAGCAACAATGTCTATTCTTTTCTCTAAAGTAGTTTTACTTTTGTCTGAAACGTAATGTCTAAAGTTGTGGGTATTTCTAAAGTAATAGTGTTTACCTTTACGGGTAGCTACCTTTACTGGCGTATGTATGTGTTTTTCACACCAATCAACTGCTTCTTGAGTATCAGCGTCAACGACACAGAAGTCGGTACAGATTAAAGCAGGGTTGACATTCCTTCTTTGTCTAAACCAATTCTCAATCTGTTGTTCTGTTGGTTGTTGTTTTTGGTATGCTTTCCAAGACCCTATTAAGGGTTGTTTTGTGTCTCGGCTAACTGGTATAACAGACCAACCGTTTTCCCAATATGCCATGGCCTTTTCTAAAGGCGTACTTTTTTCGTTAATATCATTAGCAAACATAAATCTCCTTTTGCTTGTATAATGTTATGTTGATATACTAGCAAATATAATTTATTCTAATATAATAAATTTGTAAACCTAAATGGAGTTTTGAATGGGATTAATTTTAAAAGAGGCAGTCAATGAGATTGCTAATTTGTCTTCACAAGACAAAATAAATATTCGTGGAAAACTATATACACCCGTAGATAAAAGGGTGCAAATGTTTCGTAAACACTTTGGTGAACTGGGTGCAATAAAAACCAAAATATTGCATTGCGATGACACTGTTGTCAGAGTTCTTGCCAAAGTAAGTGTCGCTTATGAAGGTGCATGGCATTGTATTGGTACAGGATTTGCTGAAGAATACCGCCAGTCTGGACCTGTCAACAAAACCTCTGCTTTAGAGAATGCTGAAACATCAGCCATAGGTCGGGCTCTAGCATCCTGTGGTCTTGGTGGTGGTGAGTATGCCTCAGCCTTTGAAGTAGATAACGCAATTAACAACAAGCCCGAAGCTCCCAATCCGGCTGTCGACCTTATTACTCCAGCAAAAAAAGCACAGTCGGTGGAGGAGCTTCACTCAATATGGGAAGCAAATAAAGAACAATTGGAACTCTTAAAAGAGAGTAATAAGAAGACTTACGATGTCTTGGTAAAAGATTTTGTAAGTTTGAGAAAGAAGCTTGAAAATAAGGAGGACTTATGAGCTTTGATACAGAAAGTATGCTGGATGGTGCCGATAAGGCATATCCTGAAATGATGCCTTCTGGTTGGTACACCGCTGAAATCAAAGATACCAGCGAAAGACCAACTAAGAAAGGAGATGGTAAGTATATCAATATGAAATTTTTGATAACTGGTCCTAAATACAAGGGCAAGTTTATTTGGAAAATGATTCATCATGGTAACAAATCTACTGCGGCAGTTGATATTGCCAAAGAACAGATGGGTGCTATTAGTAAAGCTACTGGCATTGCATCTTGGAATTCAGAAGAGGTTACTAATGATGCAGGGGATAAAGTAGTTCATTTCCCCGATTTCATAGGTAAGGGGCTCTATATAAGAGTCGGGGTTAAGAAGGGAACTAATGGATACAAAGACCGTGAAGAGGTTTATGAATTCCAATCTTTGATGAATCCCCCCTCTGAGCCTACTCCTGTGCCTGTGGCTGGTCAGAAACCTGACTGGGCATAAAAAGATGTTGGGGTTGGAGTTAAAAATGTTTAGAATGGGAATATGTACGCTTTACGCAGTTTTCTTGTTTGTAGCTCTGACCCCTCTTCTGGTGAAACCAAAGAGGTGGACATCATTTATGCTGAGAATTGGCATGATGCTGAAGCCACCTTGTTGGCCACCAAGGAATCAGATTTTGAATACATTGATACTGAGGTAGAAGTTATTGATGAAAAGCAAACAGAAAAGTCGAGTGTATTCTTTTATAGACCAATCGAGTCAAAAGAAAGACGTACTATACATTAACATCGACACCCCTGAAAAACGTATGACTTACGATGGTGATAAAGAACACTTTGGTAGTGTTATCTTGCCATGGCTAAGGAAATACAAGATGCCTGTTTATAATTTTAACCTTACAGAAAAAGAGAATATTTTGAACTTTGTTGATGAACATGGTTGGGTAGCACCCATCGTAATGACATCAGACTATTTATATGAGGAGATACCGTTTTGAAACTAGGATTAGTAACAAATAGTAATAAAGAATACCACGAAGGTGATGGGTTATCTTCATCGCAATTGCGGGAGATTAACAAATCAACATTACACGCCGTTCATAGGAGACAGATACAACCAACTAAAGCATTAGAGTTTGGTTCAGCCGCCCATAAATGGATTTTAGAAGAAGAAGATTTTTACAGCGAATTTGCTGTTATGCAAATATCTAGGCGAACTAAAGCTGGCAAAGAGAAAGCTGAAGAATTAGCCTCTCAAGATATTGTTGTTATCACAGACGATGACTTTGAAAAGATACAAGGCATGAAACAAGCTTTGGTACCAGAAGCCTTAGACTTGTTAAATGGTGCTGTTGTTGAACAATCAGTTTATTGGGATAAAGACGATGTCCTATGTAAATGTCGTCCTGATGCTATGCAAGTTAAAACAGAGTTTGACCAAAGTTCTGTTGCTTTAATTGATTACAAAACAACGCAGAGTTGTGAGCCTAAAGAGTTCATGCGTAGTTGTCGTAATTACCAATACGAAATGCAACTTGCTTGGTACGTTGAAGGTTTAAAGTCAATCAATTATCAAGTAAACGACATTTATATTATTGCCCAAGAAAAAGTGTTTCCGTTTGCCAATAAAGTTTATAAGTTGACGGATGCAACCATACAATCTGGTAATTTTAATAACCAAGAAGCTTTTGCTAAATACAAAAGATATTTGAAGACTGAGGTACCTGAGTGTTACAACGCACCTAATGTGTTGACTTTGGATTATGAGTCATTTCAATAAAAAACAATTTGCCGAAGATTTAGCCAGAGGGCAAGACAATGAAAAACGTATTGCCCAAATTATTAAGAAAAAATATCCTTATGCCCGAACAATAATCAGAGATGGTTATTTTAAGGCATGGGATATTAAGGTAGAGAATCCTGATACTACTGTTGAAGTTAAACAAGACGATAGAGCCAAAGAGACTGGTAATCTAATATTTGAAACAGAGATGGAAGGTAAACCATCTGGTATCACAACTACAAAAGCTGAGTGGTGGGTGCAAACAGTAGCCGATAAAGATTATTGGTTCAGCGTTGAAGAGCTCAGAGAATTTTTGTCAAAGTATCCAATAGTCAAAAGAAAGATGAAAGGTGGTCTAACTGGTAGATGTCATCTAGTACCAATTAATCATATAGAGGCTTATCTACAATCCCGCCAGACTTAAGTCCTTGTCTTTTGCCTAAAGCATCTAATATTTTTGCATTTACACCACCAATTTTCATATTCACTTCTTTTTCCAGTGCTTGCATTTCATCTGCATTTTTAAATCCTGTGCCTTTCACTATATCGCCTATTTTATCTACTGAAAGATTTGTTTTAAGGCGTTCAGCTCCTTGAGTGTACCTAAGAACTATGGGTATTTCTGATTGTCCAGTTAAAAGAGCTAATGCCAATCTATGATTACCTTCTGGTAATAAAACATCACCGGTTCTACTTACCTCGACAAAAATTGGGTTTTTTGCGGAATAACCTGTTTTCATTATTTTTTCAGATAGTTTTTCTACTTGTGTTAAAAAGGTTTCTCTTGATTTATCGCTTTCTCTTAATCTTCCTCTATAGTAATCCCCCCTACTTGTTGAGGTGGTTATTAACTCATCTAGTTTTACTGGGTCGACAAATAAGGGATTTGCTTCTTTGCCTAATTGAAAAGTGTCATTGCCCCTTGTAAATTTAGCAAGCTTTTCTAAAGGCAAGGCTGTTCCATCTCTAACTGGTAGAGATTCTTTATCAAAAAGATATTTGGTATCAATCCTCTCTTCGAAATACTGCTCTCCAAAAGCATCTCTTCCGGGGCTGTCAAGATAATATGCGTCTCGTTTAGCTGCTTCATCAAGAATTTTTTTTGATTTTGGTGTAGCGACTTTTCTTAAGTCATCCAGACCCAGTCGGATGTCTGTATCTATTAATAAATTCTTTTTAAGTATTTTTATAATTTGATTTTTTGCTTCTTCACCAGCATATTTTTCTGGTGATAATTTATACTCTCGGTCTTTTAAAAGTCTGTTGGTATCAACTTTGGATGACATATCATCGCTATATTCAACGTAACGTCCCCAAATTTCATGTGGTCGCAAATTAGAATTCACATCTTTAAAGGCACCAACCTTTTCAAGAGCATTAAATGTTTCATAAGCAGCTTCTTCTGCTTGAAGTAATTTTTTTTCTGCAGCTATGTATTCTGGACTTTCTTTTGAAATTGCAGCAATTCTTTCTACTTCATCGTCCAACCTTGCTATTTCTTTTATCTGTTTAGCATAGACATCCAGTGTGTCATTTATATTTTTAGGTTTTGATTTGGTTATTATATCTTGCATAAGATTTTGTTGTGCTTGTTTTGATAAAGGTAAGGAATCTATACCTTCGCCTTTTGATTTTCTGTCTGATGCATTTATAAGAGAAACCAAATCGTCGCCTTCTTTTTGCAATTCTTCTATTTGGTTATCTATTTGATTAATCCTGTTATAGTCTGGTCTTTGACCTGTTTCATTTGCTTTTGCAAAAATTACATTTCTTTCAGAATTTAAATCAGATATTTTGGCTGAAACTTTTTTTGCTTCTAGTTCACCAAGTTGAGTCATCTGATTCAATTGTTTGGTATTTAAACGGTCTAAAATATTTATGGCATTTTTAACAATAAGCTTGCCTCCCTGTGAAAACAAACCAACAAGAGGTAAGGTGCTAAAACTTTCTAAAGCAGCTACAGCTACATTACCAGCCCTTTGTAATCCTTCTGTCTCTTGAGCTCTTTGACCATATTCTAAGGCTCCTATACCAGATAAAGCCTGTCCAATCGCAGGAATCTGATATGCTGCTATTTGTGTTTGCAAAGGCAATTCCTCAAATCTTGCGTAAGCCTCTCTTTCTTTTCCTTGGTCAAGTAAAACTTTTATTTCTCTTATGCCTTGTACTGTTTCCAAACCAGTGCGTGCCATATTGTCTGGTCTAAGTGGATTAATGCTGCCAAGTGTTTCAAAAAAATTAACCATTAAAAATCTCTTTGGTATAAGGGTTTATCGACAAAGCCACCTGCTTTGAAAGCTGGCAAACCTTCTTCTTTTAATTTCTTTATCATTTCTGGGGTAAATTCTAAAATGTATTCTTGTCTTGTTTTAAAATCTGGTCTTTCAAATCTAATGCTTTCAACGACATCGTCTAAACGTGAAGTGCCACTTATGGCTGGTGACTCGAAGTTGTCCAATATGTTTTTAATGTTCAAGCTGAAGTTGTACATACTATCATCTGCAGAAGACGGTGTAGCAATATTAAAATCTCTGACATTAATAGACACTTCATCAATTATTTCATCGCCAATTTTGGGAGCTACCTCGAGAACGTTTTCATTATATTGGGTAGGAACAAATTGCAATTCATATTTGTTTAATGCAGTGCCACCTTGGCCAATTCTATAATTGCCACCATATTTGTTAGCTATCTTTTTTAAATATCTTGGTATCTTTTCATCGTAGAGTCTAGTAATCGCAAATTGTATTTTTTTATCTGCACCCGGAGATTCTCTGCGTATAACATCAATAGCCTCTGGGGTTGATATGCCATCTAAGTTCTTTTTAATAGCATCATCAATCATGTCTTTAATCATCATTTCTTCGTAATTTTTAGGGAATGGCCCCTTAGGAATATCGGATTTTGATTTAAATGCAAAACTATTCGATTCAGGGAAAAAAGACGTAGGAATAAAACTTATATTATCATCCGCAGTTTCTTGTCTAACCTTTCTAATAATTGCGTCTCTTTCTTTCATCAAAGAATCAACTTTTTCAATGTAATTATTTTTTTCTTGCACTGTTTTCCTGTATTCCGCTTCGGGCAGTCCTGCATCCAGTATTTCATCCAATTCACTTTGTCTTTTATAATTTGCATCCATTTCAATATTTTTTTCTTTTATTTGTTTTATGTCATCGGCATATTTGGCATTAAGTTCATCTACTAATTTTTGGTCTTGATAACTGCCCTTGGCTCGACCATGCAGTTGCGATTGTATTCTCTCAGCAGAAAGAATTTTTTTACCATCTACATTTTTTACACTAGCTCCCATATTGGCATAAACACTCTTACCATAATGAGTGTCATCATAGTCTCTTGCCAAAGGGTTACGATAAACTTTTTCATAGTAGTCTTTACCACCACCAGAAGCATATTCTTGATACTTGTTGGGACTTGATGCTAAATAAGGATTTGTGACGACCAAATATCTACGAATTAAGTTTTCTATTTCTCCCAAAGCAATGCTTTCGCCAACGTCTTCTCTGTCTTTAAATTTATTCATTTGTAGAACTCGTATCTCTTCGTCCTTGACACCTCTTTGTTTAAAAAAGTTTTCTATATCACCTGTTTTGATTCTTTGGTTAGGATTTATTTTAGGGTCATTTAAAACTTCTAAAGATTTTAAAGTTAATACACTTTTGTCGGGCAGAGAAGCTAAACCTCTTTTTAGGGCGACTCCCGTAATAGAACCAATTGTGCCTATAGCTGGAGCAGTTCCTGAACCTTCTAAAGTTGCCATAGCTATATTACCTAAACGGGACAAGCCTTCGGTTTCAGCAGCTCTCTGGCTGTATTCGACTGCACCTATACCAGATAGCGTTTCACCAACTACTGGTGTAGCGTAAAGCAACATTTGTGTTTGCAGAGGCAGTTCTTCAAATCGTGCATAGGCCTCACGCTCTTTGCCTTGGTCTAAAAGATTTTTTATTTCTTGAGCACCCTGAACTGTTTCGACAGAAGCACGAGCCACATTGCGTGGATTGGTAATATCAAGTTGGTTTAAAAGCTCAAAAACATTAGCCATAGGCTGATTATACACAAAAAAATGCCCTCCGAAGAGGGCAAGAGAAAGTTTTGAACGAGCTACCTAAAGGGGGAGAGAGATAAGCTCACCTCAATACTACTTCCTGATTGGTCTATTTGCAAGTTTATTCAACACGCCAAACACGGAAACATTGCTTTTTATAAGTATTTCCATCGTCTGACTTGGCATCTATGGTCACTGAACGCACTGCCATTTTGTAATCTTTCTCACGGGAATAACGATAAACTTTATTTCGTAATGAGTTATCTGGTGGTGCTAGATAACACCCATCTTCGTCTGGCTCAACTAAATGTGGTTCAAAATGATGACCAACTTTCATGTCATCGGGAAACTTTTCATACTTTACCTTTTTCCATGCATTGGGTAGGGGTATGCCATTGCTAACTTTATTTTTCATAATGCTCCTAATTAATGAACACTGCTTGATTGTCTGCGATTGTATTCTTGAACCCCAGTTTCAACAGCGTGTTCTAAATCTTTCTCGGTTATCTCAGTTCCTCTTCGAGCCAAACTATTTAGCTCATGTAAAAAACCATCAATGTTAATTGGTTGGTCGTTTATTTTCATAACTCTTTCTCCATCTTATGTAGGCTCGTTTAACTAAACCTTCATCTAAATGAAACTTCATTGCTATACTTGAAAGCTTTTGCCTTGTCATATAGGGTCTGTTCCATTGTTCAATCTGCCAAAGTTTCTTTTTAGATTCCATACTTAATTCCTTAGGTATGTTCTTGGAAACAAACTCTGACCAAAAACTTTCTCTGTTCCAGCCCGTAATCATTTCTTGACTTCTGCCACAGCCAGAGCAAACAAGGGCTCCATATGTACAGTTGCACACGCCAATACAAGGATTATCGTCCAGTGCCTCAGAACTCGTATGAATCCTGTGGCTGTAAGATGTGGTGTTACTCATTTTGAAAATCTATACACTTATATGGAGATTTGTACTATGTCTGCAAAATGCCTTGATAGTAACACCACAAAATCTCATGTTCATATCAACTAATATAATATCAACTCAATCTAATAATTCAAGTATTTGTTCTAATACAAACCTATCATCAGATAACATCTGTTTAGCTGAATTGCTGTCATAAGATATGTGATTTTCTGCTCTGGAATCGTTGTGTGCGTCAAAGCTATCATGCATAGATAAACGCTTAGTAACCAATTCTTTTATTTCGTTAGTAACAGTTTTCATTCTGCTTCCTCCAATTTTTTATTAGCATACTCCCAAGCATCTTCATCTGACAAGCCCATAAGTTTGCCATCTAAGTACATACTTTCTAAAAAGTAAGTAGTATGTTCGCAACTCATATCTTACGCCAAACTCTTATCTTCTTAGGCTCTTCTACCAAAGTTCTGGTGATGTAACGCCTATTAAGTAAATCCCCATCTTTATCCCAATTGTAAATATTTGAGATTTGGTATCGGGTTGTTGTAACTTTCTTCTCGCCTTCAACAATAAAACTATCGCCCACTTCCATTTGTGCTAAAGTCTCTCTCACCTCAGCAACAAATTCTGGCAACTCTCTTTTGCCTGTAATGGGGATATCTTTCTCTATTCTTAATCCCATTAGTTTTCCTGTAATACATCTTTGACAAACTTTAATGTTTGTTTGTCGTTTAAGTTATGAGTTTGCATCAACATACGCAATGACACTCGGACATCTTGCTCGGCCAATTCTTTTGCTAATTGGTCGGTATTGTTTGTGTCTAATAAAGCATTAGACAACGCTAGGTTATAAGTTTCCTTATCCATATTTATAACTCCTTGGGTATAACTATATATGCATATCATAATGAAGTCAAACATTGCAAAACAAAGTAAACAAGTAAAAGATTTGCAAACTTGTAACACAATTGTCACCATATCGTCACATAACTATGTAATAATATAAGCAGGATATAATCCTCGCACCCGAAAGGCGTAAAGCGTTACACAAAGTGGTACACACACCAAGACTGATGGCGAAGTGGTTGCATAAGGTCAAAGAAAATTAAGGAGATTAATATTATGATTACAATTAAATTTTGTAAATTAAATGTCGAGACGACAAATGGGCATCTTTGTAGATGTCTAAGGTCAGAAGAAGAAGCCGATAAGCTCCTTGAGCAAATCGGAAAAGATGAAGATACTCACATAGTTGATTCTAGTATAGAGAATAGATGTATCAATATTCACGAAGATGGTTACATTGGTAACGACCACCCTTTGATTGATATTCTTGATGGCTATGCTAGAGAACTATGCACTTATTGTGATTAACTTAGGGGGCTTCGTGCCCCCTTTTTTTTGACTTTTGTCACAGACTTTTGTCATGGGGAAAACCACTGTATATGGGCTTTTGGCAAGATTCAGGCTTTTGTCACACTTTCTT
>Ga0255751_10003088_pt1 | contig 15322 bp, 16 predicted proteins | sample 071ome_20_FD_179951 | JGI IMG/M metagenome (GOLD analysis project Ga0255751, IMG submission 179951) | Coastal salt marsh microbial communities from the Groves Creek Marsh, Skidaway Island, Georgia - 071412BT metaG (version 2) | ecosystem: Environmental > Aquatic > Marine > Intertidal zone >...
CTCCCGAGCTCGCCCAGGCTCTCGACCTGGGTGGCTGGGCGTGGAAGGCAGCGGCCGATCTCGACACGGCGCGCAGCGAGCAGCCCGCCGACGGCTGGGTCGGCGCGGTCGTCGTGGCCGGCGATGAACCCGACGAGGCCTTTCGCCTGTGCCGGTCGATCCGCAGCGGCGACATCCACGTCGGTTCGGTGCTGTTGTTGATCGGTGGCGGCCATCTCGCCTCGCTCGACTTCCGCGAAGATCTCTTCGACGACTTCTGCCTCAACCCGTTCCAGCCGGTCGAGCTCGAGGCTCGCCTCAAGCACCTTTTCCGTCGCAGTGGCCAGGTCGCCCGGGCCGAGGTCATCGAGTACGGCCCGCTCGGGATGAACCTCGAGACGTACCAGGCCGCCATCGACGGCAAGCCGCTCGACCTCACCTATATGGAGTACGAGCTGTTGAAGTTCCTCGCCTCGCACCCCGGCAAGGTGTTCACCCGGGAGACCCTGCTGAGCCGGGTCTGGGGCTACGACTACTACGGCGGCGCCCGAACGGTCGATGTCCACGTGCGACGCCTGCGCTCCAAGCTCGGCGAAGAGCACGCCAATCTGATCCAGACCGTGCGCTCGGTGGGGTACAGCTTCGGGACCAGCCGCTGGGTCTGAGCGACCGACACGGTCGTTGTTAAGCATCCTTGATTCAGGTTGTTACTTTCTGTGAACCATCGGTAGCGTGCCGACCTGTGAACAGCACAACGCTTCGTCTGGTTCTCTTCGGTTTCGCCGCCTCGGTCGGATCCCTGCTCCTGTCGGCCTGCGGCACCGACTCCGAAGGCACGATCCAGATCTACACCGGTCGTCACTACGACCTCGAAGCTGCTTTCGAGGCCTTTGAGAGCGAGTTCGGCATCGACATCGAGTTCCTCGAGGGTTCCGATGCCGAACTCCGTGAACGCCTGCAGGCCGAAGGCGATGACTCCTCGGCCGACATCTATATGACCGTCGACGCCGGCAATCTGGCGACGGCAGCAGAGCAGGGGCTCTTCGCCTCACTCGACTCGCCGGTGCTCGACGCAGCAATCCCAGCAGAGCTCCGCGATCCTGGCGGCTCGTGGTACGCCCTCAGCGCCCGAGTGCGGACGATCGTCTACTCGACGGAGCGGCTCGCTCCCGACGACATCCCGACGACCTACGAGGAGCTCGCTGAGCCCCAGTGGAAAGACCGGGTCTGTCTCCGCACATCGTCGAACACGTACACCCAGTCGCTCGTCGCCAGCCTGATCGCCAACCTCGGCTACGACGCCACACTCGAGGTGGCGAACGGATGGGCCGATAACGCCCACATCATGGCGAAGGACGGCATCTTGTTGGACTCGATTCGCGACGGCCGCTGCGACGTCGGCATCGCCAACCACTACTACCTGGCCCGGAAGCTCGCTGAAGATCCGGACTATCCGGTCGGCCTTGTCTGGGCCAACCAGAACGACCGAGGCGTCCATGTCAACCTCTCCGGCGCCGGCGTGTTGGCCAACGCCGACGACCCCGAACTCGCCCAGCAACTGCTGGAGTGGCTCGCCACCGACGGGCAGAACCTCTTCGTCGATGGAAACAACGAATACCCCGTGAATCCCGACGTTGCCCCCGAGACCTTGATCGCCACCGAGTTCGGCGTGACCTTCGAGGGCGACCGCACCAACGCATCCGAATGGGGTCTGCTCAACGCCGAGGCGGTCCGTCTGCTCGACGAGGCCGGCTACGAGTGACGTGACCGCTTCAGCACCCGTCACCGAGACGGGGAGCGATCGGGTCGAGACGACCGCCGCCGACCGGGCCAGCCGCCGAGGCTGGCCCGGTGGCGCGCTCGTGCTCGCCGCGCTCGTCGTCGTCCCGATCGGCTTCCTCGCCATCGGCATCCTGGATCCCGAGACCGAGGTCTGGCGTCAGCAGTGGGACACGCGCCTACCCGGCCAACTTGTCGACACCGCAGTGCTCCTGGTCGGGGTGAGCTTCGGCGCCCTTTTCCTCGGCAGCAGCCTCGCTTGGCTCGTTAGCGCCTACCGCTTCCCAGGGTCAAAAGCCTTCGGCTGGTTGCTGGTCGCACCCCTTGCGATGCCGTCGTACGTGCTCGGGTTCGTGACCATGTCGGTCTTCGGTTTCACCGGTCCGGTGCAGAACCAGTGGCGCGACTGGTTCGGTCGCGACGCATGGTTTCCCGAAGTCGAGTCGATGGGTGGCGCGATCGTGGTCTTCACGCTCGTGCTCTACCCGTACGTTTTCTTGTTGGCTCGCGCTGCGCTCGCCGACCAGGCCGGGTCGGCCTACAACGTTGCGAGGAGCCTCGGCGCCGGACCGCTCGAGGCAGCGCGTCGTGTCGTGATCCCGATGCTTCGGCCAGCACTCGCCGCCGGTGTGGCCGTCGTGATGATGGAGACGATCACCGACTTCGCGACCGTTCAGTATTTCGGCGTTGACACCGTGACGGTCGGCGTCTTCCGCATCTGGCGCGGCACCTTCGATCGTGACGCCGCATCGGAGTTCGCAACCCTCGTGCTGGTGGTTGCGCTGATGATCATCGGGCTCGAGCGCATCATGCGCGGCCGGGCCCGATTCGGTGAGGCCGCCGGCGCCGCAGCCGGGCTCGGGCCCCGTCGCCTCGAGGGCGGGCGAGCGTGGGCCGCCTTTGCCGTCTGCGGCATCGTGCTGCTCCTTGCGTTCCTGGCCCCGACCCTCCAGCTCGTGTCGTGGGCCTTCCAAGAGATCACCGGGCCGAGGGGCACCCCGAACACCGAACGCTTCCTTGAGTTTCTCGGCAACTCCCTGCAACTCGCACTGCTCACCGCCGTCGTGTGCGTGCTCGCCTCGATCTTCATCGCCAACGGGTCACGGTTCGTCTCCGGTCGAACGACCGGCCTTGCGGCGCGGCTCACCGCTGTCGGCTATGCCGTCCCGGGACCGGTCGTGGCGATGGGTGTCGTGCTCAGCCTGGTTGCGCTCGACGACGTGCTCGAGGGCATCGGCCTGGGTCTCCCCGGCACGGTCGCCGCCGGTTCCCTCGTCGGTCTCGTCTACGCCTACAGCATCCGGTTCCTGGCACCGGGGCTCAACGCCATTGAGGCCGGCATGGCCCAGGTGCCCGAGGAGATCACCGCCTCGGCTCGAAGCCTCGGTGCTCGGCCGGCCACGATCGTGCGTCGGATCCACACTCCCCTCGCCCGCACGAGCGTCGCCACCGGCGCCGTTCTCGTCGCCGTCGATGCGCTGAAGGAGCTGCCGATCGCGCTGCTTCTTCGGCCGATCGGCTTCAACACCTTGCCGATCTGGACCTTCAACCTGGCGACCGAGTCACGCTTCGAACAAGCCGCGCTGCCTGCGCTCGCCATTATCGTCGTGGCGATGATCCCGGTCGCCTTGCTGTCGCGTCGGCTGTCCCGAGGGGCCGAACGCGCATGACCGTCACGCCGCTTCGGCTCGACGCCGTCGTCAAGACCTACGAGGACGTGCTCGCGGTCAACGGTGTCCACCTCGAACTCGCACCCGGCGAACTGCTCGCTCTGGTCGGTCCGAGCGGCTGCGGTAAGTCGACGTTGCTGCGTTCGATCGCCGGGTTGGTGGCGATCGACACGGGCACGATCCATCTCGCCGGGGCGCTCGTCGACGATGGCCGTGACCATCTCCCGCCGGAGCGCCGGGCCGCCGGGCTGGTGTTCCAAGAGCACGCGCTCTTCCCGCACCTCACCGTCGCCGACAACATCGGCTTCGGGCTGCGCGATCTCCGCACCGACCAGCGTCAGACCCGCATCGATGAGCTCCTCGAGCTCGTCGATCTCGCCGGCTTCGGTGATCGCTTCCCACACGAGCTCTCCGGCGGTGAACGCCAGCGAGTGGCGCTCGCCCGAGCGCTTGCGCCATCGCCGGCGCTCATGCTGTTCGACGAGCCCTTCGCCAGCCTCGATCACAATCTGCGCATCAAGCTCCGTCACGATGTGGCCGCAGCATTGAAGGCAACCGGCACACCGGCCGTGTTCGTCACCCACGACCAGCAGGAGGCGTTGGCGATCGGTGATCGCATCGCCGTGATGCGGAACGGACGGATCCGGCAACTGGGGACGCCAGCCGAGGTGTACCACCAGCCGGTCGATGACTTCGTGGCGGCCTTCATGGGCACGGCGAGCTTCCTCCCCATCGCGAATGACGCCACGACCGTGCTGGGGCCGATCGACCTCGACGGTGCCGCTCCAGCCGATGCGGTCGCCATGGTGCGGCCCGACGACATCGTATTCACCGCCTCGGCGACGGGTGAGGCCGAAATTGTCGGCGCGGCCTACCACGGCAGTGGCTGGCACCTGCACGCACGCGTTCACGACGGTGTCGACGTGTACTTCACGGTCGGGCACCTCGATGCGCCCGCTGTTGGCGATCGGGGAACGCTCGCGCTCACACCTGGGCACTGCCAGGTCGTGGTGCCTCGTCGCTGATCCGGGTCGAACTCCGTAACCGGCGGCGTGGGCGCCGCCGCGAGGTCGATCAGTCGGACTCGGGGCCGTCGTAGGGATTGGCGTCCGACAACTGCAGGTACTCGTTGGGGTCGCCGTCGTCGGTGACGTTGCCGAGGTCGCTGTTGCGTCCGATCAGGCTGCCGATCACGCCCGCAAGCCCAGCCATGCTCATCAAGATGCCGACGGGCATCACGATGACGAGCACGACGATGAAGATGATCGTTCCGACGTCCATGGCCGTCAGTCTGTCAGATCTGCGGCTCGGATCATCAGTTCGCCGCTCAGACGGCGGCGATGGCCTCGATCTCGATCTTGGCGCCGAGCGGCAGTTCCTTCACGGCGACCGCCGAGCGGGCAGGACGGTGGTCCCCGAACTCCTCCATATAGATCTCGTTCATGGCGGCGTAGTCACCCATGTCGGTGAGGAACACGGTGGTCTTCACCACATCGTTGAGCGAGGCATCGGCGCTCGACAGCACCGAACGGAGGTTGACGAAGACCTGCCGGAGTTCGGCCGCAAGACCGCCCTCGACGATCGCGCCATCGGCGATGCCGACCTGGCCGGCCGTGAAGAGGAGATCGCCTCCGCGGACGATGGGCGTGTACGGACCGACGGGCTTGCTCATGACGGTGAGCGTAGTTCGGTCGGGCAGCGTCCGAGACGTACGAGCCGTGCCGCCGATCAGGGAGCCGAGCGGACCTCGATCGACTGACACCCGACGAACGGCGACCAGCGAGCCTCCACCACGGTCTCACCGGGCACGATGTCGATCGTGATGGCGCAGAGATCCCGTCGGGGAGCGCCCTCGGCGGCGGCGACCAGGTGCGTGTTGTCGCCGCCTTCGTCCCACGGACAGCCACCACCGCAGTCTTCCTGCCAGAGCATCACCGTATGTGGCCCCAGCCCGACGGGAAGCCGATCGAACCGACTGACAAACTGCTCGTCGGGCAGCGGCACAGGGTTCGCAAACGACAGCTCCGCCATCCGGAACCCGTCGCGGTTCGTGATCTCGAGCACGCCAGTCGAGCCTTCGTCGTAGCAACACTCGGTCTGTGTCGCCTCGATCACAACCCACGCCTGGGGGGCGGTCGGCGGGCGCACGACCACAGCACGCTGCGTCTCATCGGTGGCGTCGGCGCATGCCGACATCACGATGGCAAGCACCACGACAAGACCGAGACGTCTCACCGCTCGAGGACCTTGAGGAACGCTGCGGGGATGTCGGTCGGCTCGTCGACCGTCGCCAACTGCGCACCGACCGCCTTGGCGAAGTCGGCGGCGTCGTCCGCGTCGTCGGTCGGGGCGATCACGCACAGTTCGTCGAGGCCGCGGGCGACAGGGATGGCGTCGGCGCCGGTCGTGGCCCGGCAATCGGACATCAGGATGGTGACCCGCCGCTTGGCACGCGACCGATCGAGTTGGCGAGCGGCCGCCGTGAGCGCGCCGGCCAGATCGGTGGTGCCCTGGCCTCGAAGCCGCAACAGGTCGTCGACGACGGCCAGCGATGACCGCGAGTCGTCTTGACTCTTGACGGCGATGACCCGGTCGGCGAACGCCAGCACCGACCAGTCGACCGGGGCCCGGTGGGCGCACGCCGCAGCGGCGACCGCGGCCGTGGCGAGCCGCTTCCCGCTCATCGAGCCGCTGCGGTCGATGACGAGCGCGAGGGCTGTCGCCGGCTGGGTCCAGTGCCGAACCCGGAGGTCGCCGGCATCGATAAGCTCACCGGTGGCCCGTGCGTGGACGAGGCCGTCGAGGCTCGCGTCGAGGTCGAGGTCGCCGGCGACTCGGTCGGCCGGGGACGACGCCATTGCACCCACGCCACGGGCCTGAACCGAGCCCGCCTTCGCTACGTCGAGCACAAGCCGACCGGCGAGGCGGGCCGCTAGGGCGGCAAGCTTCTGATCGGTGGCCCCTCGCATCTGGGCGAGCAACGACATTGCGTGGTCGGGATCTTCGTCGACGAGATCAGCAAGGGCGTCGTCGTCGATCTCTCCCACCTCGGGGCTGATCTCTTCGAACTTCGGATCGCGAGCGAGTTGAGGTCGTGGGGTGGTGCGACGGTTGTCGTCCTGGATGGCCTGGCGGGCGTCGTCGCCCTCCAAGGTCAGGGGGACGCCGGAGTCGCCCCGTCCGGGGCGGTCGCTTTTCCCGACGACGAGTCGTCGTCGTCACGGGGGTGCTCCTGCGCGAGCACCGCGTCCCACAGGTCAGTGATGACCGACTCGGGCGTGGAACTCCCGCCCTCGTGCAGGCGGATGCGTCCCGACAGTGCGGTGAGTGCTGCGTCAAGGCCGACGCTGGGGTCAGTCACCTGGGCGCTGCGCATCGACGCGAGCGCGTGGCCTACCTCGACCAGATCGATCGCCCCGCGCACGGATGAACCGACGCGCACATCGGGGTGGTTGCGAGTACCGCGTGTGACGGCGACGGCCCGACGCCGCAGGACTCGATCGTCTTTGGAAGTGTTGCGCACGACGATGTCGGATTCGTCATCGAGGGATTGGTACCCCATCGCGATGCGACACATGCGGTCATAGACCGCACCGGAGACCCGAGCGGTGCCGATGTTGTCGAAGGGATTCATCGCTGCGACCAGACGGAAGCCGTCGGCTGCCGGGATCGTGCCGAGACGGGGCAGGGTGAGCTCGCCCTCCGACATCACGGTGATGAGGAGGTTGACCGTTTCCTCCGGCACCCGGTTGAGTTCCTCGACATAGAGGAGCGACCCATGGCGCAGCGCCTCGACGAGCGGACCATCGACGAAGACGTCGGGGGTGTAGCCGTCCTCGAGCACACGAGACGGATCGAACTGCCCGGCGAGGCGCGCCGGGGTGAGTTCGGCGTTGCCTTCGACGAACACGAATCCGGTACCGGCCGCTGCGGCGACCTCGCGCAGGATCGTCGACTTGCCGGTGCCGGGCGGCCCCTCGAGCAGCACATGGCGGTCGGCGACGAGCGCGGCGACGAGCACCTCGAGTTCGCGTCGTCGACCGACGACACGCTCACTGAGGGCGCCGACGATGTCGGGTGCGGAGAGGCTCGTCATGGAACCAGTCTGGCGCTGATTGGTCGCCGCAGGTCAGTCAAAGGTGATGACGCCGCGGATGTTCTTGTTCGCCATCATGTCGGCGTAGCCCTCGTTGACCTGGTCGAGGGTGTACGTGTTGGTGATCATCTCATCGAGCTTGAGCTGACCGGCCTGGTACATCGACAACAGGTGCGGGATCTCCTTGCGCGGGGCGGTGGAGCCGAACAGGCAGCCCTTCAGCTCCTGATTCATCATCGAGAACATGAAGAGGTTGAGCTGAACGTCCATCTGCGCAGCCGGGGCAACCGCCGTGGCGACCACCGTGCCGCCCTTGCGGGTCAGGAACTGCGCCGGAGCGATGAGATCACCGGTGAGCACCGACGGCGTGAGGATGACCGAATCGGCCTGCACGCCCTCGGTGAGACCGCCGACCAGCTCCATGGCCTCCTCCATCGACGGGGCCGTGTGGGTGGCGCCGAACTCCATGGCGCTCTCGCGCTTGAACTCGCTCGGGTCGATGGCGACGATGTTCTTTGCGCCGGCGACCTTGGCGCCCTGGATCGCGGCGGTGCCGAGACCGCCACAGCCGACCACGACGACGGTGTCGCCGGCGGTGACCTCGGCGCGGTTCACGGCCGAGCCGTAGCCGGTGGTGACGCCGCAGCTGACGAGCGCGGCAGGACCAGCGGGAACGTCTTTTTGGACCTTGATGGCCGAGTCGACGCTCAGAACCATGTGCTCGGCGAAGGTGCCGAGCTTCAGCAACGGTGTGAGCGTGGTGCCGTCGGACGTGTGGTGGCGGAAGGTGCCGTCGATCATCCCGGGCTCCATCAGGTGGGCGCCGAGGTCACACAGGTTCTGCTGGCCGCGAGCGCACCAGGTGCACTTGCCACACGACGGGATGAACGAGCACGAGATGTGATCACCCACCTCGAACTCGGTAACGCCGGGGCCGAGTCCGATCACCACACCGGCCCCTTCGTGACCGCCGATGATCGGCAGCGGCACCGGCATCGTGCCGTCATGGGCGTGCTCATCGGAGTGGCACATGCCGGCGGCGGTGGTCTTCACCAGGATTTCGCCAGCCTTGGGTTCGTCGAGTTCGATTTCCTCGACGCTCCAGTCGGCGCCGATCTCTCGCAGGACGGCAGCACGGGTCTTCATCGGATCTCCTCACGGCAGGGTGAACGCGGAGAAGGTACCAGCGGCCCCACGTGTGGTCACGTTGAGGTCGCGATTCAGGTGTGGCTCAGTTCGCCATCCAATCGACCATCGCTGCGGCGATCGCCTCGCCCTGGTCGTCTTGGAGGAAGTGTCCGCCGGGTGTGAACTCCTGGTGGGGCTGGCCTTCCGCACCGGGTACCCGCTCGATGAACTCGTGATGCAGTTGGCCGAGCACGGGGTCCTCCGGGCACCACAGCGTGAGGAAGGGACGGTCGAACATCTCGAGCCCCTGCCATGCCTGGAGGTTCTCGTCGATGCCGTCGTGCTCGGGCGTGATGGGCACGAGGGTCGAGAAGACGACGGCACCGACCTTGTGATCGGCGGTGGGGAACGGTGCGTCGTAGGCGGCCTTCTCGTGATCGGTAAGTTCTCGACCCGTGACCGCTCGACCGAACAGGGCGCCGATGTCGTCGAGTTGGGATTCCTGGCTGTACGCCAGCCAGAAGTCGAAGCCGGGTCCGATCGATTCGCCGACCGGCAGGCCCGTGTTGCCAATGGCGACCCGAGCGAACCGCTCGGGCTGCAGTCCGACCAGTCGCAAGCCGGTGAGGCCACCCCAGTCCTGGGCGAAGAGGGTGCAGGGATCGTGGACGTTCGCGTCGAGGAAGAACTCGATGTTCGCGACGTGTTGGGCGTAGGTGTAGTACCCCGGGTCGGTCGGTTTGTCCGAGCGACCAAAGCCGATCAGATCCGGAGCGAGCACCCGATACCCCGCGTCGAGCAGGGTCGGGATCATCCGACGGTAGAGATAGCTCCAGGACGGCTCACCGTGAAGCAGCACCACCGGATGGGCATCCTCGGGCCCCTCGTCGATGTAGGCCATCCGCAGGCCGTCGACCGACCCGTATTTTGGCTCGTACGGGAAGTCGTCGAGGCCGACGAAGCGTTCGTCCGGGGTTCGGACGTAGACGATCCCATCCGGTGTCGTGTGGTGCGTCATCGGACAACGGTAGGCACGGCCTTTCGACGCAGACCAAGAACCATCGCTACCGTGCGGCCATGAGCGATGAGATGAACGTCGTCAAGACCTCGCGAACTCCCGAGGAGTTGCGCAGCCGACTGCAGGCGTGGCTGGTCGCCACGACCGACGACCCCGACGCGGTGATCGGACCAGTGTCGTCACCGGAGTCGAACGGCATGTCGAGCGAATCGCTCTTCTTCGACGCCACGTGGAAGGAGGGCAGCGGCTCGTTCGTTGCTCGGGTCGCGCCCGCCGCAAGCGATGTCCCGGTCTTCCCGACATACGACCTCCAGAAGCAGTACGACCTGATCGATCTCATCGCCAACCAGAGCAGCGTGCCGGTACCGGCGCTCGCCTGGATGGAGACCGATCCGTCGCACCTCGACCAGCCGTTCTTCGTGATGCACAAGGTCGCCGGGCGGGTGCCGCCCGACATTCCGCCCTACCCGATGGGGGGCTGGGTCCGCGATCTCGAACCGGCCGACCAGGTGGCGCTTCAGAAGGCGAGCGTCGCCACGATGGCAGGCATCCACGGCATTGACATCACCGACGGGAAGGCCGACTTCCTGGAGTACGACTCCGCCCTCGGCGAGACGCCGCTGCGCCGCCACTTCGCCGTCGAGAAGGCCTACTACGAATGGACCTGCGAGGGCGCAGAGCGGCGCTTCCCCACGATCGAGCGAGCGTTCGAGTGGGTGGAGGCCAACTGGCCAGCCGAGGAGCCCGAGTCGCGGATCTCCTGGGGCGACAGCCGCATCGGCAACATGATGTACGAGTCCGACGGGGTGAATCCGGTGGCCGTGCTCGACTGGGAGATGGCCTGCATCGCCCCGCGTGGCCTCGACGTCGGCTGGATGTGTTTCATGCACACGTTCTTCGAGTTCGTGCTGCAGAAGTACGGGGTCGACACGATGCCGTCGATGCTGCGCCCCGAGGACGTGCGTGAGCAGTACGGCGAGGCCAGCGGTGTCGACGTCGGCGACCTGCGCTTCGAGATGGTCTACAACGCCGTTCGTCACGCCTCGATCATGAGCCGGGTGCACCACCGCTCGGTCCACTTCGGAACCGAGACATGGAGTGACGATCCCGACGATGCGTTCCGCTTTAAGGAGCTGCTCGAGGAGATGATCGCCGACTGAGCCTCAGGGGGTGGCGGTCATGCCGCCGTCGACGGGAAGCACGGCACCGGTGATCGCCGACGACGCCGGGCTGCACAGCCAGGCGATCGCCGCGGCGATCTCGTCCGGAGCAATCAGTCGACCGAGTGGCTCTTGATGGCGGATGAACGCCTCGGTGGACTCGAGCCCGTAGATGCGGGCCGACTCGTCGAGCCCGGCGGTGGTGGTCGAGCCGGGCGAGACCGCGTTGGCGGTGACGCCCGTGCCCGCGAGATCGGCCGCAAGCGATCGGGTGAAGCCGATGACACCGTGTTTGGCGGCGGCGTAGTGGCTCATATGGCGCAGTCCCAGCGAGCCGGCGGCCGACGCAACGGTGACGATGCGGCCGTGCGGCGAAGCGAGGAGCGCAGGCACGGCGGCTCGGGCGGTGGCAAAAACGCCGGTCAGGTCGGTTCCGATGACGGCGTCCCACTCGCTGTCGTCGATCTCCCAGGCAGGTGACCCACCGGCGACGACCCCCGCTGCGCAGACGACGGCGTCGAGGCGACTGCGTGCGTCGGTGACCGAGGCGACAACCTCCGCCATTTCGGCGCCGACCGATACGTCTGCTTCGAAGGCGGCGGCGTTTCCGTCGGCTGCCGTCACGACGTCGGCGAGGTCGTCCGAGGAGGCCATCGGGTAGGCGATCGCCGGGTGAGGCGAACATCGGTCGACGGCGGCGACCCACCAGCCTTCGGCGACGAGGGCGGCGACGGTGGCCGCACCGATCCCTCGTCCGGCTCCGGTGACGATCGCGACGGGCTGACTCATGCCTTCATGATTCCAGAAGGGCGACGACCTCGTGGACCCACTCGGCGAGGATCTCCTCACCTCGGGCCGGCGTGGCGTCGGTCGGATCACCGAGCACGCCGTTGGGCGAGACCGCGGCGACGCCGCCGGTGCGGAGGTCGTCGAGGATCTCGCGCAGTGGCGCGGTGTTGCCGGGCTCGGCTCGGTCGAACCGGACCCGTTGCGGATCGATGGCGAGCATGACCGACGTCTCGATGGAGCCGGCGTGGGCATCGGCGTCGTCGAGACGGGCGTGCCACGCGCTGATCGGTCGACCTTCGTGCTCGCAGGTGGCGGCGGCGGAACGTACGGCGTCGAGATTGCCGCCGTGGGCGTTGACGATGACGACACGGTCGAACTCAGAACCAGCGGTGCGGACGATCTCCACGATCATCGCCGCCAACACCTCAGTGCCGATCGAGAGCGTTCCCGCGAAACCGGCGTGCTCGCCCGAAGCTCCGATCGCAATCACTGGGGCGACGACGGCGGCCGTGACTCGACCGGCTGCCGACTCAGCAACCGTGCGGGCGATGACCGCGTCGGTGTCGATCGGGAGGTGTGGGCCGTGTTGCTCCGTGGCGCCGAGCGGCAGCACGAGGACGCGCCCCTCCCCTACGTCGGGGTTCGTGAGATCGCCGAGCCGAGCCACCGGGCGAGCGTAGGCGGGTTGTGTCCCGGCGTGATACCGAGCCGCCGACGGAGGCGGCGTGAACGTCAGCTGATCCGCGGCGGCGAAAAGCCGTCGGGCACGATGACGTGATCGGCCGTGAGGTCGTGGATCGAGCCGACCCCGATGCCACGCATCGTTGCGTCGATACCGCCTCGAATGACATCGAGCACGTTCTCGACGCCGGCGGTGCCGTTGGCGGCAAGGCCCCACAGGTACGCGCGGCCGATGAGGACCGCGTCGGCGCCGAGGCACAGGGCCTTCACGACGTCGGAACCACGGCGGATACCACCGTCCATCACGACCTGGATGTCGTCGCCGACCGCTGCGGCGATCTCGGGCAGCACCCGGATCGAGGCGGGGGCGGAGTCGACATTGTTTCCGCCGTGGTTGGAAACCGAGATGGCGGTGACGCCGGCGTCGACGGCCCGCCGGGCTTCGTCGGCTCGGACGACGCCCTTGACCATGAACTCGCCGTCCCACTGCGAGCGCAGCCAGGCCACGTCCTCCCAGGTCGGCGGAGGTGTCATCATCCAGGCGCCGTAGGCCTCGAAGAAGACCGGCGGCTTCGAGCCGTCGGTTACGAAGTTCGGCACGCCGAGTTTCGGGATGCTCCCGGATTTGATCCAGGACCACATGAACCTCGGTTTGCGGATCACCGCCGGGACCTGCGGAAGGAGTTCCTTAATCGTGAACGACTGCGGGATCTGGGGGCTGCCCCAGTCTCGGCCATGGCTGAACGACCAGTCGAGCGTGAGGATCATGCCGACGGCACCGGCGGCCTTCGCCCGCTCCATGCGAGCGACCATCGAGTCCTTGTCGCCGGCCCAGTAGATCTGGAAGAAGGTCTGGCCGTTGACCTCGATGACGTCCTCGATCGGCATCGACGCGAACGACGACAGGCCCATCGGGATGCCTCGGTTGGCAGCGGCTCGGGCCACGCCGACCTCGCCGTCGGGGTGGATGGCCTGGGCGCCGGTGGGCGAGATCATGACCGGCATCGACGACGGTTGACCCATGATCGTCGTGTCCATCTGCCGCTCGGCGGGCTGGCCGGCGGTGACGGGACGGAAGCCGAGTTCATCGAAGGCGGAGGTGTTGTCGCGCATCGTGACGCCGGCCTCGGCGCCTGCGACGATCGCGCCATAAGACGACGCGGGCAGACGCTTCTTCGCCCGTTGCTGAGCGATGGCGACGGTCTCGAACCACTGGTTGGCCACGGGGGAACCTCCGACGAATCAGCTGCCGAGGCTAACGGGCGGCCTCGACGGCCCCGCAATCCGGCGCACTCGCCGCCTCCACCTTGCGCTTCGGCGGCTCCGAACGGACCGGCGTGCCGGAGATCGGTAGGATGTCCCCGATCCCAACCGTTCCTGAAGGAGCACCCCCAGCATGTCGTACAGCGACGTCGATCTTCGTCCGGCCATCCAGCTCGACGAAACCACCCGCGGCGACTTCGTCGTTCGCGTCTACCAGCATCTTCTCGGTGCCATCGTTGCCTTTGCCGGCATCGAAGCCATCCTGCTCAACACTCCCTTCGCCGAAGGCATCTACAACTTCGTGCGGGGCAGCGGCTTCTCGTGGCTACTCATTCTCGGCGGCTTCATGGTGGGCCAGTGGATCGTCACCAACGCTGCCGCCGACCTGCTCAACCCGCAGCGTCAGTACGCCGCCCTGTTCGGCTCGGCCGGGCTCTACGCCATCCTCTTCGCGCCGATGCTGCACTACTTCTTCCGAGTCGCCGATGACGGCGCCACCTCGGTCGCCGCCGCCGGCCTGATCACGGCGGTCGCCTTCGCCGGCCTCACGGTCGTCGCCGTCGTCACCCGCAAGGATCTCTCGTTCCTTCGACCGATCGTGATGTACGGCTTCGTCGCCGCGCTCGCCCTGATCGTCGGTGCGATCGTCTTCGGTCTCAGCCTCGGCGTGTGGTTCTCGGTCGGCATGGTCGCGCTCACGGGCGCAGCGATCCTCTACCAGACCCAGACGATCATCCGGGAGTTCCCGGTTGCGGCCCACGTCGCCGGCGCCCTGGCGCTCTTCAGCTCGGTGATGACGCTCTTCTGGTACATCCTTCAGCTCGTCGGCTTCGCTCGCGACTGACCCCCGGAAACGTCACCCCGATGAGCACCGGAGCACTCCTGGCGATCGACCTCGTCGCCGTCTTACTGCTTGCCTTCGGGCTCTATTTCCCCCGCTACCAGCGGCGCGACATGGTCGTGGCGCTGCTGGGTATCAACATCGGTGTGATGGCGGTGGCTACCGCACTCGCCAACGCCGAGGTCAGCGCCGGGGTCGGCCTCGGCCTCTTCGGCGTGTTGTCGATCATCCGGATCCGCTCCGAGGAGCTCACCCAGCCCGAGGTGGTCTTCTACTTCGCTGCGATCGCCATGGGGGTCCTCGGTGGCATTCCCATTGAGCCGGCCTGGTACACCCCGGCCTTGATGACCGCATTGCTCGTGGCCCTCTTCATCGGTGATCATCCGGCGCTGTTTCGCGGTTTCGAGCAGCACCGGATGACGCTCGACGAGGTCTACACCGACCGGGCGGCGCTCGAGACCCGACTGAGCACCGAACTCGGCGGTTCGGTCAAGCGGATCGAGATCAAGAAGGTCGATCAGGTCCGCGGCACCACCACCGTGGACGTCCGCTACCGGCGTGGCTGATCGCCGTCGGCGAAGTCGGGCGCTGCTGCTCGCCGTCGCCCTCACCGCCGTTGCGTGCTCGTCCGACAAGACCGCGGAACCGGCCGACGAACCGCCTGCAGAATCCGACGCCGAACCGGTCGTCGCCCCGCCCGAGACCGACGACGAGACGACACCGTCGGCGTCGCCGTTCGCTGATCGCAGCACCGACGAACTGTTCGACCCTGCGTCGCTCCACACGTTCGAGTTCACCGTCGCCGAGCGAGACCTGCAGTTCCTCGACAGCGACCCGACGGCAGAGGAGTACGTCCCCGCCACGATGACCTTCGAGGGTGAGACGATCGAGGTCGGCCTCCGCTATAAGGGATCGATC
>Ga0255751_10003091_pt1 | contig 15315 bp, 21 predicted proteins | sample 071ome_20_FD_179951 | JGI IMG/M metagenome (GOLD analysis project Ga0255751, IMG submission 179951) | Coastal salt marsh microbial communities from the Groves Creek Marsh, Skidaway Island, Georgia - 071412BT metaG (version 2) | ecosystem: Environmental > Aquatic > Marine > Intertidal zone >...
TAGAAATGATAGCATTAGTATGGTCCATAATGAGCCATACTATTTATTCTTGTTCTTATGCTTCCAAGCAGTAGCGTAAGCAATGGACTTTTCATCGTCCGTTAGTTTGCCGTCCTTCTTATATCCCTTTTTGATGTGCTTGATCATTCTCTCATACTTAGCACCTGCTGGTGCTTTTTCTTTGATGAGATCAGGATGAGGAGCGTAGAGTGGTCCTTCATAATTACCAGCGAACTCAACGCCTTCATTATTGACCTGAGAAACCATGCCTTTCTTTCCATCAGGAATATTAGGCATGACTTCTACATTTCCCTTCTTCTTTGATTTGCGTGCTTTGTCCTTACAACCACACTCTTCGCGGAACTGTTTGAATGTCTTCATTTCTTACCCTTCATACCAATAATCTTGCTGACTTTCTTACGACGTGCAAGTAAATACTTGTCGGACTTGTCATGATCGCCATCATTATCGATGTCCTTATCTTCCTTACCAACGGGATCTAGTTTCTTTTCTGCTAATTCCTCACCATCGTGGGTTAGTTCGTCGCCTGCCTTTACACAGTTATCAACAGTCTTTCCACCTTTTTTCTTGGTGCCAGCAAGTTTGTATCCCTTCCAACATGCTTTACCATCAAGTCCTTTTGCTTTCTCAATGACATAGGTTTCGCCATCAATCTCATACTCTTCACGCTCAAGAACTTCTACTTCCTCATTCTTAGGAGCACTTTCTTGACCGATATATCCACCCTTCTTAGCAGTCTTCTTTTTCTTGGTGGTATCTTCAATCTCAGCACCATTGGACTGAGGATCCATACCATCAAAAGGTGCTTCGCTGATGGTGGTATTCTGGAAGGTGTCTCCTCCCATCCATCTACCATAAGCTTCCATCAACCCAGACGAAAACTCATCGTTGCTGTTGACGTTATTAATTGGCTTCTGATATTTCATCGTTTAGTAGGGACGTTCTTCTCGTATTATTTATAGATCTAATATTCCTGATCCACTCACGGAACATATCACCATCTTCAGAAATCACAATAGCATAGTTGCCACCGACCCTGTGGATATGTCCCTTGTCTCCTGTGCGAGAAGACATGACAGCATCACCTTCTTTGAAAACTTCCTGCTGTCTTTGTTGCTGACGCAGTGCTTCTTCTCGTAGTTTTTTGAAATCTTTCATTTAAAATTAGCAGGCAAGTTTGCCACGATCTCTGACATCAAAGCGCGACAATCATTATCATTTAATGCTCTAGGTATACCCTGACGAAACAACTTGAAGTCTCCAGCAAATGCTGCTCTTCTCATCTTAGTTCCAGATATAGCAAAAGTGTCTCCGTCAGCATCTCTGCTTCCAGAGGATTTAATCTCGATCTTTCTAAACGAAAAATCTTTTCCATTATATTTATGAAGGAATGACATAGCAGAAACCCTGTCAGATCCTACCAAAAAAACAACCTCATCATATCCGTCAAGCATAAGCTCTTGCAGGATAGCGACAGGTTGTTTAGGTCCCGAGAATATTTTACCACGATGTTCTGGAAACATCTTATCCATATAATATTTCTTACGATCAGGTGGGAGAGGATTGCTACCTTTCTTATCTACAGTCTGAGAAATGTAGATGCGATAGTCATGATTGCCCGCTGCTTTCTTTACGCCAGCAAAGTTTTCAGCATGACCTGTTGTTGGTGGTTGAAACCTACCAAATGTAAAGTAGCAAACCTTTCCGTCTAACGCCATTTCTTTTCGATGGTGAAGTTATTGTATGCAAACTCCAGACGGTTGACAAACTTAATCATACTACCATCCTTATGAAGAACATATCCCTCAGGAGTTGTGACCTTATATCCTTTATCAGTTTGAACGAAAGTCCTAAACTCTTCTAGGTGGTCTAGTTTATCTATAACCATTTGCTTCACTGCTTGTAGTTCTTTATACAAAGCAATCATCGCCTTGAACTTATAAACATTATTCACGAGATAGTTCTCACTCTCATAAACAAGGTTGCGCTTCTTGACTAGGTTGGCAGGTGTCTTGATCTTGGCAAGTTCCTTACTCATCTTTGCATGATAAAAGTTTGCTAGATCATATAAAGACTCATCAATATTAGAAATGTTTCTAGCATTCTTGATCTCACTGTTGAAGAACTGTTTTAGATAAGATGAAATATGAAACTTGGCGTCTCCCGTTGTTCCACTGACAGCGACTAGTTCGTCAAGAAAATCTCCACAGATGCGACACATACGTTCGATCTTAGAAACATATGAATCAAACTTCTGCATCTCTGTTTTAGAGAATCCAACTCGATGCATTGGTGTATCATTCTTCACGACCAAGACATCAGTAGATCCATCTACATTTGCACCAGCACGAGCTTGCATAGTTGCTAACTCATCACCAGTGTAATGGGTATGAAATACTACTCCTATCTTTGCTCTACCTGCTGCTTGTCCAATGGGATGATCTATAGGAATGCCATAGGTAATTGTGTTGGGTCTGAATGTGTAGAGTTGTTCTCCATTCACGTTCTCTTTTTTAATATCTCTAGTGAACAAAAGATCTCCCTGAATTACACCAGTAATATTCAACTTACTAAAGTGCTCTAGAGAATACTTCAGTTTTTCTGCAAGATCACCCTGATAATACTCATCAATACTTTCTGGCGTGAAACAGATCTTAGGTTCTGTTTTATTGAATACAGATTTAGTTCCGACAAAAAACATACCCGTTAGTGGTTCTACTCCACACACCACAGAAGGAGCACCATCCCACTTGGTTTGCATGAACCCAGCATGTTCTTGCTGACCTAACATCTTGCGGATCTCTTTCAAAAAAGATACCGCTGCCATACACCCCTCAACGCCGTAATTCAGCATCTCATCTTCCAAGTGTTCCAGGTGCTTGAGCTGTTTGATATTTGCCATTATGCCAGCAGGTAGTTTACGGTTCCTTGACTAGCGTCGATGTTGCTAGTAGATGCTTTTGATCCAGAGAAACTGAGTTTCATGTCAGCAGCTTTATTCATTTTAAAATAAACCTGACCTTTAATAAACTTAGTGTCATCTAAGTTTGCCTGGTAGAAGTCTTTTCCAGCAATCAATCTCTTTGCTTCTGCTAAGGACTTAGCATCATTATTTAATCTATCAGCAATACCTCTGGAAAGAATTGCTGTGAGAGACTTACCACCCTTTTTTCCATTCGTGATCAATACCTTGGCAGAAGATTCAGTTCCATCACCACCAGATTTCACATACTGAAGTGCTTTCAAAAGAACTGGTGCATGTTCCTTTAGATTTCCAGACTTGAATGCTTTGAAGATATCGTATGGAGCGTTCGTGTCAACACCGAGGATCTGCTTGATTCCATACTCGTATACTATCTCCTTTCCCTTCCTAGCAGGGTCACCACCAACCTCTTCCGCAGATGCCACAAGGTCCTTCAGTACACAATCTGACAGTGTGTTCTTGTATTTTATTGCCACTGGGATAATGTTCGCCCAAACAGATGCTAGTGCTCCCCTACCGTACTTAGATGACACAGGAACTTGAGAACCATCTTTCGCTAAGAACAGAGAGTCCACGCCAGCAAACTGCGGATCATCAGGAATGACAAAACAATCCATATCTCTTGGCAATATATTACTAGACATATGTCCAGTAGGAGCTCCTGCTAATCCAATATATCCAACTAACATCTCCCCAACATATGTTCCAATTTGTTTTCTAATACCATCAACAACTGCTTTAGACCATGTGAAATTATAATTTCCATTCAAATTATCCATAAAATAATCCAGAAGTTGTTCCGTCACATAGTCAGGCACTGATGGTTCATCTTCCAAACCCTTTAGAACTGACTTCGCAATCTCTTCTGTTGTTCTAAAACATTTACACTTTACATCAGGGATGCCAAGAATGTTTGGAACTACAATATTATGTCCCAATGATATAAGTTTTGTCGCTTCAATTTGCATCCTGACATTAGTCTTGCCAGGTTTATCGATACAATCAATATGAAAGTCTCCAGTGTTATTTCCCCACTTAATAGGAAGGCGAGTTGAATATTGATTCCCCCCAATAACTGTAATGGGAGTTCCGTGGGTCAATTTTTCACCAGTATTAGTGGTGTTCTTGTCCGCAGTTGATTTACTGTTTGCTTTGACAAAAGTTTCTACTTCTCTATCTTTGAAGTAGTGTTCCCACTTTACTCTACCTGTTTTTGCCATAAGAAAACCTCCCGTCTAACTATTTAGAGGGGAGGTTATTGAGATAGTCTTTCTCATGCGAATAAGGAATTTTTTTGCCAGACCAGATCTCATATCCTTCTACGAGATCTGGGATCAACCACTGGTCCACCCGATAGCAATACTTCCAGTTGACAGGTTGAATACAATTCATCACGACAACTTGGAAGAATGCTACTAGGTGGATCCAGAAACTATACACCGTACTTTGTCCACAACTTACGAATGTTCTGGGTGATAGGCATACCGCTTGAGTAGGTCTCAAGCAGTTTACCATCTCCGTCAGTGATAATCAAGACAGGAGTAGCAGTCACGCCATACTTCTTAGCAAGAGCAAGGTTCTCTTCGGGGATGGGTTCATCGCTGAAGTCTTCTAGGTGGACTTCTTGAATGAGTTTTGTGCGGTCATCCTTGAGAGCATTGAAGTAACGCTTCACTAGACCACAAGGACCACAGGAGTCCTTAGTGAATAGGATGAAGTTTACTTCAGATAGTAGTCTTGATTCAGTCATCGGTCTCCTGCTTTACGGTTTTCAGACATGTAAGCATCAAAGGTTCCATCAGGATAACGCTTAGACAACTTACGGATGTTAGTATCAAGCACTTCTTCCATACTGATCTCAAGTGCTTGAGTTGCTTGAGCGACATACCACATGATGTCACCCAGTTCAATGATCAGGTGCTCTCTGTTGTCTTCGTTCCAAGGTTTGCCTTGGAAAACCATCTTCTTGATGATCTCCAGAAATTCACCACCTTCAGCATTGATCCCAACGCCACTAGTAAGAAGACGCTCAATATTGGCACCCTCTCTATCAAGTTCGCCAATACGGTCAGCGAAGTCCACAAAGTTTGTAGAAGCATTTGACGTAACAGTAGAGACAAACTCTTCATACTTATTGAAATTAATCATACATTCCACTCAGCAAATTTAGATAAACGGTTTTGTGTGTCAGCAAATTGGGAGAACTGTTCTCCCGTATCTTCTTCGATGCTAATAGCGGAAGCATCATCCGCAACATCATACAGCTTCATCTTCGATCTGTCAATTCCCACCATGAATTTTCGTGAGGTAACAAGGTCTGAGTATCGGTTCTTAAGTTGTTTGACCATGAGGCGACCCTGTTGTTCAAGTTCATCAGTGCTGATAAGAGCGAACATAAAATCAGCAGTGGCAGGCAAACCAAAAGACTCACTAGTATCGGTAAGGTCAGGGTCAGAGTTGCCATAACCAGAGCGAGTAGTTTGAGTAGCTGAGACAATAGGTACATTACATTCCACAGCAAGACCCCGCAACTCCTCAGCAATTGCCTTGACATACGTGTAAGAGTTAACAATCGCACCTTTATACCTCGCAGACGCACAGATGTTTAGATAATCGACAAAAATAATGTCGGGTTTGAAATCTTTCTTGAGAGAAAGATCACTCAGGAGTGCTTTGAAGTGTCCTGCGTGAGCGGACGCTGTAGGATATTCTTTGATAATAAGTTTGCCCTGAGTCTTCCTAGCAATCTCCTGAACCTTGCTAGTGAAAAGAACCTGAGGGATTTCTGCAATATCTTTGACAGGTACATTCAGAAGGTTTGCGTCAATTCGCTCAGCAATTTTTTCCTCTGCCATTTCACATGTAATGTAGAGAACGTTGTAGTTCTGAGTGAGCGCGGCAGCAGCCGCATGGCACATGAATAGAGACTTCCCGACGCCTGTACCAGCAAGAGCGACATTGAGAGTCTTGTTAGAGAGACCACCTTTGGTAATGAAGTTAAACTTTTCGAGATCAAAGGGAACTTTCTCCTCTTTGCGGTGATAGAAATCATAGCGTTCTTCTGCTTGTTCTGTGTAATCATGTCCTATGTGTTCGTCGAACGATACTGCCAGGGCCTCTTGGAGTATGCCTGGTATCGCATCCTTTGATATTTTCTTATCGCCTCCATCTGCGATCTTGATCGACTGCATGAGGGCAAGGTAGATTGCTCGGTCTTGACACCACTTTTCTGTGGCATCGAGGAGCCATTCGTAGTCCACCCATTCGTCAGACAGTTCTCGAACTGCCGATATCGAATCTTTGAACGTGTCGTCAGTAAGGTCACTACGATTTTGGAGATTAATCGCCAGGACTTCTTGAGTAGGAATCTTGTCATACTTCCCAGCGAAGTCAGCGATCTCCTCAAAGATAATTCTTTCATGATATTCTTGGAAGTAATCTGCTTTCAAAAAAGGAACTACCTTGCGGTAATACTCCTCAGTGAAAAGGAGATTACGCAAGATAGTTTGTTCAATACGCTCAGTTGCCATAGGAGAATTCTTTTCGTGCTGCTTCTTCAAGTTGTTCCATTACTTCGGGGGTGAAGTATTTTTCGGGATCAGCCAGAATAGCAGAAGGATAAACAGAGGATTCGTTAACAACGATACGATTGCCGCTGCGTTTGAATACTCCGTACTCTTCACCCAGTTCCAGTAAGCCGTAGTATTTGTCAAGACCTCGCTCGTCAAAAAATAAGCGTGTTGCAACTTTACTTCCCTCAATGGTTAGACGAGACTTCTTTGCCTCGCATTTGATAATGTTGCCAATGACTTCTTTGCTGCTATCACGTTCCTTACTCTTGGTAAGATAGATGATAGTAGAAGCAGCATACTTCAATCCAGTGCCACCTCCCATCTCCTTCGTGGGGACATAGGAACCGATCACATCATATGTATGGTTGGTGACAACCATAGGAACATTCGCTTGACCCAGCTTCAATGTTAGCACACGGAAGGCACCCTTGATCAACTGAGATTTGGTCATGTCCCGAACCTGCTTGTCGTTGGCAATGTCCTCCATCTCCTTAGAGGTGGAGAGCATACCCAAAGAGTCTAGCACAAAGAGCATAGGCACACGCTCATCTTTAGGTTCTTTCATGTATTTGTCCAGGATCCTACATGCCTGAGTCCTGAACTCCTCAATGGTAGCAACGGGCATCATGATCATTCGCTTAGAATCAATGCCACGCTCCTCAATCATATCACGAGAAATTGCGGACTCAGATTCAAAATAGATAACTCCACCAGTAGGATTATCTCGAAGGAAATTACGAACGACAGAAAGAGCAAAGAAAGTCTTACCTGTGCTTGATTCTCCTGCCAAGGCAGTAACCTTGTTGGAAGGAAGACCTCCAAACAACGAACCACTAACAAGGGCATTAAAAATATAAGACCCAGTATCGACATAACTTGTAATGTCGCCAGCAGCAACCCCCTCACTAACAACGCTAGCAAACTCATTGCCTGACTCTTTGATTACTGTATCTAGGAATCCCATTTTTCTACAATCTCCTCATAAAAATGTACATACTGATAAGACTGACTCATTAGTTTTGCAAACGCACGAGCAGTATTGTAGTCTTCAAAACACTTAATGTCTTCAGATCCTACCTGACCTACCACATGATTGGTCCAAGTGACTACAAAGATCTTCTTACTCATTCAAAGAAACTCCCAATAGTAATGGTCTTCTCGTGTCGCCACCCAATACATTGTAGCACGTTTTTGAGAGGTTCTAGGAATGACTTTTCAAATTGTGTCTGATAATCCACATACTTCTCCAACCCAAACTCTTTAGGCAGTTCGCCAAAAAAACTAATACAGTTCTCAAAGATTGGATTAGGTGTCTTTAGGTACATGAACTTGATCTTCTCACCCTCTTGAATAAGAGGATGCTTGTTCTCTACCTTGTGCTTTTTGACGTAGTGGTTATAGAGCAACGCTCCCCGCACATGGATGGGAGTTCCTTTTTGGTAGATCTCAGTTGGGTGACGATACTTAGCAAGGTTGTTAACTCCTCTGGGGAATGCCACTTCTTCATAAGGGCGCAGTCGTGTTTCTGCTCGCACGACATTGATAAAATCGATAAGTTCATCATTTGTCTTGCCGATAATGATCTTAAATGCTGCATACAATTTATCCCGAAAATATGCTGGAGTAGAAGAACGGGCAGTCTCCAGACCCATGATCTTCATCTTTGGTTCTTTATATCTAACACCTTCACTGTCCCATACGTTGAGAATGTAACGCTTCTTCGCAGTCCAGATGCCACGGTCAGCGATATTCTCACGCTTCATGCTCATTTTTTGTTCATATGCCGAAACGTAATTCGCAAGTTCCTGATAAGAGGATTCGATGAATGGTTCCAGCTTCTCTTGACAGATCTTATCAAGAATGGAAACAATTGCTGCTTTGTCGCCAGACTTATTACTAAAAAATTTAGAAACAAGAGGTCCAAGATTAAGATAGATTGAGTCGGTATCGCTAGCGATGACATAATCTACATCCTCGGTTTGCAAAAGTTTATTTAGATATCCATTCATCTTGTTCTCAATCCAACGGATTGAGACCTGACCAGACAAGGTGATGGCTTCAGCATTAGCGAGACGGTAATAACGAAAGTGTTCATTGCCGATTGCACCATAAGCAGAGTTCAAAGAGATCTTCTTTGCCATCTGAATGTTATTACAACGGGCGATCTCTTTCATGAGTTCAACAGTAGGAGTTTTCTCATACTCTTTCTTGGCAGCAATCATCTTCTTCTTAAAGATGACACGACTGTCATACATTTTCTTCATCATCTGAGGAAGAAAACCATGAACATCCTTACGATACTGTGCGCCATTAGCACAAACCGCATACTCGCCACCAATCTCTACTTGCTTCTCAAGTATCTTATCAACGGTTGCTGATGAATGTCTGGTATCTTGGAGTGTCTCTGGTGAGATATTGTACTGCATAATAAGGTGAGGATACAGAGAGTTGAGGTCAAAAGACACAACCCAATCATAGAATCCAGGAATTGGTTCTTTGACATATGCACCCGCATACTTCTCAGTCTTAGTAGCACTCTCCTTCTTAGGAGGGATAGCGATCTTACGTTTTAGAAGATCGCAGTAAATATAGTTATCCCACATGCGAACCTGACTAAACACATCTTCATAATTCACCTTAGCATCGTATGCCATAGTGTATGCCAGTTCAATCAATTTCATCTTGTCATCCAGTTTATCCACCAGGCGAACGTCATGGATGTTGTACTCAATAAACTTCTGCCAGTCGTTCTCATAGAACTCTTTGAACGTGTCGAACTCAGAGTGATCAAGTTTCTTCTCACCTAGTTCGACAGAGCAGATGTGATCGAGACGATAACTTTCTTGGTTTGTATAAGTAAATTTCTTATACAATTCAAGATAGTCAAGCGTAGAGATACCAAGCATGTCGATAGAAAAGTTCTTCCGACCTTTGATAAAAATCTCACGCTGCGATACTAATTTCCATGGAGACAATAGTTTGACATACTTCTCCCCCAGAATACGATCAACACGGTTATGAATATACGGCATGTCAAACAACTGTACGTTCCAACCAGTGATCACATCAGGATAATTTGCCTGCCAATAATCCAAGAAGGCACCCAACATGCTTTCTTCTGATCGGAAATGCATGTAATCCACCATGGCATCCTGGTTATTGAATGCTCTCGCTCCGAACACTGTAATGCGACCAGAGAAGCTGTCTTTGATACTAATGGCAAGAATCTCCTGATCGGCAGTTTCAATATCAGGAAATCCATTCTCCGCTGCAGTCTCAATGTCAATGGTAAACACACGGATCTTGCTACTGTCAAACTTGAGTTCTTCCTCAGGATGTTGCTCAGCGATGTACTGATACAAGAATCGTGAGTTTCCATAAATCTCAAAGTTATCAACTTCCTTGTACTGTTTTACAAAGTCTCGTGCCTCAATAATAGAACCAAACTTATGAGGTTCTACACAATTACCCTCAAGTGTGCGCCACTCAGAATAATTCTTTGTAGGCAAATACAGCGTCGGGTTGAAAGGAACCCTGACGCTGTAGCGATTGCCATTTTCATAACCACGCACAAGCAGACGATTGCCTGCTTGCTCCACATTAGTATAAAACTTCATTCAATAGATGGCAGGGATGCAATGTAACGAGCAAGGAGTTCCTTGCTAGGGTTCACGAGAGTGGTGATGTCAGTGGACCTGACCACAATCTCACGATCATCAGACCAATGAGGCCACGGATCAATTCCACCATCACAGTCTACCACATAGGGGTCGCGTAGAATACAGTCAGGGTCACCTGGCAAAGTGTCCCCCTCAATTTCTTCTACTTGAGCGACGATCCACTCATTCGCCAGCTTCAGCAGGTTCGCTGTTATCTCCATCATCACCCTCCTCTGGGAAGAAAATTTGTTCGTTTGTCAATCCAAGTTGATTCAATCTTTCAACAAAATTATTGAGAATATTGTTATCTGGATAAACTACACTAATAATATGTTCACCACTCAAACGATGTTCTTCGATAGGAGAATATGGACACCACCTCTCGTACTTAATAGGGATAGTTCCATCTTCATTTATATCACCCAATGATAGAGTATAAGGATAAATCATACGATATCCTAGAATTTTTGCATTATCTTCTTCTGATCTTACCTCACCAAAAACACAAAGAACATTGTCTCCCGTTGCAAGATTTACAATGCGAATGTTATGATTTGTTTTTAGTTGGGGTTTTGGTGTTTCTGCCATGATATTTTCAATTACATAGAACAATTGTAGCATTAGAAAAGGGGACCGTCAAGTCCCCTTCAATTCTATTTAGAACCATTTCCTTCGCTTCTGTTTGTCTGGCAAATGTTTGATTAGAGTGATGGTTAGAAGTCCGTCCACAAACTTAACATCTTCAACTTCTACATCATCTGCCATTTGCCAGTTGCGTGAAAAGGTTCTGTATGAGATACCTTTATGAGAATACTTTCTCTCTTTATCTGGTGGTGCTTTGCGAGCAGAAACCGTCAGAACATTTCGTTCAGTCTCGACTTCAATATCTTCGCTTGCAAATCCAGCCAAAGCGACTTCAAGTAAGGTTCTGCCATCACTTCCATCGACCACATTGTAAGGTGGGTAATTTGATCCACCTCCTGCAAGAGCCTCAAGTCTGCTGAATGTTTCATCGAATCCAATTGAGTAAGGGGTATAGTGTTCCCAAGTTATGTTAGTCATTGTCCTTAAATAAGCGACGTTTACATGTGACCCGTTAGGCATCACACTAGTAGTTATAACCGTACAACAAAAAATGGGGGTGATGAAACCCCCCATCGTTATTACGGTTTACTCAACCGCTGTCTTCTTACGACCAATATTGTACTTAGATTCTAGTGTCCAATCATTTTTCTCTTTGAATGAAAGTACTTTTATTTGATTCAAAGGAGCTAAGTCTTCAATACTATCTGGATTTGCAACAGTAATTAATCCCCAATCCGACAAAAGTTTTACAATTCTATTTCTACGTTGAATATCATTCAACGATAAGTTAGTAGTTTTTCCATCAAGAGCAAACAACTCTTTGAAATGAACAATATAATACTTGCCTTGCTTATGTAAAATATGACAAGACTGGTAAATTTTTCTTTCTTTACGAGAAGCAACACCAATTCTAGTCAGTGTTTCTCTAACTTTCAAGAAATCGTCTGGTTCTCCTAGGAAAACTTCAACCATATCAGTTGATTTCCATTGGAATATAGATTCTTCACTCATTTTCTTCCACCTTTATTCAATGCCTTTGTAATATAATCTAGCTGATCCTTTGTAAGAATCCTGAGTGCTTGGAGAGCTTTATCGTCATTATAACCATAATACTCTTTGACTGCTTCAAGATAATCAATAGAATCTTTTCTTGCCCAAGGAGAGAAACGCTTCCTCGGTTTCACACTATTTAGTAAAAAATCGTATTGAAGTTTCTTTGGGAGATGAGGATTTTTATTCATCTCATTGACATAAAGGATAGTGTCAGTGAAAGAACTGAGACACCTGTTAATAATATAAGGAGGATACCCTCGCTCAGCATCAGCATCATCATCGAGAATATTCTTTTTAGATTGGTTGATCGAGTACAGGTAGTCTTTGAGTTGGTACGTCATTCCAGTGTCTAATCACTCCACTAATAATAAAAAGGTTGGTAACCAAGTAAGAAATAAAAATAAGGGTGCGTATGCCAGCAATAATATCTGCTTCTCTATCTGTTCGTCCATGCTTCTCCCCTAATGCTTTCGCCCAGATTCTCCACATTAGAACTTCGCAGTGACACCTATAACTTTAGCATTGGGGTTACGAGCAAGAGCGACCTCACGAGCATCCTGATAGTCACGAGCATAGACTTCTTCTTTGAAGACCTTGCCAGCAACATAGAGAGTAACTTCACACTTCATTTGCTAATACCGTTGCGTAGTTGGTGAGGACGAGTTCCTTGCGGCTCGCTTGATCTGTATTATAACTCCCCACAGAGCGCATGGTGTAAGTGTGTGCAAATTCAGCAGCTGTCCACCCGTTGAACCGATCACGGATCAGTTGCGACGAGTTGTAACTGATCAACTGAGGACCAACGAAGCGATCACACTTAGTAGCAAAAAAGTCATGGTTGAAACCTTTATGCATATTGCCACGCTTACCATAAAGATTGCTGCCAATCTCATACGGAGGATCTAGATAAGTGAAGACATCTTTCCAATCAGTCAACAAGTATTCATATGACTTGTTTGTGATAGTCCAGTTAGCAATTAGTTTTTGATACTCTGGCAGTCGGTCGATCCCTGCCATTGAGAAGTTGCTGTCGCTTGCTTGCTTGGAGAAGGAACTGGACTCTGTAAGACCAGAGAAAGAACACTTATTAACCACATAGAAGGAAACAGCACGATGGAAATTTTTAGTGTCTTCCAAAGGTCTTGAAAGATATTCCTTCGCACTATCAAACAAAGTTCTCGCAGATCCAGGATCGATATGTCTTTGTTTGAGTTGGACGAGTTCGTCTCTGAGTGCTTGTCCATGATCCTGTAGTTCTCGCCAGAAATTATAAAGAGGTTCGTAGAGATCGTTGACTACGATATTCAGATGAGGATAACGCTTAGACACTTCAAGTGCTACGCTACCGCCACCCAAGAAAGGTTCACGATACTCACGAAAATCTTTCAGATCAGGCATGTATTGAAAGAGTTTGCTGAGTGCTCTACTCTTCCCCCCTGGGTAGCGTAGAGGTGTCTTCAGGGATTTCATAGTCTTGGTCATGATATTTAAGGTATTCCCAAAAGGTCATTTTCATTTCTTTCTGCGTCATGCCACAGTGAGCAGCAGCAGTAGGTAGGTTCATTGTAGCATGAAACAATGCTTCATGCGCTTCTTTTACATTCTCTGGTGTTGTTTTCACGTATTCGTTTGTAGTGTCGTTCTGGTTCTTTGTCAAGGCGTTCTAACATCTCCTCCATGTAAATAAATTTAGGTTCTTTCTCAATAAATTTGAGCAGTGTCATTTGAATTCACAACTCATCATGATCTCTGTCAAGCAGGCAAGCATGTTGACTTCCTGATCAGGAACAACAGCAATGTCCCTCATGTACTTAGCAATGATAAGAACTGCCTCAGGAATAGAAGCAGGTTTCATAACACCATAGATGCTGTCATAGATCTTACGCATCACCATGCTGGGGTCATTGTCCATGTGTTGAACAACCCAGTTCTTTACATTGGTGAACTCTTTCTTCTTCAGGGACGCAAGAAGTGTATCCAAATTAACGTCAGAAACGTCCACAAGGATAGCAGATGAGATACTACCAGTAGCGGCATACCGTTGGCACTCATTAATAAGACGACGCCAATCAGGATAATACCGACGAACAAGTTTAGCAAGAACTTTGTCTTCGTACTCAACTTGTTCATGGACGAGAATAGATTTCAAACGAGTGAAGAACTCACCTTGTAGTTGAACTGCTTGCTCAGGTTTGATACGAAAGTCAATGACAGTGCAACGAGAGTGCAGCGGTTCAATGATCTTATTGATGAAGTTACAGGTGAAGATGAAGCGGCAGTTCGTATGGAACTCCTCTACGGCGGTCCTGAGGGACAGCTGGACATCGTTAGTGGTGTTGTCTGCCTCATCAATGATAACGACCTTGTGGGACGCTCCAGAGGTCAGAGAGACCGTGCTAGCGAACTGACGGATACGATTACGCACCGTGTCTAGGAAGCGTCCTTCATCCGATCCATTGATGACGATGTAGGACGCACCGATCTCCTCACACATCGCCTTGGCAATGGTGGTCTTGCCGACGCCCGCAGTGCCTGTCAGCAGCAGGTTAGGCAGTTCCCCCTGGTTGACAAAACCCTGAAACACTTCTTTAGTGCTAGCAGGGAGGATACAATCTTCAACAATGTTGGGGCGGTATTTCTCCACCCACAAAAACTCTTTACTCATTCCAAAGGTCTCGTAAATGATTTACTAACGATGCTTTTGGCGTCAAGCATCATCTTCATGTATTTTACACCTTCCTTGGGTTTCGTGTGATCCCCACAGGTGAAAATGTCGCACACTGCCATGCCCAACTCTGGCCAAGTGTGAATGCTGATATGACTTTCAGCGAGCATCGCCACACAAGTCAAACCCTGAGGTTCAAACTTATGTGAGTTGAGTGCTAATAAAGTTGATTTACATTTGACTGATGCCTGGTAAACAACATCCCTTACAAACTGTTCGTCATCTAAGAACGATTTGTTACACTCTTTGAGTGTAAAAAGGATGTGTCTCATCAGGGCTCCAGTGCGATGTAATAGGTAAGATCAACATTCTGATTAGTCCATTCAGAAATCAGGTGCTTGGAGACTTTGACATTGTAGTCGCCAGGGAGCAAACGGATGTTCTCAATCTTAACATCAAGAGAATAGGTGCCAGTAGTGCAACCTGCCACGGTGAGATCGTAAGTATTGCTGGTATCATTCTCTTTATCGCGGAGGATGAGTTTGATTTCGTTAGAACCTTCTTCAGATTGGAAAGTCAGATCAGGCAGACTATAAACTGCAGATGCTTTCTGGAGAGCAATCAGATCTTCGCCAGTCAGGTTGAACTGAAGATCAGCACCAGGGAACTTTACGTTCTTTTCTGGAGCAGACTTGAGCGTAATCTCTGGATCAGAAAAGTAATAGCGAGCAGACTGACGACCGCCACGGATGTTGACAAAACTTTCGTTGTCAAACT
>Ga0255751_10003092_pt1 | contig 15315 bp, 7 predicted proteins | sample 071ome_20_FD_179951 | JGI IMG/M metagenome (GOLD analysis project Ga0255751, IMG submission 179951) | Coastal salt marsh microbial communities from the Groves Creek Marsh, Skidaway Island, Georgia - 071412BT metaG (version 2) | ecosystem: Environmental > Aquatic > Marine > Intertidal zone > Salt...
AGTCCGATGACAAGAACTTTAGAACATCATCGGTAGGAATGGTATACATGTACTTCCATACATATCCAGCACCAGTGGTTTCTGTATAGAGTCCAGTACCAGCATCATAGTTGCCTCCAGTTGTTAGAGGCTCTTCGGTTGCGTTCTGACCAGTAGCATTTGCTGGATTCTCGCCGTTATAGAGGCACTTGAATACTTCGTAATTTGAGTTCATTACATAGAACTTAGCATCAGCAATCGTATTTTGACCAGTTGCTGTTTGCTTACCAATCTGACCACCGCCACCAGGAGTAGCAGAGTAGTCTGGTTTCCACATATCAAACTTAGGATTAGCAACTAAATCCCAGTTGTAACGACGGATGACTGTTCTTGCGAAAGCATCTGTAATGCGCTTTGCTGCGATGATCTCGTCATAAAGAGCAATCTTTTCTCTTTGGTTATCTAGAGGAAGTGGTGGAACGTCTTCTGTTGCGTAACGATAAACACCAGTCTTAGCAGTAGCACCAGTTGTTGATGAACCAGCGTCTGCTGTTTCTAGAAGAGTGCTGCCTAGAGCAGGAACAGAGTTTACTCCATTTGCTCCAAAAATGTCGGTTAGGAGGAGGGCACTATCGTAAACGGCAGCAACTGTAGCACGGAATGCGGTTGATCCATAAGTTCCAACAAAAACTTCATTTCCTACTGTGAAGTTGGTTGCTGACTTAGAGTAAACCTCTAAGTATGACCTCCAGGGTTGTGGACGACCCACAAAGAAGTACATTCGGGAACGCTCGGCACTAGTATCCGTAGCACCCTCAGTTAGCGATTCTAGGAATTGCTTCGCGTTAAAAATTCTAAATTTATCAGAGATAATAGCAGCCATTGGTTTTCCGTTCCGACGTTGTAGTTTGTGCCTGAGTTATTTATATTTATAGCAATATTTAGGTAATATCAAATGGGATCAACTCATCTCCCACAGTGATGGAGTTTGGACCTCTGGTTAGAGAGCAACCCTCAAAAGTAGTTGATGTTTTGCTGGTGTATTGTATAACCGATCCACCGCTGGTGAACAGATAACCACTATCTGGGAAGAAAGTAGTATCTTGAACAATAATTGGACCTCCAATTGTTCCAACGGAAGAACTGATCGCAACTGGGTTTTGATTAGATGGTATAGTTAGGTTGAAATATGTTCCATCTAACATATAACTAGATGAACCTCTATCAATAAAATCTCTAATTGATAGAGATGGATAGTGGAATTCTAACTCAAGGAAAGTTATTCCAGAAACATTACAAACTCCATCATCAACTAACTGGTCAAAATTCTTCAATGTTGGTCCAGCATTTGTCTTAGTATAAGATCCAATGTACTCGCCAGGAGCACCAAACAAAGAGTTTTTCACGAAGATGACATTGCCACTTCTTTGAACTACTCCGTAATCATTCGATATATCAACAAATCCATTTAGTCTTGTCTTTACTGGATCTGATATAAAGACAGATTCTTGATATCCATCAACAACTCCAGTTGGAGGTGGAATAATTAGAACTTCTGTTATGGTTTGTTCTGATAATGAAGTTGATGGGGAAAGAATTTGTCTCTCAGTTTCTCTTTCTGACTGACCAGTTACTGCTCCACCAGAAATAGAAACAATCGCTTCAGATTGAATCGTAGCAACACCACCAAATGCCACAGATACTAGATCTGGGATTTGACGCAAAAATGTTCCTGCTAACCATGCCTTCGCAGTTGTATTATCTTGACCTCTTTGAACCTTGAGGAATCTATCTGCTAGTTTTCTGGGATACCTTACAACTTCATCACCAATGAGAAGATATCCATTTGTCTTGAACTTACTGGTGTCGGCAATGTATACAATATTATCAGTTGGATCAAGGTCAACATCAAGATAAGCACCAGTAGCGTAGTAGTTGACATTTGATAGCGCATCATTTGGCAGTAGATTCTGTACAGTAGTTGTAATCTGCCTATTTGTAGAAATTGTAGTATTAGAGATAATATCTTGAATCTCTACTGTTACTAAAGTTGGTTCTTCTGATACTGTTACTACTTCAATTTCATCTGCGTCTGGTTCAATAGTATCTAAGAATTCGATATGTTCTCTACTGAGATTCTCACCAGAATTTCTTAGTAGTTGAATTTCCGCAGTAATAACTCTATCAGCATCAACAGGACTATCAAAAAATACCGAAGTAAATGTATTGATACCAGAAACTTGATTTCCAATGACGTTGATTACAGAAGTTGCTGTTAGTCCAGCACTTTCTACAAATGGATTGATACCAACATTGATTAGTGAAACACCAATGTCTCTGTCAGCAAGAATATCATATCTTCGAGCAACCTCTACTTTTGGTGCTTTAGTATATCCAGAACCACCATCGATAAGATCAACACTGATGACTTGACCCTTACTTACAAGAACGTTTGCTCTTGCTCCACCACCATTTCCATCTAATGGAATAAAATGAATAACTGGAGGAGTAAAGTATTGATATGCGGTTGGTTGAGTCAATGGATCCCAACTACGCTGATTCCATTGTAAATCGACAACTACACCATTTTCAATAATAGCGACAATACTTAAACCTTCGCCACGAGTAATGCCATTATATCTTTCGACTTCAACAGATCCAAACATAGAGTTTGAAACTTGTTCTTGTGGTCTTTGCTCTTTACTGGTGGTTGTTCCAGGAAGTCTTCTAATCCTTCTAAACTTATCTTCACCTTCTACTCTGATATTATCACCATTTGAAAGATTTACAAATGGTTTTCTGTAACTCTTACCAATAATTGTTCCAGACCAAACTTGGTCATTTGTTGAAAGAAGCAATCTTCCATCTTCATCACTTTCATATGTGATAGAATAATCAGAGAATGAAACTTGGGTATTTAATGTATATCTTCCTTTTACAGCAAATGTGATATCTAAAGATGTATCAAGTTCACATTCATATCCAAAACAATCAAATTGTAATTGATTGCCAACAGCACGAATATTTGAAAGTTCTCCTAAAACATTATATGTTCCATTTTGTCTTACTTGGAATGCCTGAACTGGAAGACCTCTTTGATTTCCCATCCAATAATAACCAAGAAGAGTATCAATCCCCGCAGTAGTGTCAATAGTAACAAATGATTTTGTGTAATAAGAATCTGGAGCAAAATCATAAACATTTAGAATCTGACCAACATCTCTACCATAGAGATATCTCATATCAATCTTCATTTCCTTTTTGATAGGAACGTTGAAGTAAATGTTTGGACCTGCTACTTCATAACTATAACCTTCTCTTTGAAGAACGCCATCCACAAAAACATACAAATATTCTTTGTCGTCAATACTTTGAACAGTGAGATCTTCAACATCAAGAATCAGGAATGGACCAGTCTTTACACCATCAACCAAATCGTAGTCAACAGTTAGTCTCTTGTAGTTTCCTACGCCAATACCAACAACTTTTTCTACAGCAGTTGGTTCTCCAATATTCTTGGCACCAAAATCTTGATCCCAGATTGGAGCAACATCAAATACTAATTTGTTGGGAATCGTAGTTCTGTCAATATAATAAGCATCTTGACCAGGATATTCGGCATTATATTTTGGTCGTTGTAATACAGCATTGATTGACAAGAAAAGATCTTCATCTTCTTCTGTATTAACTTCTGATCCATCTTCCCAATACATCTCGAAGATTTTGTTTTCGCCGTCAACATAATCTGGTAGAGATCTTGTGACAGAAATCTTATTCAAGACATCTTCAACATTGTCATACAATCCATCTACGGAAGATACTACATCATCACACTCTTGTGCTGGTAGAAGTGGATCTGGAATTAGGTTATAATTTGTATATGTCTTTGTATCTGTCCAATATCCAGATTTATTCGAATTTACACCAACAGCATCAACAGCACCTGTTCCATTGGCAAGAATATTCTTGACAATATCAATCATTGTGGTGATCGAAGAAGCTACTTCGGCGCACACTGGACTTATAGAATCAACAGCAATTGTCAAATCGGTATATGGAGTGATGCTGGTATATGTTCCAGCGCCAAGAGAATTTCTAATGGCGAGAATCATTTTCTCACCAAGTTTCTCCCAAGCATCAATAGCAGCTGCTGTCTCTTCAGCACTTCTATTAATATATGTTAGTGTTTCTCCATATGGATATCCAGCATTGGTGTAGTAAAGTCTGGCAAACTCTACAACCTTTTCGTTACCACCAAATCTTAGATGATAAACAATGCTATCAATAAGATATCCTAAATCTCTAGAACATTTTTGTTTATCCGCTTGTGGAAGAACATAAGTATCGTAAATATATTCACTGATTTCTTCCTGTAAATATTGTTTATTATTGAAGATTAGATTTGAAGCATCGTAATATGTTCCAGAATTGATACCACTCATATAGAAAGTAGCAGTATCAGAACCAGAGAATGAAGTTGGAGCAACTAGTTCATCTCCTGGTGTGACAGCAAATGTATTTCCTGGTTCTACAGCACCTGTGTTTGTTGGCAATGTATAATTTCCAGATGTTGATCCGCTCAACGGGGTAATGCCATCGGGAGCTCCTCCGCCACCACCAGAATTAGCAAGAGCAGCATGTGAAAGAGTAACTTGTGTGGCACTATCAATTGAAACAATTCTCGTATTGACAGAGAATGCCCTACCAGAACTGATGTACATGCCAACTGCTAATCTGTTAGTATCTTGAACTGTAACAAGTTTTGAACCTTGGATGTATGAAACATTATTTTCAACAACATCCCAATTTCTTATCGCAAGTTTTGCTAAATTTGTCGCATACTTAAAGATGTCTAAAGATTCTACTTTGTTCTTAGTGATATAATCATAATCAGTATCTTGATTGAAAATAGTGGTAAAATCAACAGTTTTTACGTTACCGCCAAATCTAACATCGTGCTCATAAGCATCTAAGATATATCCAAGATCTCTTTCATAATCATCTTTCTTTGTACTCCAGTCCAATCCTGGATGTTTGAATATACCGTAACCGACTGATTCTTCGACAATAAAGGTTCTATTTCTTTCAATCTGATTAGCGGAGTCTAACCATCTTCCATTTCTTTGGAAAATATTTCTAAGTTTTTTGAAATATCTTGTATTATATTGTGTGTCTTTGAAAGTGAAATAGCGACCATAGAAAGTTACACCAGGATAACTGGTAAGTTCTGATAAGTTATTGCCAGTTAGTTTTTGGTATGGTCCTAAAGGTGGTTTAGCAAAAGTTATTGTGTCACCAGAAATAGTATATGAAACTTCTGCTTCCTGTAAAACTCCGTCTAATGTGATAATAAGATTCTTAGCACTTGCTGGGGTAAATGGTAATCCATTATTCAAAATTTGGAAACTGGTTGTTCCCTGTAATCTTCCTTGGTTATCATAATAACCATCAAATGGTGCTGCTAGCGTAACTGTAAATGCGCGAGATTCGTTGAAGTTGAATTCTGATGTTGAAGCAGATCCAGATCCTTTTCTAATTCTTTGATTTTCTACCTTTTGGACAGTTTGTGTGATTGTCCTTCTAGTATTTTCAATAGTAATTTTGTTCTTTTCTGGATCCCAGAGTTGAATAACACTGAAGTGAGATGCCTTTGGTGTTTCTGCTGGCATCTCAATACCAGCATTGGTTTCGATGTCAACTTGACCAAATAATTTGAATCCAGCTGGGTGAGTAGTTGACTTGATCAGTTCACGCCACTGATCAATAGGAGTTTTAGATTTTACAACATATGAATAATCTTGATAGAAGAAACTGTCTGTTATCTTTTGATTTGATACGCCAAGTCTTCCTCTATCTGAAGTATAGTATCCAACATTATCAAAGAATGCTGTAATATTTTCGCCAAACGAACTTACAAAAATAGTTTTTACAGTTCCTGTGGATCTTGAGGATAATCCAACAATTTCTACATCTTCTCTGAGAATACCCCTTACATTTTCTAGTTTGAGTAAATTAGTTCCAATTCTCCACTCAGATACAACAGATCTAGAAACTTCGGTAGAACCAATTTTCTGAACTACTGTTTCTCCTTTGTTGAAAGTTCCATTTAGAGAAGTTAGTGATACTGTGTATTTCGAAGTAAACTTGGATGATACAGTTTTGTCTAGATGGAAAGATCCACCATTTCTAACAATACTGATACTTTGTGGAAGACCAATTGTATCACTATCAACATATGCTTCAATATCAGATTCGATAATTTCCACAACTGGAGCATAGGTATACCCAACACCAGGACTCTTTACCGTGATTGAAAAAATCTCTCCGTTTCTAACCACAATATTGAATTCGGCGTCAACGCCATCTCCATCGACAATAACAACTTTAGGATTTACGTAGTTTGATCCTTTATTGTCGGTTCTAATACCAGTGATAGTTTGTGTCGCTTCGTCAAACAAAACAGTTGCCGATGCTTTGAAATTCTGATTTGGATCTACACCAATAATAATTGGAACTTTTTTATAGTTCAATCCAAGATTAGTAATTTTTACATCATTGATTTCACCAACTGCGAATTGACCTGTAGTTGTGTAATTGATAGTTCCAGATCCATCCCAAAGAGGTTCTGATGGAACATTATATACAAATCTATTTGGTGTTACATAAATTACTGTCTTTTCCCCTTGAAGTGGATCGGTAACAATCTTTAAGTAACTTCCTTCAGAATCTACAATTTGATTTTTATCAAAATAGTAGAAATTAGTAAAATCAGTTCCAACTTTAGAAGTGTAGTTATTTGAAGCAATTCTTGACCCAAAACCAAACTTGACTTCTGTAAATGCTCCCGAATTTCCAGGAAGAACAGTTGTTGCTAGTTTTTCTTGAGTAATAAGATTATAGTTCTTACTTGGACTTAGATCAAAGTAAGTTCCAGTTAGTGATGAGTGCGAGGTGTCAAACTTATAACGATAGAATTCTTGAATATCAATTGTTGGATTTGGAACAAATGTTACGTTATCTTCAGAGAATTCAAATTTATATCCAATAGAATCTGCTGTCTTTACGGAAACAGATCTGGATGGCACACTTGAATCAAAGAAAGTGGTGCTTATCTTAATGTCTTCTGCGTTGGTCAGTTGAACTTCATAATTGTAAACTATAATCGCTTCCTGAGTGGCAGAATCATATGATAAAATAAATCCAGAGGTATTATTGGATCCAATCTGGAATCCATCGGCAAAATTGTATTTTGGTTTGTATAAAGTTACTGGTTGACCATTATAGTGATCTTTATCTACAGATCCTTCTCTTCCTCTTAATACAGTCAACTCATTACCATTGATAGAAGATACTTCAATAACTTCATCACCAATCAATACCAAATCACCTTCAGCAAGTTTGTTGGAAGTTTTTACATTTAGTTTGGTTGATCCAGAAGCAAATCCAACATGGTCAACATAAACAGTAAATCTGGATGTACTTTGTGAAGCAACAGATCTCTCCAGTGATTCATCATCAACAGATAGATAATCTGCCTTTCTGTATCCTGTACCCTGGTTCTGAATTACAACACTTGAAACAACACCAACACTGGAGACGGTGATGCTAGCAGTAGCACCAGTTCCCGTTCCACCAGTAAGAGGAACGTTATTATAAGTTCCAGGAGCATAGTCTGCTCCACCATTCAAGATCTGGAATCTGCCAATACCAGTATCATCAATCTCTGAAGAATATGATGGCGCTTTGAAAACTACTTTCTGATAGAGTCTCTTTCTTAGATAATATGTTTTAGTCTTGATAGAATCATCAGGGAAAATACTGATGTTGACCTTATCATCAATACCAAGACCATGATTATCCGCTGTTTCTACAAGAGCAACACTCTGATTTACCTCAAATGGTTCTAGATTGTCACTGAGAGAAGTTAGAACTACTGGTCTTGTTCCAGAAGTATTGAAAAAGTCGTTTGATTGGAGGAAGTATTCTCCTTGATTGAACTGTAACCAATCTCCACTGAGAACCTTGATCTCAACAACGTTTTGCTGACTAGTTCCATTCAGAACTTCTGCTGTAGCAATTGCTGGATTGATTCCATCTGTCAAACTTAGAATAGCACCTTTAGTGTAGGAACTATCTTGATCTAGAAGAATAAAGAATGTCTTGATATCAGCGGAGAATGTTCCAGTATTATCAAAAGTTCCAATAACATTTTTGAGAACGATTTCGTTGTCATTTCTTACTTGACCAACGATTTGACCAGAAGCATTAGATGATGGTTGTCTTAGAATATCGTCAGTAAACAAATAAGCATTCTGAATTGTGGTTAGTTTTACTACCTTGTTCTCATAACTGTCAATATAGGATACTTGCTTTCCCTTAACCGATTTTACTAACGCCTCTGCTTCAGATCCTTCAGATCCTCTGTTATCAAAATAAACCTTAGAGTTTACCGAGAAGTTATCTGACGAATGATCAATTACAATAGAGTCAATAGTTCCAGACTTTACTTCATTGATTTTAGCAAAAACTCCCTCTCCATTCCTTGGCATACCAGGAACAAAGAATCTCTTTGCTGTTTTTGGAACATCATTTTGATTGATATTTGAGTTGTAGTTACTATCTACTGGAAGTGAATAGAAATTTTCTCCTAAGATATATGGATATACTGGAGTTTGATTGCTATCAATTGTCAAGAAGTATGCGTAAGTTCCTTCTGGAAAGTCTGGCGTGATACAATATCTACCATTATTTTCATCTAGAGAACCGCTCTTATGGTTGTAAGTGTAATCATTTACAAAAGAACCTAGAGCATAGGTATTGATAGATGGTCCACCAGGACGAGATCCATTTCTACTATAACTAGATGTCATCCTAACAATAGGAGATTGAGGATCTAATGGATTCTCATGAGCAAAAGGACCATAGATTGGATTGCCATCATAAGCAAAACCAAGAATTGGTGAGTGTGTCTTGCTTGCTGGTTCTAGTCCAGATTGTCCGAGGTTGTCATTTAGAGCGACTCTTAGTGCCTTGGGGTTTGCTACTTGACCATAACCATACTCAAGAACATTATTATAGTTCTTGAATACATATCCATTCTCTGGATCTAGTTTTGATTTTAGTTTTTCGTATCTATTAAAGTTCCATTCTTTAAGGAGAGGTGTAGCAGTAGCTCCAGATCCAACAGCAATAATCTCAACTGATACAGTATTTTGATTATAGAAGTTTCCTTCTGCTAACTTATTGAATCCAACAAGTCTGCCATTAGTATCTACAATTGAAGTATATTCGGCAAATCTTCCTTTTCCATTTCTATCGGTAATTCTAACGATAGGAGGTGATGAGTAATACTCTCCTGGTTCATCAACTACCAAACTGGTAATTTTATCACCAGTAACAACCGCACTGACAACTGCTCCCCTGCCTGAAGTTACATCAACAACGGGAGTTCTTGGGAACGTATCATTTGTATCTACAATATATCTTTCTACAACAGAACCAGAAAGAACTGCTCTAACTTTGTTTGGAACACCATCGAGAAGAACAAATGGTGGTTTGGTATATCCACTACCCTGAGTGTTTACTCTTACTTCTTCGAGTTTACCAAATCTAATACTTTCTTGATCTCTATGTCCATACAAACGAACACCATTGAGAAGAATTCCAACTTCAGTCTTAGGAGTCTTGTACTTTTCTGTAGTTCTAGTCGCTTGCTGCCTGATAATACGAAGAAGTTTTTGATCCTTTACTTCTTCTGTTACTGTAGAACCGTCTAAGATCTTGTGTGATGGATAACTAGATGATGTGATATAGTAATATTGATCATCAGCAAAAATTGCCGACACATCAGTTGAAGTCTGACCTAGTTGTGTTACAACTGTTGGTAGAGTTGGAGCATTGATAGGTAGATTCTGATTCAAAATCCATCTTGTTTGGTTTGTTCCAGTCCTGACAATTTTTGGATCTGGAGTTTCAAATCCAGGATTTGATACTTGAATAGTATCTTCGGTGAATGAATATGGTTGTGGATCTGTAATTTCAAGATTGTATACTACACCAAGAGTTAGAAGACTTACGTTAGAACCAGAAATAATGACTGGTTTGTATACCGACGCCCCTTCTTGGTGGTTATAAGTTGTGTTACCTCTTTTTGAGATAATAAATTGAGTTACGTTCTTATCAGTAAATTGAATTACTTCTTCTCCAATAAGGATTGATCCAGTTTTGCCCCATCCGATTGTGGAGAAAACATCAACTCTCTTTCCAACACCATCATTTTGAGATAGATCTCTCTCCAAACGAGTCTTAGTTGAGACAGCAAATTCTCCTGTAACTGTCTCTGAAGCGAGGATAATGTTCCAAATCTGCTCGCCGTCAAAAGTTCCTTCTGGTTTTACATTGTCAACCGTAGCAGAAACATAACCATACTCATCAGTTGCTTCCTGAATGAGTTTCTTTCCAATAAGATCTTTTGGATCACCAGAAATTACTTTTACTTTTAGGGCATATACATTGACCCAATCAGACTTTGATGCTTTGTAAGTATAGTCTTTTGGTTTGTATACTTCTGGTTTGTTAGTTACATCTTGCGATACGATGGTATTGAAGATGAACTTGATTGAACTATCAGTTCCCTTTGCCTTGTAGAACTTGTTAATGTTCTTGATAAGAGTTCTCTTATCAACTTCACCACGAAGATACTTCTCTGGGAATGAACCAAGATATTGATTCTCAAAGTTCTTTACCAGAGCATAGAGAAATAGGTTGCTTACGTTGAATACTTTTTCCCCAGAGACGTGTGATGCTGCCTCCGTAGTCTCAAAATTAGAAGCAGAATACAAGTCTCCAAGAGTTGTATTACCACTAACGCCTCTGGAACACTCTTGAAACTCAGTATCAGTTCGTGTGGCGTAGAAAATGATTTCATTGCCAATTCTGATGTAACCGTTCTTTGCTGGAAATGAACTCGCATCATTTACAACAATGGTAGTATCAGTAGCAGAGATTGTAGCAGAAAGAATATCATTCTGCTTTAGTAGATTTTTCTCGTAGTAGTCAATATCCGCATATTTTTGGATATTGCTAATGATATCCAATGTGCCGCCTTGGACTTCCTGCGCTTCATAATACTTCTGAACGAACTTAGCAAAAAGTTCATATTCAGTAGAAATGAATTCAGGAAGCTGGGACTCAATCAGAGTAGAGATTCTCTTAGTCTTTACAGCGGGCATTTACTTACTCTTTATATGCGGTGAAACTTGAATTCGCTACATCAACATCAAGATAGACCTCGCGGAGTGCCTTGACATCATTAGATAGTGGTTTTACTCTAACTGAGATTCTATTATCAAAGAATGAACCCTTGATAATAGTCAAATTGTACATTCTCAACTCACCTTTTACATAATCAATATCCCCAACTTCCTTGTCGAGGACAACTTTTTCACCAGTTACAGTGTCTAGTCTATATAGGACAATTTTGCCATCCCTATCTTCAAGATAGACATCAAAGTTAGGATATTCAGTGACCCTAAAACCAGTAGTAGAAAGAGTTGGACCGTCGCAATCCTCATCAAATTCGTTCTGGAAACAAATCTCATAATAAAATGTAGAATTGAGTTGTGGATAGAAATCCTTTCTCATTGTAACTTCAGTTAGGTTAGAGTTGATACTGCGATCAGCATCATCAATTACACCAATGAATTTACTGTATCTAAATTTACCGTTGAACTTTTCTGTGTCTGATGTGTCGATATAATCTTGAACAGAACCGATTACTTTATCTCTAATTTGTGCTGGAGTTTGATCAGTAACGTTACGGTCGTAATAAATCTTGCTATGTACTTCAACATAAAGAATAGATGGATCAACAATAACAGGTTCTACCGAAGCAACAACATATTTCTCCAGTTCACTAATAATTTCTTGCTTTGTTAAAGAAGTAATGTAAGAAGCGTCTTCTGGTTTCAATACAATGAATACTTTACCATACTCTGGAGGGTCCTGATCTTCGCCTCCAAAGATGATGATGTCACTGGTGGCAGGATATACCCTACGAACGATTGAAGCGTAGTCCTGGGCGGTTACAGCGCGGTCCTGTGTGCCATATGCCTTAGGGGCATTGTACTTGATTCTGGTGGTAGATTCCATATCCTCACCACCAGATGATGCTACTGTCGAATTGATAGTAACATTGAAAGAGTTTGGAGAAACACCATCGGGATTTTCTAGGACACCAGAGAATACAAATGTTCTAACACCATTAGACTCTGGACCAGATGTGGTGATATAAGAAACTTCAATTCTTGCGCCGTTATCAAGTTTCTTGCCTAGAACACCATCTCCAAATAACAATTCATATCTTTCATCTTCAATTTCCTCTAAGAAAAAGACTTTCGAATTAGCATCAACTCCTAAGATATTATCTGCTACAAGATATGGTTCACTAAACGATCCACCAGTTGGAAATACCTTGACTCTAATGGTATTGGTGTCAATATTTCTATTGTCAAGTACAAATCTCTGTGACTTGAGTGAAGTATTGACAGTAAACGTACTGACTAGTTGCGTTCCCTCTCTAACAGGAACATTTTCAAAAACTGCAGTTTGGTTTGATACTTGTGCTTTGACATCATCGGTCACAACATACTGATAGATGTTGTTGTCATAAGAAGCAATGAACCCAGTGCCCTTCTTCAAGAAAAGTTCAGTATCAGATGTGGGATTGCTATAAGTAACTGTAAAAGAAATATATGCCGTAGGAGACGTAATGCTCTTAGGTCTGTATCCTAATTGCTTCGCAATCGCTACTACGTTGTCCCTCAAGGTCGCTGAATCAATGAATAGTTCATTGACCACCATATTGGTGTTGAACGCCGTATAGTAGGTGTTATAAGCGAGTGTGTCGATCAGCGTCGATAACGCAGATCCTTCAAAATCATAGTCAGTGAAGTCCGACTGTGCTCTGAGATACTCTTTCAGAGCTGTTTTGATATCTTCAAAGTCTAAGTTAGCAACCTGAGTATAAGGCATTATCGTGTACGCTCTAGAAAGAATTCTACCGCTATTGGTGTGTCGTCGTCTCTACCGACAATGGTGTAATACAATTCAACATCATAACCATTATTCATGTAATCAGGCACACAAAGTACATCATTTACACTAATTCTTGGTTCGTATCTGTTCAATACATCAACAATTTCTGTTTTGATAATCGCAGCAGAAGCATAATCTAGTGGTTCAAATAATACATTCTGAATACCACACCCTAACTGGGGTTGGAACGGACGCTCGCCCTTCCTAGTAAGAAGCAAGGCAGAGATCGACTGAACGATAGCTGCCTTGTCTTTTACCGTTACCAAATCATTGGAAACAGGATGCTTCTTAAATGTAACACTCAAATCCTTGAATGTCTGAAAGGTCGGCATTTAGACACAGCAATAGGCTGTTTCTATTTATTCACTCGTGCCAACGCTCAACAAAATCGTCAAATCCGCCCGCTCCTCCACAAGGGCGTTCTAGGCGGTTCTCGGGAAGTGGGTATAGTTCTTCCTTCATCTTGGATCTACGCTGCCTTGCTGCGGCATCTAGAAGGCGATCACTGTCCGTTTCGGTGATCAGTGTCATACCTTCTTCAATAAATTCTTCGCTTTTGTCTACTGGAAATAGTCCCATTGGTTTTCTCCGTTAGAAAGTTTGTTTAGAACTTTTTACGGGGTTGCTATCCCTTTCGCTCGGCGTTTTCGGCGCTTAGGTCCAATGATTATTCGGTCTTTCCCACCAGAAATGTAGATCCTCTACATTGTCATCATAATACAATGATACCAGATCACTCTTATATTTACTATGAATATTCTCACAAAGAGATAATGTGTAGTAATTCTTCTCGGAGAACTTCTCCATACTCTGAGTAATCCATGTGTAGTTACCACCTCTGATAACACCTGCCTCACATAACACAAAATTGTCCCAGTCTAACACCCACTCCGCAAAATTCAACTCAAAGTTGATCATGTACTGAGAGGGATCTTCATCGGGAAATGGCACATTGACTGCCTCTATATGAAAAATCTCTCGATCCATTGATAATGAATGCGAGAGATGTTGTGTGACAATACTAGAGTAATCAGGAGAAACACACAAAAAGCACGTCTTACCAGGGTGAATACCCCAGTTCGACATCTTGATCTTGTATGACATCTCCTGAATGAGTGCCATCTCTTTGTCCTGTGAGATGAACAGTAAATCTTTCATTACCTTCCTTGACCGCGATACTTCTTACGTGCCTTGTTACGTGACGTGGCAGCATACAGAGTGTGCTTCGAAGAACCTTGACGGGTCTTCTTCGGCTTTGACTCAATAATCTTCTTACCACTCAGACCAACTTTTGCTCGTGCCATAAAATTCAAACAGTGCGTGTTCCAATTAGTATTGTAGGATATACTGTCGGTTCTGTCAATGGTCTGGGAGTATCTACTGTAGGAGGAACAGATGCCATCCCATCGCCTGACACTGTTACTAAATTTCCTTCGAAATATACACTAGTATTCTGTACAGGAATAATCGAAGGTCTCTCAATTTGAGTTGGCGTTGGAATATACGGTGGCACTGGGTTGCTTCCTGGTACAGGAGGATGTGTCCCAGCAGACTCCGTAGGATCCATAATCTCAAAAAAATCTTCGCCAGTCTTGATCGTCTCCATAGTCTTAGTCTTCCCTCCAATTGCCAACGGAGGAAATACCGTCGTTCCAAATGTTGAAAGTGTATCTAAGGTGCCTGGTGTGGCAATATTTCCGTTTGGCATTAGACTGACTGTGCGACTCTTGCTAAATCTTTCTTAATTCCTTCGACATTATTGTGAAGATAATCTAGCGTGTCTGACAGTGTTTCGTAATTACTCCCCTGGGGGCGTCTGTACGCTATCGTCGGTCTCTCTAAGGAATTCACCCTCTGTTCGAGACTCTCCAATCTCTGTAATAGCACTAGGAGCTTCTCCTCCAAGTTTTGCTGTGGCTGCTCTGACGACTTCTCCATTATTTGTATCTCCTCTCATGAATGCCTCTGCGGCGCGACTCTCAAACTCGTCACAGAATTTATCGAAGTTTTCTAATATACCTGTAAAGTTTTCAAAAAGGTTTTCGCTCATTTTTTTGCTGGGAAAATTTTTTAGATTTCAAGGTTTTGAAAAACCAATTTTCAAATATATTTATCGGTCGTCTGGATACTTTTGTAGGTTAGGAGGGACCCATGAATTTCGCTTGGCGCCCCTAAGTAACAACAAAGGGGGGCAAATAACTGTCCCCCCGTATACCTTACTGTGCCCCGCTAAGTGTAACT
>Ga0255751_10003095_pt1 | contig 15296 bp, 16 predicted proteins | sample 071ome_20_FD_179951 | JGI IMG/M metagenome (GOLD analysis project Ga0255751, IMG submission 179951) | Coastal salt marsh microbial communities from the Groves Creek Marsh, Skidaway Island, Georgia - 071412BT metaG (version 2) | ecosystem: Environmental > Aquatic > Marine > Intertidal zone >...
ATATTGATAGCTTAGAAGAATAACGGAGACATTAGAAGTATGAATTCAAAAGTAGATTTTGCTGCTGGTGGAATTGTCATTGAAAAAAATAAAGTTTTAATTGTAAAAAATAAAAAGGGTGACTCAAGCGGTGATTTTGAAGGTTGGTGGGGATACCCTAAAGGACATCTGGAAGAAGGCGAAAAACCTTCTGAAGCTGCAGTCCGTGAAGTATTTGAAGAAACAGGGTTTTTAGTTGAGCTATTAGATGAAAAACCAATTGCTGAATCAAGATATGATATTGAGCTTGATGGAGAAAAGGTTTCTAAGACTGTATGGTTTTATGAAATGAAAGTAATTGAACCATTTAAAAATGAACCTGATGATGAAATAGAAGAAATTGCTTTAGTTGAATATGAACAAGCAATGGAGTTGTTGACTCATGAGGAAGATAAAAAAATTTTAAAATATGTTTTTAACAGATGAGAAACACAGAAATACTGTTTGGTTAGGTTCCTTTTTTACTAGAAAATGGAATAACGTTTCAGAGATAGTTTATTTTGAAAAAGAATATGGCGGTAGGCCACTATTAAAAAAGGCTAAGAGTCTTGCTAAAGAAAATAATTTAATCTTTAACTCTTCTATGGTTAATGAAAACAATAAGTATTTATGGACTTCTTCAGGCTGGTTGGAGAAAGAAAAGCTAAACGTACTCTCACTTAATCTAAAGAATTTAAACAAAAAAGACTTAAGGGAAGTTAATCCTGAATTTCTTACTAATTCACATTTTGAAGAATTGCTGCATCTTGACAAGAATATCTTTGACGAATACTGGCAAAACTCATTAGCTTCATTTCAAGAAACTTTAGATAGTTGTAATAAAAACTATTTATTTAAACAAACTAACGGTGAGGAAATTGTTGGATATGCAATTTTAGGAGTTACGAATGGATTCAGCTATTTACAGAGATTTGGGATAAATAAAAATTGTCACTCTTTGGGATACGGACAAAATATGTTAGAAGATGTGATTTCTTTTGCAAAAAGAAAAAACTTTATAAACATGAAGCTAAATACTCAAGAAAAAAACTTTGTGGCTCAGAATTTATATTTGAAAAATGGTTTTGAGTTCACAAAGACAAATTTTATTATTTTTGAATCAAACCACATTTAAATTTTTTCATTAATATTTCTTGTAAGCTTAATATAAATTTATGGAAGAAAAAGACACTTTTGTTGAATCGGTTGAAAGTTTAATTGAAACAATAAAAAAATTGATAGTTAAACCAGTAAAACGAATAACTGGATTTGCAGCTATGGGTGTTTTACTTGTCGTTTTACTCATTTTGGCTCTCATATTTCTTTTTATTGGTGTTGTTAAATTAATGCAAGGGTTGGGGCTTCTATTAGGGATAGATCCTACAGGTTTTGCTTTTGCCACATTAGGACTAGTATTTTTAGTTCTAGCATTAAATAGCTTTAGGAGAAAAAAATAATGGAAAACATCGCAATTATTGGGTCTGGACCAGCAGGATATACTGCTGGAATTTACGCAGCTAGAGCAAATTTAAAACCAATACTTTTTGAAGGACTTGAGTCTGGCGGTCAGTTAATGCTTACGACTGATGTGGAAAACTTTCCAGGTTTTGTAGATGGAATTATGGGTCCAGAACTTATGCAGACGTTTAAAGCTCAAGCCGAACGATTTGGCACAGAAATAAAAACCGAAACAATAAATACTATTGAAAAAAATGAAAATGGATTTAAATTAGTTAGCTCAAAAAATGAATATGAATTTAAAACCGTGATTATAGCTTCAGGTGCTTCAGCTAGATGGTTAGGTGTCGAAGGTGAAAAAGAGCTTCAGGGATACGGAGTTTCAGCATGTGCTACATGCGATGGTTTTTTCTTTAAAGAGAAAACGGTTGCTGTTGTAGGTGGTGGTGACTCTGCAATGGAAGAAGCTTTATTCTTAACTAAATTTGCTTCAAAAGTAATAGTTATTCATCGTAGAGATCAGTTTAGAGCTAGTCAAATAATGCAGGATAGGGTTTTAAATCATGAAAAAATCGAGGTAATTTGGAATTCAACAGTTGAAAAAATTAACGGAGAGGGACAAGTAACTTCTATTGACATTAATGATATTAAAAACAATACTTCAAGTTCTATTGAACTAGATGGAGTTTTTGTAGCAATTGGTCATGATCCGAATGTTAAATTTTTAGACGGTTTAGTTGAGCTTGATGAAAAAGGATACATCAAAACAGGATTTACAACTGAAACTAGCACTTCGGTTCCTGGTGTGTTTGCTGCCGGTGATGTTGCAGACTCGATTTATCGACAAGCAATTACAGCAGCAGGAAGTGGTTGTCAAGCAGCTATAGATGCAGAAAGATGGCTAGATCATTAACTCAAATAATTTAGATTATCTTAATGAATTAACTGAAGACGAGTTCATAGATCTAAATAAGAATCTTGTTTCTATAGGATATCCTGAATCTTCAAATTCAGTTGAGATTCATTCTTTTGTAAAACTTTTTGTAAATGATTACAACTTAGATAAAAACTTAACAAAAAAAGAACTCTGGAAAGAACTTATAACACAGGGATATAAACTAGGTGACAGAATTCTTAACCTTTCAAACCCACACTTATATGGTTCAGATGTTGAAGAGCTTCAGGAACTCCTATCTAGACTAGGTTTCTATTCAGAGCCAATAAATTCAACTTATGATAAAAACGTTGTTCAATCAGTTGAAGCTTTTCAGGAAAATCGAGGCTTAAATGTAGACGGAATAGTTGGTTTAGATACTGCAACAGAAATAAGAAAGTTTATTAGACCGAATTTAAACACTTCATTAAACGAAGCGATAAAAACTTTTAGACCTAAAAATAAAGAACTGGACATTGTGGTTTTTGTTGATAATTCTGGAGAGTATAGAGATCAGATAGTGTTTTATGAAAAAATTAGAGAGGTATGTACAACAAATCTAATTAACGTAAATTTTGCCTCTGAAGTTTCTGAAGACATAGATCCTCAAAATATTATTAAATATGTAAACAAACATCACCCAGGTTTGTTCTTAATTTTTAAAATGAACGAGAAAAATAGTAGCAACTATTTTCAGGGGAAATATTCAAACAGTGTTATTGGAGAAAAAATTTCATCTGCACTTGAAAATAATTTAAGTTTTAAATCTGAGGGGAAAAATACTCCACTTTTAAAAAACACAAAATCTGTCGCAATAATAATAAATGGTAATTTTTACCAATTTAATTTAAATTCAGTTTTTGACGAAATTAAGTCTGTATATACTGATTTTTTTAAAACTTAAGATAGCTTTTTCAAAAATTCATTTACATTGTCTAAATCTTTAAAATTTAAACTTATTTTATAACCATCAAGATTCTTTTTAACATGAACTTTTGATCCCAATTGGTTCTCTAACTGTTTCTGAATATTTAAGGAAACTTCGTCCAAATCACTTTTTCCCTGAAGTTGATTAACCCTATCTTCAACGGTTCTACTTGTCATTTTGAGATTTATAATTTCATCTAACAAAGTGTCTTGTAAGTTGTGATCTAAAATAATTAAAGGCCTGACTTGTCCAAAAGTTACTAAATTATTTTTTAATGCGGTTTGAACTTTTAAGCTTAAGTTTGAAATTCTTAATAGATTAGAGACATAAGGTCGACTTTTACCAACAAGTTGAGAAATTTCTTTAGCATTTAATGAATACTTTTCTTGAAGTGACTTATAACCCAGCGCTTCTTCAATGGTGTTTAATTGGGATCTTTGAGTGTTTTCAACAAGACCTATCACTGCAGCATCCTGTTTTGTAACTTCTTTAACTAAAGCTGGAATTTCTTGTAAACCTATATGTTTACATGCTCTAAGTCTTCTTTCACCGGCTATTAATTGATAATTATTTTCACTTAAATGTTGAACAATAATTGGTTGAAGTACACCACTTTTTCTAATTGATTCAGCTAATTCTATGTGTTTATTTTCATCAAAAAATGTACGGGGTTGCGATTCTGAAATTATAATATTTTCAATTTTTATATTTTCAACTTTATAATCATGGACTTCATCGTTGCCAATTAAACTACTTAGTGACCTTTTCATATATCTATCTTACTCATTATTTCTTTTACCAATTTTATATACTCATTTCTTGCTTTGCTGTGTTCAGGAAATTCAGTAACTGTTTTTGCATAAAATGGACTATCGGCAATTTCAGTTGACTGAGAAATATGGGTTTCGAACAACTTGTCAGACAAAAGATACTTTAATTCAGTTACAAAATCAATGTAACTTGATCTTCTAGTATCAACTTGATTTAGGATAACTCCTAAAAATATTGGACTTATAGTTTGGAAATTAGAAATTGTTTTTGTTGCAAAATTCATAGCTTGTGCAACCCCTTCTACAGCTAGAAACTCTGGTTTAGCTGGAATTATATAATAATCTGATGTTGCAAGTGCTTCTTGTACAAGCGAACTCATTGTTGGGGGCGTATCAATAATTATGTAATCAAAATTTTGAAAATATAGTAATTTCTTAATTTTTTTTAATCTTGAGCCACCGATAATTTTTTCCTGGTTAAATTTAGCAATTGATTCGTTTGAAGGTATTAAATACATATTTTCATTTATGGTTATTGCATTTATATCTTCCTTTCCTTCTAGAAGATCAATAGAAGTTGTTTTGTTTAAATTACTTTTTTCCTGGTTTAAATATGTTGCAACATTGCCTTGTGGATCAAGGTCAATTAAGAGAGTTTTATATCCAGTTTTACTAAGTACACTGGCAATGTTTACTGCTGCTGTTGTCTTACCTACGCCACCTTTTTGGCATAATATAGAAATTATTTTCACTTAACAGTTATAACATCTATATGTCTTAAATCTTCTTTATTGATATAAAAATTTAAGTGTTTCACGTGAAACACATTTTTGTCATAATCTAGCTCTTTTTCAGTCGCTGACACAATATATGTAGTGTTTTTTCTTTTTTTTAATAAATTTAAAGCGTTTTGGGAAGAAATATAACACCTAGAAACAAAATATCCTTCATTAACAATTGTATTGTTTGCATCCTGTAGGGTTGGTTCAATATTTTCAAGTTTTAAAATATTTTTTAATCTAATTAACTCATTAATTCTGGATTCTTTGATATCAACTAAATTAATTATATTCTTTGAGGTTATGGCTAGAGGTACACCAGGAATTCCTCCACCTGTACCTAAATCATAAATTTGTTTATTTTGTACATCAAGATCCTGAAAAATTAACGAAAAATATAAAGAATGAACAATGAACTCATCCCAAATAAATTGGTCGCTTTTTGGACTAATTAATCCAGTTTTTATTCCTGTATCTTTAAGCCACTTATGATATTCAATTAATAAATCCAGCTTATTTTCAGCTAGGTTATAACCCCAATTTGGTAATTGAGGTTTAAAGTTCATTCTTCTTCTTCAGGTGCGAAAACTACAGATCTGTAAGGTTCTCTTCCTTCGGAATATGATCTTATTCCTTCTAGTTGTGAAGCTGCATCATGTAAGGTTTTTCTATCTACTGAATTCATTGGTTCTAACATTACTTCTTGTTTATCTTCAAGAATTTGCTTACTTAACCTTTCAGCATAAATTGTAAGAGCTTCCTTCCTTTTAGAGGCATAATCAGCAACATCAAGTCTTAGTCTAGTTCCTGCACCAGTCTTTCTTTGAACAACTGTTCTAGTTAGTTCGTGTAAAGATCGGATGATAAAACCTTTTTCTCCTACTAATGCTTCTGTTTGTTCACCTGTAATTTTTACAACTAAGTTCTCTTCTTCAAGTTGGCCTTCAACGCCACCTTCTAAACCAAATGATTTTACAAGTCCATCTAAAAATTCAATAGATACCTTAAGTTGTTCGTCTTTATCGGCTTCAACTCTTGGTTTTTTAGGACTATAAGGTCTTTTAGTACCATTTCTATTATTTCTAGAATTTCTATTTTTATTGTTAAATGGTTTATTCATACCATTTCTTACAGAAATTCTTACTAAAGCTTTTTTACCACCTACACCAAAAACTCCACCTTCTGGTTCTTGTAGTATATTTATGTTTGCTTGTGTTGCATCTTCTAGGTTCAGTTCTTTTAATCCTGCTTTAATAGCATCGTCAATTGATTTTGCCTCAACTTCAACCCATTTATTATTAGGCATTATTTTCTCCTTCTTTTTTTGCGGTTTTTACGAGAATTGTCAGATATTGGGCTATCTGTTTCTGTTTCGTTTTTTTCTTCTTTTTTATTTGATTTTTTATTATCAACTTCTTTGTCGTCAATTTTGACAATTAATGCTTGCTGACCGATTCTAAATATATTTCCAGTTAAGAAATATAAAACTAATCCAGTTGGCAATGTCCATGAGATAAATCCAAAAAATATAGGCATAACTTTTCCAACCATTTGCATTTGTTGTGCTTGTGGATTGTCGGATTTACCAGCTTTTTTTTGTATCTGATTTTGCTGAAATAATGCTGTCAAAATAACTAAAAGAATTAATACTAAATATGGTATTCTTTCCAACCAAGTAGCTATTTCTGATGGTGGCACCTGAAGATCCATTGTAAAAAAGGCTAATCCTGCATGTAAATCAAGATTCTGAAATAAGTTTGAATCAGAAGGTATAAAGTTTAATGGTTCACGTAAAACCCGAAATAAAGCAAACCAAATAGGCATTTGAATAATAAGTGGAAGTATGCAACCTAAAGGATTAATTCCTTTTTCTTTATACATTGCAGCCATTGCTTTGTTAAGCTCTTCTTTGTTGTCTTTATACTCTTTCTGTATTTTTTTAATGTCAGACTGAGCATCTTGCATTCTCTTTGTTGATCTAGTTTGACGTAAAGTTAAAGGAAAAATTACTATGTTAATAATTACAGTCAAAATAACGATTGAAAATCCATAAGAATTTGTATAATCAAATAAATATGAGAGTAAAAATCCAATAGATAATGCAAATGGTTCTAATATTGCCATTTTTTACCAATTTTCTTATAAATTGTGTTACAGGTAAATATTCTTTTAACTATTAGAGGAACCGATCGTATTAGACCCTTGTTTTGCAAACTTTCAGCTATTGCCTCACCACAACTTGGATAATAAAGACAGTTACCACCTGCTAGCCCTAAATAATTTAGAAATACTCTTGAAAACTGAAAAATAAAGCTTAATACTTTCATTTACTTTTTTAGTTTTGGGTGAGAAGATATTACTTCTTTAAGCTCAATTGTTGTTAAGTTTGAAGATTCGTTATTTCCAATTACTAATATGTCAACAATTGTGTCTGTCTCAATTCCCCTAACTGCTTCCTTAATCCTTCTTTTAAATCTATTTCTGTTTACTGCGTTTGCAAATTTACTAGAGATAGTTACGCCTAGTCTTGAAAGTTCTTGATTGCTTTCTTTTATAAAAACTTTCAAATTATTTGCAGTAAAGCAAAATTTTTCTTCTTTTAGGTTTTCAAAATGAATTTTTTTATTTAACGCAGTGAACTTCACCACTGAACCTATGCTGACAGAATTTTACGACCTTTATTTCTTCTTCTTTTAAGAATATCGCGACCTGCTCTTGTTCGCATTCTGGATCTAAAACCGTGTTTTCTGCTTCTTTTTCTATTACTAGGTTGATAAGTTCTTTTCATTTTTTACCTGACTGTAAGAATATATCGAAAAAGTTTTTATTCAAACCAAAAAAATTTTTAATTTTTTAAGTTCGCGAAAACTATATTTAATTCGCGAAAAAGAAACTAACTAATATTTCTAAAATAATATTTTTTATTTTTCGACCTAACTTTGTGAGAAAAAAACCCTTATATTTATTGACTATTTATATTAATTTAGTAAATTGTGAAATATTAATTTGATTTTCACACTCTATTAAAAATTTTTGTTTTAATTTAAATTGTTTTTAATGGAAACGCAAAATTTTAATTCTTATGATTTAGAAACTGTTATTAAAGACATAGTAAACGCACTTCCGAATAAGACAGATCGATACTGGTTAGATCAGGTTGAGCTTAAGTTAACTGAAAACTCTGATTTAAACATTATTGTTGGTTCCGATTTTGTAAAGCACTCAATTGAAAAAAAAGTTTTTGATGTTATTAAAAATATTTTTGGCAATTATTCATCTGGTGATTGTATTTTTATATTAGACAAAAATTTCACAGCAAAATCATTCTATGTTAAAGAGCCTGAAAGAGTTGTCACACCTAATGTAGATCAAGTTAAAAAAATTGATTTATATGATCTTTCTCATTTCGAGAGTCTTTATGTGGGGAGCTGTAATAATCTTGCTGTTACAGCTGCGAAAAATATTGTGGTCGCTCCTGGCTCAAGATTTAATCCATTATTTATTTACGGAAAACCTGGGGTTGGTAAAACTTATTTATTAAAAACGATTGAAAAATCTTACACCTCTTCTTTATATATTGATTCTGAGTCCTTTTTAGAGTCATTTGTTTCTGGAATTAAAAACGGAGACGTAGAAAACTTTAAAAATAGAATTCGTTCGGTTGATATATTGTTAATAGACGATATACAATTCTTTCTTGGTAAAAAAGGAGTTTCCGAAGAGTTGTTTCACACGATCAACTATTTCTTAAACAACTCCAAATCTGTTGTTTTGGCTTCAGATCAGAAACCTCAAGACTTAATAGGTTTTCCTGAAAGGTTGGTTTCAAGAATTTTAAACGGTCTTGTTACCGATATTGAAAAACCAGATAAAAACATTTTGTCAGAAATGTTGAAAAAAACAAACCTTGAACATGGTTCTATGTTGTTAACCAAAAAAGAAGAGGGTTTACTCTTGTCTTTGGACTTCCAAAGTTTTAGAGAGGTGAATGGCGTCATCAACAATTTAATCATTAACAAACAAACCGGTATCGGAAACTCTAAGTATGTTGCTGAATTAGTTTCGATGTATACAGAGAACAAGGTGCTTGAACTAACACCAGAGTTTATTTTGGGCTACGCTTCAGGTGTTTATCAAGTTGATGAAAAGTTAGTTCTGTCTAAAAATAGAAGTGAGCAGGTTAGCAATGCTCGACATTTATTTATTTATTTAATGAGGAAACATACTGGTTATTCGTTAAACCAAATCGGTTTATATGCAGGAAACAGATCTCACTCAACGGTTTTATCGTCAATAAAGAAGGTTGAAGAGTCTCCCAACCTGAAGAGAGAAATAAACATTTTCAACAATAAAGTTCTTTATTTGAACTCGGCTTTAACGGGTGTTTAAATTGTCGAATACTTTCAACACAAAAAACCCTTTTAATGTTGGCTTTATTGGACTTTACAACGTTTTAAACAGTTTTATTATTGTTAAATATATAAAGGAATAAAAGATTGAAAATTAAAAGTGATGTAAAAGAATTAAAAAAAGCTGTTATGGCGGTATCTAGAGCTGTTGATCAAAAACCGTCAACACCATCTTTACAAGGTATTTATATAAAGTGTGTCAATGGTTCTTGTGAGATTATAGGTTCTGATTTGGACCTGATTATTAAAGCATCTGCAACTGTTGAAATAGAAGTAGAGGGTGAGTGTTTGATTAATGCAAGAGTATTAACCGAAGTGTTAAGAAAACTACCTTCGGGAAGAGTCACTGTTTCCGATCTTGGAAGCGAAATAAAAATAGAAACAGATCGATCCGAATATAATTTAAGAAAACTTGATCACCTAACATATCCAAAAGCCCTACTTGATCAAAACTATAATGAAGAAAATAGTCAGAAAATATTTACCGACGAACTTTTTTCTTCTTTAAAAAAGGTTGGAATAGCTTCATCCCCAGAGGGAGGAAAACCTATTTTAACTGGAGTTTATTTTGATAACAATGACAATAAAACGAACCTGGTTTCAACCGACAGCTATAGACTTGCAGTAAACACCGTGTTCGACCTTCCAATCACAGACGCAGGAATTGTTTCTTTTAGGTCTTTAAATGAAGTTATAAAATTGTTTGAGGAAAATGAGGGTGAGATTTATATAAACTCCTCGGAGAGAGAACTTCATTTTTACAATAGCGTTTTTTATGCATCCGTTAGGAAACTGGAAGGAAGTTTTCCAGCCTACGAAAACCTTTTTCCCAAAGAAAACCTTTTTTCAATAGAAGTACCAAAAACTAAAATTTTAGAAGCTCTTGACAGATCTACAGTTGTTGCCGAAGGTTTTATACCTGTAACTTTAAAGATTTTGAATGAAAACACACTAAATATATCATCAACAAATAAAGATATTGGTGGTGGCTCGGAAGAAGTCGACATTAAAATTTTAGGTTTAGAGGTGGGCGATTTAACAAACTTTGAAATATCTTTTAATCCCAACTTTTTAATTCAAGGAATAGAAGTTTTGGATGGCTCAACCGCTTATTTAAGATTTTCAAGTAATGAAAAACCAATTGTTATACAAGGGGAAGAAGAACACTTTAAATACTTATTAATGCCTGTTAGAACAAATTAACTTATGTTTTCAGACCCAAAAAAATTTGATCCGGAAAACAATGCACTTGGAATAAACTTTAAAAACTCTGAAAAAGTAAAGAAATTTATCGAAAATTCTGACTTTACATGGAAAAAAGCCGTAATTTCTGGACCAGTAACAAACGACACAATAACATTGTATGTTGATAATCCAAGGGTAAAAAAAATGGTTCAACTTCAAACTTATCAATTTCTTATCGAACTCGAGAAAAAAACAAACCTAGTTTTAAAAACGATTAATGTTCAAATTTCTAATACCCAGCAATAATATATAAATCTAGTAAAATAAGAGTTCAGCAGGGGCTGTAACAACAAAATAGGAAACGTATCTTGGAGATATTTCGTGTCTAAAAAAGATTCAAATAACGCTAATACTTATGATTCTAAAGATATAAAAATTCTTGAGGGTCTTGAGGCTGTTAGAAAAAGACCAGCAATGTATATTGGTTCAACCGGTCCAAACGGATTGCACCATTTAATTTGGGAAGTTTTAGACAACTCAGTCGATGAAGCCATGGCTGGAAGATGTTCGAAAATATCAGTTTCTCTTGAAAAAGATGGATCTGTAACTGTTGTAGACGATGGAAGTGGAATACCAGTTAAGCCTCACCCCAAAACAAAAGTTTCTGCATTAACAACAGTATTAACAACACTCCATGCAGGTGGAAAATTTGAATCTGGTGCATATACGGTTAGCGGTGGGTTGCACGGTGTTGGAATATCAGTGGTTAACGCACTTTCAACCAATGTTAAGGTTGAAGTTCAAAGAGACGGACATTTTTGGAACCAAGAGTTCAAACTTGGAAAACCAACATCAAAAATTAAAAGAGGTAAAGTTTCTAAAAAAACAGGTACGTCTGTTAACTTTACTGCAGACCCTGATATTTTTAGTGAGACACAAACCTATGAATATAACATTGTTGCAGAAAGACTAAGACAAACAGCTTTTTTAAACAAAGGTTTAAGTATTACTTTGGTTGATAATAGGGTTAAGCCAGCAACAGAAGAAACATATTTATATAAAGGTGGCTTGATTGATTTTGTTGGCTATCTTAACGAAGGTTTTGAACCACTTCATACGAAAGTAATATCTTTTTCTGACGACTCAAAAGATTCCGAAATCGAAGTGGCTTTACAATGGAAAGCTGAAGACGATGTTACGGTTAAAAGTTTTGCTAACAACATCCACACACTAGAAGGAGGGACCCACGAAGAAGGTCTAAAAACAGCAATTACAAAAGCTATTAACGACTTCGCTAAAAAAAGAAATTTACATTCTGACATTTCTCTTACAGGAGATGATATTAGAGAGGGTATGACTGGAGTTGTTTCTGTAAGGGTTAGAGAACCTCAATTTGAAGGTCAAACTAAAACAAAACTTGGTAACACCGAAATGAAATCAAAAGTTCAAGTTCTCATTAATGAAGAGTTTCCAAAATGGTTGGCAAAAAATACAGCAGACGGGAGAGCTATTGTAGAACGCTGTGCTTTGGCAGCAAAAGCAAGAATGAGCGCAAAAAAAGCTAGGGAGTTAACAAAAAGAAAAAGCATACTAGAAACTTCGGGTTTGCCAGGAAAGCTAGCAGATTGTTCATCAACTGATCCAACAGAAAGCGAGCTATTTATTGTTGAGGGAGACTCAGCTGCTGGACCTGCTAAACAGGCAAGAGACTCAAGAGTTCAGGCTATATTGCCTATTCGTGGAAAAATTATAAACGTTCAAAAAGTTACCGAAAACAGAGCTCTTCAAAATGAAGAAATCAGCGCTTTAATCAAAGCTATTGGAACAGGCATAAAAGCTGAATTCAACGCTGAAGAATCTCGATATGACAAAATTGTATTTTTAACCGATGCAGATGTAGATGGAGCTCACATTAGAACCCTTTTACTAACTTTTTTCTTTAAATTTATGCCTGGTTTAATAACGAGTGGAAAAGTATGGATATCAGAGCCACCACTTTACAGGCTTAAATCTTCTTCAGGCATTGTATATCTAAAAGATGATGAAGCTTTGAACGAATACAAGAAGGAAAATAAAAATAAGAAATTTGATATAAGCAGATTTAAAGGCTTAGGTGAAATGAACGCAGGAGAACTCTGGGATACAGCCATGAATCCAGAAACCAGAACATTAATTAGAGTTACTCTTGCAGACGCAAAAGGTGCAATGGCTAAAGCTTCAGAAATGTTTGAAGTGTTAATGGGAAATGATGTATCAAAAAGAAAAGAATTTATTGAAAACAACGCTAAAGACGTTAGATTTTTGGATGTTTAATGCCAGCTAAGAAACCAACAAACAAAAAACCGGCTCAGAAAAAAACTGCAGCAAAGAAACCTGCTCAAAAAAAACCAACACCTAAAAAAATAGAAACTGAGAACGATACGGTGGTCCTTGAAGACGGACTTTCTACAATTCCAGTTGAAGATGAAATTTCAAAATCATTTTTAGATTATGCAATGTCAGTTATTGTTTCAAGAGCCCTTCCTGATGTTAAAGATGGTTTAAAACCAGTTCAAAGAAGAATTCTATATTCAATGTATGAAACAGGAATTAGACCAACAGGTCCATTTAGAAAATGTTCTAAAGTTGTAGGTGATGTTATGGGTAATTATCACCCACATGGAAACGATGCAATATACGGAACTCTTGTAAGGTTAGGCCAACACTTCAGCACACGATATCCGCTTATTGAGCCTCAAGGAAATTTTGGAACCCCAGATGATCCACCTGCTGCTATGAGGTATACAGAATCAAGAATGTCGCTTTTAGCATCACAACTATTGGATGGAATTGATGAAGACACAGTAGATTTTGATGCAAATTATTCAGGTGAAACTTCTGAACCTAAAGTCTTGCCTGCAAGATTTCCAAACTTACTAGTTAACGGAGCTGAAGGAATTGCTGTTGCTATGGCTACTAACATGCCACCATATAACCTTCGTGAGATTACAGAGGCCGTTAAAGAGACAATTAAAAATAAAAATATGAAACCAAAAGACTACTTAAAAATTATTAAAGGCCCTGATTTTCCAACCGGTGGTTTGGTAGTTGATACACCAACTATTAAAGAGGCAATTTTAAAAGGAAGAGGCTCAATAAAAATGAGAGCTGTTGCCGATGTAGAAGAATTGGGTAGGGGAAGATCAGCAATAGTTGTTAAAGAGCTTCCTTACCAAGCTTCAACAGACAGGATAATGGAAAAAATTGCATCACTAGTTCAAGACAAAAAGCTACAGGGTGTGTCTGACCTGCGAAACGAAAGTAGTGATAGGAACGGAACAAGATTAGTTGTTGAATTAAAAAGAGATGCTGTTCCACAAGTTGTATTAAATGAACTTTTTAAGCAAACACAGTTGCAAGATACTTTCTCTGTAAACTCAGTTGCATTAGTCGATGGTGTACCAAAAGTTCTGTCTGTTCCAGAACTAATTCAATATTATATTGATCATCAGATTGATGTAATTCAAAGAAGAACCCAACACAGACTTGAAAAAGCAGAAAATAGATTACATATAGTTGAAGGTTTACTTCTTGCATTAAATAAAATAGATCAAATAATTAAAGTAATCAAAGCTTCTAAAGATGTTGAAACAGCAAGAAAATCTTTGATGACAAAATTTAAACTATCTGAAATTCAAGCATCTCACATTTTAGATATGCCACTAAGAAGGTTAACAGCACTTGAAATGGAAAAACTCGTAGAAGAGAAAGAAGAATTAAAAGCGACAATTAAGAACCTAAAAGAAATTCTTAAAAGTAGGTCTAAGCAAGATACCATTTTGGTTGAAGAGCTTGAAGCAATAACTAAAAAATTTGGGGATGAAAGAAGATCAAGAATTGTTCCAGACGTTGGAGAGGTTTCAATAGAAGACTTAATTGAAGATGAAGAAATAATTGTATCCGTTTCTGCTAACGGATACGTAAAATCTGTTCCTTCAACATCCTACAAAAAACAAGGAAGAGGTGGAAAAGGAGTCAAAGCAGCTTCATCAGAGGAAGATGTTATTGAACACCTTATTGCAACTTCAGTTCACTCATATTTACTTTTCTTTACAGACAGAGGAAAAGTTTATAGAGCAAAGGCACACGAAATCCCTAAAACAAACAGAACAGCAAGAGGATCGTTGATACAAAACGTATTAACTATGGGCCAAGAAGAAAAAGTACAAGCAATAATTGATACGAGAGACTATGAAACAGAAAAGTTTTTATTAATAATGACAGAAAAAGGAGCGGTTAAGAAGTCTAAATTTAAAGACTTTGACTCTAACTACAAATCTTTACAAGCCATCACACTTAAGGACGACGACAAAGTTGTTTCTGTTAAAACTACATCTGGAAATGAAGATGTAATTTTGGTTTCACAAAAAGGTCAGGCAATTCGATTTGAAGAAAAAAATCTTAAACCACAAGGTAGAACCGCTCAAGGTGTAAGAGGTTTAAAGCTCAGAGAGGGAGACAAAGTTGTTGGTGCAGCCACCTCCAGAGATGAAGCATTGCTTTTTGTAACAGCAAAAGGCTATGGAAAAAGAACAAAATTAGATGAGTTTAGAAAAGCCGGTAGAGGTGGAATGGGAGTTAAAGCATTAAAGGTTACTGAGACCAAGGGTAATTTAGTTGGAGCCAGGTCAGTTGATGAAGATACTGAGGTAATGCTTATGAGTACAGGTGGAACTGCTATAAGATGTGCAGTAAAGCAAATAAAACTTATGAGTAGATCAGCACAAGGTGTTAGAATTATGAAGCTTTCATCAGAAGAAGAGGTGTCAGCTTTTA
>Ga0255751_10003101_pt1 | contig 15289 bp, 28 predicted proteins | sample 071ome_20_FD_179951 | JGI IMG/M metagenome (GOLD analysis project Ga0255751, IMG submission 179951) | Coastal salt marsh microbial communities from the Groves Creek Marsh, Skidaway Island, Georgia - 071412BT metaG (version 2) | ecosystem: Environmental > Aquatic > Marine > Intertidal zone >...
GTTGCACATGGACATCATATTAATGTTAAAAATATGATCCATAAACTAAGAGAAACATTACCAACATCAGTAGACATCATCGCAGGGAATATATCAACAAGAGAATCTGCGGAAGATTTATGTGAATGGGGTGCGGATGGTTTAAGAGTTGGTATTGGTGGTGGTTCATTATGTACCACTCGAATACAAACAGGTCATGGAGTACCAAACGTAACATCTATAATTGATTGTGTTGAAGGTTCTTCTGTTCCTGTTATGGGAGATGGTGGAATTAGAAATAGTGGTGACATAGCTAAAGCATTATCTGTTGGTGCGGATTGTGTGATGTTAGGATCATTACTCGCAGGTACTAAAGAATCGCCTGGTAATGTTGTTGAGAAGTCTGATGGTTCATTATATAAAAGGTATAGAGGTTCTGCAAGTTTAGAAACAAAATCCGCTCATAAACAATCTACTAAACACGTTGAGGGTGAATCTACAATGATTCCATTTAAAGGTAGTGTCGAATACATCTTAGATAAATTAACTGATGGGCTGAAATCTGCGTTATCTTATAGTGGTTCTAAGGACATTAAAGAGTTTCATTGGAAATCTGAGGTTATGGAGATTACACCATCTGGGATGGCGGAGTCTAAACCACACCTACTATGAAAAAGAAACTTCCTGATAACATAGTATTTAACGAAGAATCGGGTAAGTTTGATGCAAATACTAAACATTATCCTACCACAGTTGGTTCCCAGTCTTTTGAACCTATTATAGTTGATAAGAGTGATACAATTAAAGCGGATAAGTATTTCAATAGTAGATTAACTGAACTTAAAAAAGAATATGAATCATTAGTTAATGAGTATAATGATAGTAAATTAGTTTATGAATCTAATTACTCATTCCAACCAACATTGGGAGAAGTACATCATTTATATGAGAAAGAGGATGGTACAACATTTCTAAGTATTATATCTCCAAACGAATGGAATAAAAAACATATAGGGTCATATCTTTTAATGACTAATGGTGTTTGGGAGAAGTTATAACTCCTCAACTTTAATTATATTAACACCCCTACCTTTATTTTTTAAAGTAATTTCTTCTTCGTGAGGATAAAGAATGTTATTATGTAAGGTATTAAGGATATCTATTTGATCTTTGTCCGCTTCAACAGTAAGTAGTACAGGGTTACCCCAATGCCCACCGTAAATAGACCCCTTAGTATAATGATTATGAAGTAAACTTTCTTTTTCTTGTGTATAATGATCACCTAATTCTTCCCTATTTATAATATTATCATCATCAATATATAATAACCTATATAAAATAATTTTTTCTGGTAAAGTATCTAACCACTTTAATAGTTCTTCAAAATCATATTGTGCCCATTCTTCATCTAACCCCATTTCTTTATATGTCCTAAACATAAATTCTCTATCTTCATTAGATATGTTAATCTGTTCTTTTATTGTGTTATTTTTATTCCTATCCATAGACTCTATTAAATTATAAGGTTGATGTCGTATTAATTTCATATTAATAACATGTTTATCATATCTACCCCAAAATAACTCTTCCACCTCTTCGTAGGTTAATCCCCAAGTATCAGTTAAATAAATTTGTAAACAAACTGGTATGTAACTATAGGATGGTGGATAAGTCGACCAATTAATACCCACTTGTAAACTTTTACATTTACCATCGTATACATCAATATCTCTAAAAGATGCGTCTCTCCATTTCGTATTCTTAATTAAATCATTATAAATATGTTCTAAATACTTTTTTTGTTTTTCTTCATTATCAATATGATTACGAAAAGATTCGTTAATATAATCAGGTTCCAGTGGTTTAAAGTAAACGTCATATATTTCTGGTAATACAAAGTTAACAAATACAATCATCGAAAAGTCACTATCAAAACCCAATTCGTCTACCATTATATCTAAAAAATGATCATAAAGACCCTTATGGTTGGTTAATTTCTTCCAATTATAGTTTAATTCATCTATTAAGAAATCCTCATCAACCCAAACGGCAGTCCTACGACATTTACCCGCCCAACAAATATTAAGATAACCCTCTTTATCTACGGTAGTATATTTATTAACTATTTTTTTCGCCAGTCTATCTGAAGAGTCTATATTAATTCCGTATTTATCTAATACTTCTTCCTTATATTTTTTTGATATTTTACTCACAAATACTTTATTTTATAAATATAAATATTTATCTTTGTATAAAAAAATATGGCAAAACTTTATTTTAGATATTCTACTATGGGTGCAGGTAAATCATTAGACTTACTAAAGACTGCATATAACTATGAAGAAACTAACAAAAATGTTTTATTATTAACATCTGGATTAGATGATCGATATGGTGTGGGTAAAATAAGTTCTAGAGTGGGTATCAGTAAAGAGTCATATGTTTTTGATGAAAGTACTAATATATTTCAGTTTGTAACTGAAAATTCTTTTGGTATTGAGTGTGTATTAATAGATGAGGCACAATTTTTAACAAAGGAACAAGTATGGCAACTTACAGATATTGTAGATGAATTAGAATGTAATGTTATTACATATGGTTTAAGATCAGACTTTAAAGGAGAACCATTTGAGGGTTCTATTTATTTAATGACACTCGCAGATAAAATTGAAGAGTTAAAAACTGTATGTCGATATGGTGACAAAGCATCAATGAATATGAGGATGGTAGATAATGTACCCATATTTGATGGGGATAAAGTTATGATAGGTGGTAACGATTCTTATTTACCAGTTTGTAGAACACACTATAAAAGAATGAAAGAAAAGTATGGTTGATTTTGTTTTAATATCCACACACCCTATAAAGAAATCTGATTTGGGTTTTCATGGGAATTTATTTGGTGGTAAACTTTTGGCGTGGTTGGACGCTGCGGGTGCCGCATACGCAATGGAAGTATGTGATTCTCCTCGTATGGTTACTGTGAAGATAGATGAATGCATATTTAAAAAATCTGCGAAAGAAGGACAACTATTAAAAATTTATGGTAAAGTATTGGATATTGGTAATTCATCTTTAACATTAGAATTAGAAGCGAGATCACATAACGTCTATTCTGGAACGCAATCTGTCATACTGAGTACTAACATTAAATTTGTTAGAATAGATGAGAATGGAGACTCTATTCCAATATCCGATAGAGTTAAATCTAAGTATGGTTTTATTTAGTAATACTCCTAACTTTAATAAGTAGATTTAAGTGGTACATACATAACACAGTAATTGCGTGTACCTCAAACCAAAATAAATCAGGTAACCATATACAACTTAATAAATAAGGTACAATTATAATTCTATACCTTTGTAAAGAATACAATGGGTATAGATTAACAATAAAGAATATAATCGCAAAAATGTCGTGTAAATCACTATAATATTCTAAAGAGAATATTGTGAGTAAAAACAAAAACACCCCAGATAATTTCCATTTAGGTAAATCCATAAATACATATGTTGTTAACGCATTTGACAATATAAATAAAGGTTGTAAAGGAGTATTCCAATAAGATGATATAGAAGGCATCTTCCCATAAGAAAAAAACATAATAAACGGTGTAATGAAGGATAAAAATATTATCCCAATTTTGAGTGCAAAGTTTGCCGTGTCTGTTTTTTTTAAGTCCATAAAGTTTGGGGAATGTTCCTTATTAAATAAATAGTCAAATAATATTAATTATGTAGACTATCTAAGTGTTTTTACTAAAATAATATACACACAAACGTACATTTTGATGTCATACGCCCACAAAAAGTTGTGTTTTCTTTATTATATGTAGTATCTATGTGAGTATAAAATAAAAATATAAAAATTTAAAAAAATGAAAAACACAGTTATCAACATTATTACACTTTTAGGAAGTATGTTATTTTCAGCTTATGTTAGCGGACAATCAAATGTATGGACTAAGATAGAAAATTTTACTGAAGTAGTAAAATCAGAACAATTCCAACAATTAACTAATCAGTTTGAATTGAGGATTACTAAACCACTTTCAAATTCAAGACAACCCGAATTACAAAAAATATATCAAATAGAATGTGATTGTGATGTTGTGGATTTGTATGTCGAAACTCACAAAGTATCTGGGTTAGAAGGAATTGTTTATGGACCAACCTATGAAGTATTAGAAGAACCAAATGACTATAACACAACATTCCAAAACAATTGGGCATTAGATTTAATTGGGGCACAATCTGCTTGGGACATTACAACTGGAGATGAGAATGTAATTGCAGCAGTTTCTGATCAAAACTATTGGGTTAATCACGAAGAGTTAGTGGGTAAGTATGTTTACTACGATTCTTCTAACACACTATCACAAGGACATGGTACGGCAGTAGCCACTTTAGTTGCTGGTAACACAAACAACTCTATAGGTACATCATCTATAGGTTATAACACTTCACTTTCTTTACATAGAATGAATTACAACGAAGTATTATCCGCCCACTATTCAGGTGCTAGAGTAATCAATATGAGTTGGGCATCTAGTTGTTCCTATAACCAATATGTTCAGGCAGCATTAAATGAGGTTTATGAAGGGGGTACATTTTTAGTTGCATCTGGCGGTAATGGTGGGACTTGTGGTGGACCAAATAACTTAGTTTACCCAGCTGCTTATGATAATGTATTTGCAGTATCATCAGTAGGACCAAATGATAATCACGAAAGAACAATAGGTAATCCAAGCACAACACATCACCATAATTCATCTATTGATATTATGGCACCAGGATACGATGTCCCAATTACTGCGGCACCTGGATGGTATTTGACTGGTAGTGGAACATCATTCGCTTCACCTATTGTAACAGGTACAGTAGCACTTATGGTTTCTGCATATCCTGAAATAACTAATCAAGAAATCGATTCATTGTTGAGATTTACCGCAGTTAACATTGACACACAAAATCCTAATTATGTAGGTCTTATGGGTTCAGGTAGATTGAACGCTGGATTTGCAGTGTCAATGGCATATAGATTATCTATAGAATCAAACGTAGTTGACGATGGTAATAATGGACATGGTAACGATGAAGATGGATGGGATGACTCAAATCCAGGACAAGGTGGTAACAATGGAAATGGTGGGAAACCTCACGATAAACCAAACAAACCAGCAGATGACGTTACAACAACTATTAAAATGGCATACAACGGAGAATTAGAAGTATATGATATGAATGGTAAAGAAGTAAACTTAAATGACGTACCATCAGGAATGTACTTAATTGTGAATAACGGATTAATAACTAAAATAATAAAATAATAATGAAAACAACAATAATATCAATAGGAATACTTTTAATGATGTTTATAACATCTTTTGAAACAAAAGCACAAATGTCAAACTTTGTAGGTAAATGGGAAACAACTACACCAGTATCATTTTATAATAACTCAGTAATGAGGATTAAAATATCGGATATCGATGTAAACAACTATTTGATTATTACAAATAATGACACACCTAAAAAGAAGATAGGGGCTAAATATGACCCAAACACAGATAGATTATATACTAACGTAAAAGGACACCAAATTTATTTTGTGTATCATCCATTAACTGATATGTTGGAGGTATTCAAAATAAACGATGCGTCTATTTGTTACTTAACAAGATTCCAATGAAAAATACAAATCACAAGACCAAAACAGAGGATTTGAAAACGTTTGGAGCGCTAACCATTTTAGCGCTCCTCGTTATGCATGGGGTGAGATTTCTGATTAATGTATCACTTTAGATGTTGATCCATCAGAGTAAACTTCTATTACAAGACCAATCGTATTTAGAGGATTTATCTCTTGCCCCATTGAGTTTATATATTTAACTATTTTCTTTTCTTTAATTTTATTATCTATTGCTATTGGATTATATAATTTAAAATTACCATCATAATCAATTTGTTTCAAACGGTAGTAATTATATGTACCTCTTCTAAAATCTTCGTGTGTGAAAGAATAGTAGTTATCTGAATTGGAATTACCTGCAGCTTTTACATCACCAATTAACCACCAATCGATAGCATCTGTACTCCATTCAATTTCGAATATATCAGAATTAGCTTCCGATGCAGTCATCCATTCCAAATGATTGATTTGACCCATTTTATTTCCTTCGAAATATACCAATTCAACTGGTAATGTAACTGGACCACTTGCTCGGATGTTAAATGTACCTTCAACATTTCCCCCATATTCCCAAACTCGTACATATATTCTTTCGCCTGGTAACATATCATCTCGATAAATGTAAGGCATTAACCCATCTAATGCATCATCATCATCACATTCAATTTCAGTTAAAGATCCTATTGTCCCTCGATAAACAGACATACCTGCATCCGTTATTCCACCAGTCTGTGTATCAAATTCTATTACATTAACGCCTGCAGGTACATCAATATAAAACCAAACATCACCACCGTTATAAGCAGCACAAGTAGGAGTGGTTTCTGTAGTTGTGTTAGTTGCGGCGACATTGGAATATGTTTGATACCCAACAGGATCGTTATATATAAGCTCTATTGCACCAGATGGTTCATCGTTTTCTGGTGGTGAAACAACACCCCTAATAGCTCTTGTTGCCTTTTTATTATTTGCAGAGCTTTCATCACAAGCGCTAGAAAGGTGAGTAAAGAATTTGATATTACCTGTAAATGTAGCAGTCCATCCTATTGTATCTGCAAATGCATTTGTAGTCGTTCCAAACACAATTGGATTGTCTAATTCATCAGTAATAGTTAAATACCTAGCTTCTCCGTTTTGTGTTTTGTAAGTTAAGAATTGGTAATGTTGTCCACTTACAACAGATACTACAGAGTATTCTCCGTTGTATGCTGCGGTGGTAATGTATTCCCAAGAGTCATCTGCTGCTGGTACATAAGTTGTGGTTGGCCACTGTCCATAGGTGGCGTTTGTACATTGTGATTTACCTATTGTAATCATCCCGATTACACAAATAAGTGTCAATAGTAAATTTTTCATAATAATTGGTCTTGTTTTGTTATTTCCACCTACCAAAAAGTAAGTGTTTACACTTATAAATATATAGTAATGTTACAAAAATATCAAATTTGTTAATAATATAACATAGGATAATTAGCATTTCCCTTAAAAAAATTATTATAGTAGTTTATTTGTTTATTAAAAAAAAATGTTTATATTTGTATTATTATGAAAAATAACAAAAAAGAGTTAGATTTTATCGTAGAAAAATGTAAAGAAAAAGATTCTATTTATCAGACAGAATTATTTAACATATATTATGAAAAAATAAAAAGAATCGTTAACACATACTTTAAGGACCCACATACTGTTGATGACGCAGTTCAAAACATTTTTATAAAGTTGTTCGGTGTTATAAACAAATATGATAATAAAGGATCTTTTTATGGGTGGGTTAGTAGAATGACTAAAAACCATTGTATCGATGTAATTAGATCTAGAAAAAATGTTGTTGAGTATTCTGAGTATATGGTGGGTGAGGATTACGATTTATATGACAATGAATATGAAAATATTCGTTTGGAAAAAATAAAAGACATCAAAAAATTGGCAAAAGAGATGAAAGGGAAATATGGGTTAGTTTTTAATATGTATTATATGGATGAGATGACACACAAAGAAATTGCACAAAAATTATCTATTAATGAAGGCACATCCAAATCTAATCTTCATAAAGCGAAAAAGAAAATCTATAATAAATTAAAAAATAAAAAGTATGAATAAATTAAAAGTGGGTTTAATTCTATTATTAGTGGGATTATTAAGTTTAGTGTTGATAGGATGTAAGTCAACAAAACATGTTAATTGTGATGCGTATGGTGAAGTATTGTCTGATGATGATACTATGATAACATATACATTACCATTTGTCGATACTATCATTATGGAATCTTTACACGTTCACGATGATTATAGACAACTTTGTTGTTGGATACCAAAAGACACTTTGATTTATTCAGATACTTTGAGATTAGTACTTATAACTAAAAAAAGTAATTATGTTAGATAAAATAGTTGAGTGGTTCCCAGAGGATGAATTCCTAATTGCCGATGGATTTAATGATGCGATTATTGGTGTAGACAGTAATAGTATGAGATTAATATATTCTGTGACTAAATGTATAGAGATACTTTCCAAAGATATGGATGAAGAAGAGGCAGTAGAATATTTTGATTTTAATGTTAGAGGATCTTATGTTGGGGAAAGAACACCTATATGGTGTGTCGATGATTTATAATTCGCATTAAAATATTTTTTGTTTGGTATTGAAATATGTAAATTTTAGCATATTTATATAACATGCGATCAAACATTAAGAAAATATTAAGAGAAGAAGTAGAAGACTTTAAAGATAAACACGATAGAAAAATAATTTCTTATCTTATCAAACAAGGTTTTAAACCTAATTCAGATTACATAAAAGTTATGAAATTCTTAGATTCAAATTTCGGTATAACAGGATTAGATGCTTTTGAAATGTTTCAGTTATTAAGAGATAATTTTAAGAATGTAGAAACTGGTGATGAATTAATTAGAAAAGATATTTCTAAATTAAGACTGAGAAGTGCGAATTATAAGGCGAGAGACTTAGTTCGAAATAAAATACCATTTAAAGCGAATAATACTGATGGAGAATATATTGGTAATACTTATATAGTTAGTTCTTATGGGTGGTATCCTATCTTTATCAATAAAGATGGTAGATGGTATGAAAACAAAGATAAGTATTCTGTATCAACATCTAAACAAACAAGTCAATTAAGACCTTTTGGTGAAGATATAATAAAAGTTTCTACAGACACACTTAGAAAATTAATAAGACAAAGTTAGATTAAAGTTATGGGACATTTTGATGATTTCATTTATGAAATTTTTGAAGATTTAGAAAAGAATAATTTAAAGGAAGAGTTTTACGCCCAATTACGTAAAATGGATTATCAAGAGAAACACAGATATAAATCTCATAGGGATCGATATAGATACGCATTTGATAAAGTAATTAGAGTTTATGAAGAAGATAAAGTAAAATCGAATTTGACATTTTAGATTTAATTCATTAAGATTGTAATTAATAAAATAATATAAAGATAAAAATATGAAAAAAAGACTTGTAGTCGTATTAGGACTAATTTTAATTACACTATCGGTAGTAGGAATTATTCATTTTTCACATAATACTAAGGTAGTAGATGATGAAGTATCGGTAGAAAAAGTTTTACAGATACATAAAGGTAAATTTGCGTTCTGTGGTGCGTCAGGTGCGGTACCAACAGGTAGAAAGATTAAGGTACAAGGTAGAGTATTTGACGAAGGTTGTGCAATTTGTCCAGTATTAGATGGACCTTCCATCGCTAACTTAGCGATGTATGGTGAAGGCGGTACTTGGGGAGAGTTTAATGTAAAAGACAACCCACAAACACCTGATGGTACAGATAACACAGTATGGTCATTCTTTTGGTTTTTTGATAAGAACGACACAGTACCACAATTTAACCCACAAACAGATAAATGGGAATGGATGAATCCTGTTAACAGAAAGTTTGTTGTGAACACAAAATATGATAGTACCAGTATGAGTAATATGTTTGCGATGCCTGGTGTTATATTTGATACAACAGAAAATGGTATAGTTTTAGCAAAATGTTATGGACCACTTAATGAGGCGGCAGTACCACTGAGAAAGGCAATACATGTTAGAGATAGTATGACTTCAGTTACCGCAGCTAAGGAAGGTTTCCCTTATCCTGTTGGTACTCCGATACCCCAAATGGATATAGAATAAATTTATTCTGACATAAGATTATTTAAACCTCTATGAAAGTAGGGGTTTTTTATTTTATAGTAATATTTATTAGTATAGTAAAAAAATGAAGATTACCATAAAGTCCATATTAAAAGAAAATGTAAAAGATAGAGAAGAAGAAGCGTATCAAAGGTTTCTTAAAGGAGTTGCAAAAAGAATTAAACCACCATATATAAAAAACATGAAAGCATATGATGTTCCAGAACTTGATTGGCATGAGGTGTTCGATGAGATATTTGGTGTGGGGGTTTATGTTTATACTAGGAATGATGAGTATCAAGTGATAGATCATATAAACAATAATGTACTATATGAGGAAGATGTTCAATTATATGCGGGTGATGTACCTCTTAATGTGAGTTGGATAAGGTATGAGTATAATAGTAACCATTGTCCTTTAGAATGGACGTATATGGTAATGTCTGATAAAACGTTTATAAAACGTGAGTTTAATGATTCGGGAGACCTTATCTATTTTGAAGATAATAATGGTGTAGGATTAGATAAAAGAAATAAAAAAGAAAATGGACAATAAGAAATATTTAGATAAGATTTTGGAACATTTAAAAAAAGGTGTGCGTGTAGAAGGAGACGCTTTTTATGTACCATATAACAACATACAATATCATTTTTATTATAGAAGAAGTGAAAACGAATATATAATTACCCCAAGAACATTGTATAGAGGATATCCAACATATTGTAGAAACCATTTTGGTTTAACAGATAAAGAGATAGACAAAATATGGGGAGAATTTAATTATTATATTTATACAGAAATAAAGGATAGAGTAACTAATAGGGGATAATATGAAATCCACAATAAGAAAAATATTAAGGGAAGATACATTAGATAGGTATTACAATTATATTGTAAATCATTTGGTTAAATCAACTAAAATAGATGCGTGGCATAATTTCCGAACAAGACGAGGAGATGGTACAATTAATTACCCTTTCTTCGAATCTAGTGACTTCCACATTAATTTATATGATGAGTCTTATTCTCCTTTAATGATGTTACCATCGATATTCTCTGATTATTGTCAACATATGTATGGGTTAGAGAGGAAAGAAACCAGAATCGTATGGGAAAGATATAGAGAGATTATGATAAATAAAATAGAAGATATATTAAGAAGGTTAAGTAGATAAATATGAAATCCACAATAAGAAGAATATTAAAAGAGGAAATGGGTACCAACCCATTTAATCCATACAACGAAGAATATTTAGATGCGTGGTTAAATGTCGGTGATGAGGATATGGAATCTTACAGAGAATATGGTATAGAATCAATTAGTAGAATAATAAAAGATTTTAAAGATGAGTTAGTATTTCCTCTTAGAATATACAGAGGATTATCCAAACCAACAAGATCATATGATATAGAATATGATTTAGTTACTGACCCTTATTACGATAATACCAGTTGGACTACTAAATTAAATGTGGCGATGGATTTTGGTAATGTAATATATAGTGGTATAGTAGAAGATATTAGTGATATAGATTTAATGTATACAATAGAAAGAAGGATAATGCACAAACCTTTGGATGAACATGAGATTGTTATGAAAGATAATAATTTTATTAAAGATATAAGACGTTATAGAATATAACACATATTTATAATAAAAAAAGAAACTATGGGAAGATTAGAAAAGATGAAAAGATTGATCATAGAAGATGCCAATAAAAGGATATTGGGCGAAGATAATATATCAGATGACAAAGAAATTCAAAAAAGAAAATTACAACAAAGATTATGGGGCGCAATAGAGAGTGTCGACAATGAAAGAGAAACAGAATCAGGAGTAAAACTTTCTAATAAAGATGTGGCGGAAATATTACTAAGTATTGTAGATAGTCTCTCACCCATCGATTTCTCTTTTAAGGATTTATCAGATAGAGAATAGAATAACTAATATACCAGTAATTAAATTTGTGTAATATTGTTATATTTATAATAAAAAAGAAACTATGGGAAGATTAGAAAAATTAAAGAGACAAGTAATAGAAGAATCTAATAAGAGAGTATTAGAAGAAAATATACCGAGAGGTGTTTATGATCCAGAATCAGACTTCGAATATGATGAAGAAGTACTTAACATCTTTCATGATATAACAAGATATTTTAATGAGAGAACTGAGAATATAGATTTTGTTCAGTATAAAGAATTATCTAAGAAGTTGGGTAGATGGTTCTTAGGTGGTATGTAATATCTTTTAAATAAAATTAATTAAACCTCTATAGAAATATAGGGGTTTTTTTGTTTTTATGAAAATATTTTTAATAATTTTTTGGTAATTAGTAATTTTTTACTATATTTGTCGTAATAAAAAAAAATAATATGGGAAAAAAAGTAAAAAATTCAGTCACTATTAATTTAGCAGACGAAGTAAGATCCTCTACCAATTTAGTATATGTTGATAGAATAATTGAGGACATTGTTAACGACAAAATTTATATCGACCCTAATTTCCAAAGGAGAGACGCATGGACTATGGAAGATAGGAAAGAGTTTATAGATTCTGTGTATAAAAATATGGTATCCAATTCTATTATTTTAGTCAATGTAATTGCAAGTCACCAAAGGGCGAAATTCCATAATAGACATAAAGAAATAGAATACTTTGGTAATTTGGTAGATAAAGGATATGAGTATGTGTCTATCGATGGTAACAATAGAAGCCAAACGTTGGTTAAGTACCATAAAGATGAATTAAACATTGTCTATAGTCACGATAAAGATAGAGAGATATTTCTAAGAAGAAAACAATTACCTGTGACTGTTTATGATTCTATGACATTAGAACAAATGCATGAGTTAGGTATTAAAATTAATAAAGGTAAACCTTGGAATAGACAAGAACAAAGAAATTGTTTATACTCCACAATATCTTTTGCAATAAGAGAGATATCAAAAAAATATTCGGACATAACAGATAGGATATCAGTCAAAAAAAATAGAATGGGCGATGATGAATTATTAGTTATGTTTTTGTATTATGAAACGTATAAAAGAGGTGGTGTTCAGGATAGTTGGGATGTTATGTATGAAAGAGAGAGTGGGGATGTTAATACCTTTACAAAAGTTATGACAGAGTTCGGTAAAGTGTTAAGAACAACAAACAAAAAGAGTATTGACAAATCTTTTGTTTATAATTTGTATATGGTTTTAAGTTATCTACAAAAGAAAAATATTTCTATAAAAAATGATTCTTATAGTGAGTTTTTAAAAATATTTCATAAACAAGAGGTTTTAAGAAAGGCGGATAAAAGAGCTTTATATGAAGTTAACGGTGAACAAAAAACATGGGGAGATTTATGTAGACTAATTGCGTCTAATACAGAGTACAGATTAGAAAAGATACTTAATGATTTGTTACCTAAAGTGTCTAATATAACAGTGGAAAAAGATAGTAAAAGAACATTTAACCTAAGTGATAAAATTGAAATATGGAGTAAATCTGAAGGTAATGTTAGAATAAATGGTGTGGTTGATGGTAAGTGGTTTAACCCTAATGATGAAACAACACATGTTAAATTATCATTGTTAGAAGTTTTAGATAGTAAAAAATATGTTGTTGATCATATAAAACCACACAAAGGTGGTAGTAAAACTGTCATTGAGAATGGTGAAATTACTACAAAAGAATACAACCTTTGGAAATCTGATGGTGAACCAAACTACGTTTAATGATATCACAAATTAAACCCTTATAGAAATATAGGGGTTTTTTATTTCCATCTAAATGTTTTTGACTTTATTAAAAATATTACTTATATTTGTAATGTGTAATTAAACAAAAACAAAGATGAAGGTAACAATTGAATTTGATGGAGTAGAAGAGCAGGATGATGTCAGAACTGCATTAGATGGATATAAGTGGAAACTTGCAATGTGGGACCTTGATCAATTATTACGATCAACCACAAAGCATGGTGTTTCTTTATTGAAACATAATGAACAAGCAAGCAAAGAAGAATATGAAATAGCCGAAAAAATCCGAGATGAAATACGAGATATTATTTTCGGATATGGGTTAAAATTAGATTAAACCAAAACAAAGATGAGTAAAGAAGTGTTAAATTTAGTATATAAACACGTAGGAGAAGGAAAGTTTATTGTTGAAATGGAAGACGGTACATTCAAAGATTTAGGTCCAAACGCCGTTGGAATGATAAGGTATACTTATTTTGAGGATTACCAAATACCAAAAGTTGGTTGGGAGGTAACAAGAGGTAAACTTTTAGAAGACTATCAACCAAAAGTTATGAAAGATATGATGGAAGGAAAAATTAAACCAAAACAAAGATGAGTAAAGAACCACCAATAATAGGAAGAATAATATATTCTGAAATAAAAGAGAATGACCACTCCATAATAACAAATACAGATGATATGTCCATTGATGAACAGATAGAATATATTAAAGGTTTATTTGAGTTTGAGGAAGATAAAACTGTAATGAATGAAATGATAAAAGAATTATTAAACCAAAACAAAGATGATTGAAAACTTAAAATTATTATTATTTCTTATACTCATTTTTGGACCAATAGCATTGTGCATAAATATATGGGCAAAAGGAATTACAGATGAATTAGAAAACAAAGATGAGTAAAGAATATAATGTAAAATACGAAGTAGGCGAAGAAGTCTATGTATTAAGAAATAAAAAGATAACTAAAAATAGGATAGACAAAATTAGAGTTACCGAACAACAACCCTATACAAGAGGTAATGGAAATGGGACTCTTACTGAAATGACAGGTATTGAAATAGACTATCTAATAGAATCAGAAAGAATGACCTTTGGTACTAATTGTGGTACCCAAAGTTCATATGATTGGTATAGTCAAGAAGATGTCTTTACTGATAAGGCTGAATTGATTGCACAAATTGTATAAACCAAAACAAAGATGAGTAAAGGAACAAGAGTATCAATAGATGAATGGGTTGTTAATGACCAAACAAACGGCAAAAGTATATGTACAACGGGAGTTGTGACTTCTGATGTTACAATAGAAAAAGTTTATGGTTATGAAGATCAATACAATTTCTATATAAAGGTTAAACTTGATGATGGATTAACAGAAACTTTTAACTTACATGAATTAAACCAAAACAAAGATGAGTGAAGAAGAATTAGAAAGATGTTATGAAAATTATTCTAAAGAATATGAAAAAGACCATTCTATTGGAATGACACTACTAGTTCAAAGGGTTGATGGTAAAACAATGTACAGGAAACCTACAATAGAAATGTTTGAAGGTCTTATGGATAGTGATGAAAACTTTAGAAATAAATGGACACTTAAACCAAAACGAAGATGATTAAATTAAAAGAAGTAAGAGATTGGATTGACACATTACCAAAAGAGTTTTTGGAATTTGATGTGGTTAATGCAGAAGAAGGTATATTAACA
>Ga0255751_10003113_pt1 | contig 15258 bp, 17 predicted proteins | sample 071ome_20_FD_179951 | JGI IMG/M metagenome (GOLD analysis project Ga0255751, IMG submission 179951) | Coastal salt marsh microbial communities from the Groves Creek Marsh, Skidaway Island, Georgia - 071412BT metaG (version 2) | ecosystem: Environmental > Aquatic > Marine > Intertidal zone >...
ACGGCGCAGAAGTCATCAAGGAAACGATCACCAACCCTGTGAAGTGAGAGAGGACACCATGAGCAGACAACCAGAGCAGACCAATGTGCCTACTGAGGAAGAGGTGGTAGACCTGCTGGATGTGAGCACCTGCCAGCTCAAGACCGGTGAGATTGCTGAGCACTTTGGGGTTGAGTCAGGCAGCAAGGCCTTTGACCAGCTCCGCACACTGCTCAGGCTCCTGACAGAGCAGGGAGTCATTGCCTGCCAGCAGAAGCGCCCGGGCAGCCCTCGCTATTATTGGAGCCTCAAGGTACTCATCAAGCAAGCGCAGAAGGCGCAGCAGCCCCAGCAGCCTGAGCAGGTGCCCCTTCCTGTGGCTGAGCCCAAGCCACAGCCTGAGCTACTGACTGACCGTGCTGAGTATCGGGAGCTGGCAGACAAGGTAGACCGCCTGCGCAGGGCCTACGATGAGTCAGCCTTCCTGACTCGAGTGCTGCAGGCTCAGTACAATGAAGCAGCGCAGGAGCTGCAGGCGCTCAAGGCTGACTACCTCAAGGCTGTAGGCCTGTGAGCATCTATATCGGCATAGACCCCGGACCGCAGACCTGTGGGGTAGTGGTCTATGCCGATGGGGCTGCACAGCTTGCCCGCGCAAGGGCCACACTGGATGAGTGCAAGCTGCTGCTGTATGAGCTGGCAGCAGACTCACCCACTGTGGTGCTCGAGCACACCCACCCCGGTCCCCCCAGTTGGTCTGTCATTCACACTACGGTCATGCTTGGCAGACTGTGGGAGGCAGCAGAGGCCTTGGGCCTGACTGTATGGACCGTTCACAGACGAGAAGTCAAGAAGCTGCTGGGGGGCAGTGACTCCATCATCAGGCGGTCAATCATTGGCCGTCATGGGCTTGACCCCTCGAGATACCATCACACCCATGACACCCCACTGCAGGGGGTCACTTCACACGCATGGCAGGCCCTTGCTGCCGTGCTCACCTACAAAGAGAGAGAGGACAATGGGACTGCCACAACCTGAGGAAACCGCTGGGTGGTCTGATGCAGACTACTTCGCTTACCATGCTGTCAATGCCAGCGCCATCAAGCAGTTTGCCAAGTCGCCCAAGGCCTATGGGCACTACTTGCGAAACCCACCCGCAAAGACCTCAAGCATGACACTGGGGTCTGCCATCCACTGCCTGACCTTTGAGGCAGATGCCTTTGAGGCTCGCTATGCAGTGTGGGATGGGGGCAGCAGGCGCACCAAGGCTTACAAAGAGTGGGCTGAGCAGCATGAGGGCAAGGAACTGCTCACAGCAGAAGAGCATGAGACTGCCCTGAGCGTTGCCAGCGCTGCCAGCAACCACCCGCTGCTCAAGCAGCTCATTGGTCACCCGGGCACCCAGCTTGAGCGGGCTTTGGTGTGGTTTGGCTTCTTTGGCATCTGTAAGGCCAAGATTGACCTGCTGCACTACAGCGAAGAGTACGGCCTCATCATCCTTGACCTCAAGTCTACAAGCAGTGAGCTGGATGAGCACAGCATCACCCACACGATTGGCAAGTATGGGGTGCATCTGCAGCTGCATCACTACTTTGAGGCAGCCTGTGCCTACTACCGCCTGCCCTCCAACGATACTCCTGCCAAGCTCTTTGCCCTCTATGCTCGCACCTCTGCCCCTTTCGAGGTGTCAGCCTTTGAGCTGGGTGAGCAGACCAAGCAGGAGGTGAGAGACTACTACCAAGACCTTGCAGATGTGTATGACTTCTGCATGGCCTCGGGCCATTGGCCCGGGCAACCTGAGCAGCGCACCATTGAGGTGCCTACCTACTACTCCCAGCGCAAGTGAGGACACTATGGGAACTGCATCGATCACACTTGTCGGCACCTTGATTGCTGACCCGGAAATTCGCAAGACCGGAAAGGGCACCACCATCTGCACCTTCAAGCTCCCCACCCATGAGGGATGGGGGGACAACCAAGTCACTACCTGGTGGCGCTGCACCTTGTTTGGCAAACAAGCTGAGCAGGCAGCAGACAAGCTCAAGCAGGGCAGCAATGTGGTTGTCATGGGTGAGCCCAAGCTCACTGAGTGGCAGGGCAGAGACGGGGATACCCGCTACTCTGCAGAGGTCATCTGCCAAGCATGGCGCTATGGCCCCAAGTCTGCTGCAGGTGACAGCCGGTCTGCAGGTCGCAGCAAGGGACGGGGCAAGCCCGTCTACTCAAGCGACTATGCTGCAGATGAGGCAAGCCTTGAGGACTTGCCCTTCTGAGTCAGTCAGGGAGCTGGTCAAGTGCTTCCTTGGCACCTGCCCGAATGTCTGCCCGTGCATCAATGATGAGGTCAACCACATAGCCAATGGCCACATCACTGATGCGCTCCCAGATGAGGGACTTGGGCTCAATGAGGGCATCAAGAGCCTTGACCAGCTCGTCACGGCCACCTGCAATGAGCAGGCGACCCACAAGGCGTTTACGGTTTCCGTTCATGCTTCCTCCACATAGCGCGTGACCTTCTGGTACCTGCCCCCGGGCAGGTGTCGCAGGGTCTGCCCTCGAGGCTCCCCACTGACCTGCAGGCCCACATGACAGTGCCCCCCGGTCTGTGGGTAGCTGATGACTTGATCCCAAGGGTCACCCGCTTCTGCAGCATCCTCAATGATGACCTGGGCAAGCTCATCAGCAGACAGCCCCACTGCATCCACATCAGCAGCCAACCCGTAGCAGTGGCGGCTTGTAGAGCTGCCCCCAATGGCTGCATTGTGCTCAGGGGACCGATAGCCTGAGGTGATGCGCAGAGGTTGCCCCAAGCGGTCCCTCAGGCGCTGCAGGCGAGGGGCAAGCAGCTCCCTGATGTTGCGCTCTACCTTGGGGGGCAGATGCTGCATGCCAGCGCTGCAGCGGGCAAACTCCACAAGGGAGAAATTGGCAGTGAGGTCACCCATGTTGTGCTCCTATTTGGCTGCTTCCAACCGGTCACTCACCCGCTCAATGGCCTCAAGGATGGCCCCATGCTCATTGGCATGCTGGATGGCGAGCCTATCGTATCGGTCCCCCATCTTCACAATGTGGGCCATGTGCGCTGCTACTGCGTTCTCATGGCGCTGGTTGGCTCGCTCAAGCTCAGCCATGTGGCGGTCTACAGCAATCCTGCCCATGGGTACCAGGTGGTTGACTGCAATCTTGTAGGCCCCTGCAATGATGATGAGCAGGCAGATGACCGCAGACCCCGGGCCTGCGAGGTAGGGCAAAAGAGCATCAAAGGTCATAGTTCACCCCTTCACAATCTTGCTGACAGGTTTGTCTGACCACAGCTTGCAGCTCCAGTAGCGCGCCTTGGTGGGTGGCCCGGGCTCATCGCAGCTCATGCGGTCCCTGAAAGCCTTGCGACGCTCGGGGCTGTCTCGCTTGATTTCCATATTGGGATCACCAAAGCGCACAGTGTACTTCTTGCCATTGTGGGTGCCTGTAGCCACAAACTTCTTGCGACCGTAGCCAGGTTCACCCTTCTTGATGCGGCGTACAGGCATCAGCTGCCCCGTGCCCATGCTTCTACAGCATCCCTCAGGCCCAAAGAGTCCAGATGGGAGGCAAGCACAGGGGTGCTCTGCCCGTCTGCAATCCGGGCCTGAATATCAAGCAGCACCTGCTGATAAACTTCTACAGTGGGAGCATGAGCAGCCAAAGCCTCAGGGGCAATCATTGCTCGCCCATTGCTGAGCACCGATAGCGAAAGTGAGCCCCCATCAGGGAGCGCAGCAGTACCGCCTGAGGCAGTGCTTGGGGCTGGGATATCTGCCCGCACTGCATGGGTGACGAGTGGCTCAGACTGGGAGAAGATTTCTGTGACTTGAATATCCATCAGACTGCCAGCTCCATCACATCGATATACTCCACCGTCGCCGTCATCGGGGTACCCGTGTTGACACCCCGGTAAAAGCGCGACTGCACAAAGGCTCCGGGCATTGCGTCCAATGGCGTAGCCGAAGAAGCGCGGACCACATCGCTACGGGTTGCCCCAAGGTATGTCATACCGCCTGAAAGCGTTGAGGTGCCTGGTGTACTCGTGCTGAAGTAATACCTGGCAACCCCGGCTGCTGTGTCCAAGACTTGCCGGACATAATAGGCAGACGGGTTGCTGTGAGTGGCCGTGCTGGCTGTCAGTGTGACGCTTGATCCTGCATTGTTTACGGCCATAAGGCTAAAGCTGCCATCGCCATACATGTAAACGCTTCCACCCGGACCATCTGCCCCAAATGCGTTGAACGCGCCATAAACAATAATGTCGTCAGCACCGTCAAGAAAGGCCCCAGATACCTTCCATGTGATGATGACGAAATTCCCAACGGTATAGTTGCCGGCAAGGTTGAAGTTTGTTTGCCCACCTGCGAAGCGGGTACTACTCGATGCGGTCGTTGGGCTTGTGTTTGCAATTGTCCAACCCTGACCATTGACCAAGCCAAAGGTGCTGCTCCCACGGTCAGAATAGGTGCCCGATACGCCGTCAATGGTGACAGGCACAGCCAACCCACTCCAAGTCGCCGTGGGCTCGTCGACGAAGTTGATACGGTACGCGGTTGTGGGTGCGGTCAATCCACTACCTGCAGCTGCTGCTACATCAACCGTGTGCGACCATGACACCACCTGTGAGGTGGTAGGGTCTGTGACTGTCCCTGACAGCACCACAGCCTCATCATCAGCAAGGCCTGTGACCGAAAGCGCACCGGGAACTGTGCCTGAAACTGCAGCGGTTGACCCTGCAGCCTTGTCAAGAGCCACAGCTGAGTAGGTGTAAGGTGCTCCAGCTCCGCCAGAAGCTGCACCCACATCCACTGTGGCACTTGTGGTGCCACTTGGCTCCCGCTGGATGACTCCCTGGGTGACAGTAGGGGCCACAAAGACGGGATACCCTGAGGCAGTCTGTACCTCAATCTGTGCCTGGTTGGTGACCGCCTGCGCTACGCTCCCTGCATCTGTAGAGGTGAGCACCACGGACACAAGGTCACCATCTTCCAAGCTCGAGACAGTATAGGGGCCTACCCCTGACCCTGAAAGCGTTGCGCCTGTGCCTACATGCTGCACCAAAGCAGCGCTGTAGGTGTAGGAGCCTGAGCCACCGGTTGGGGCGCTGAAAGTGACCCCAGCTGATGAGGTGCTGCCCGTTGCAAGTGATTGGGCTGCAGGGTCTGCAGATGCTGCAAGCGGGGTATAGGGAGTAGTCCCTCCACTCGGGGCAGGTCCACCTGAGGCACCCGTTGAGGGGTCAAAGCATGGGATGATGGGCATGCTACTCCCTCCAAGTGATGCAGGACTGTGCGAGGGTGGGGACCGTCGCAGCGTTGTCTACCTTCACAAAGAGGTACAGGGAACCGTTGCCAGGCGCAGACAGGATTTGGAAGAGGGGCAGCTGCACACTGAAAGCTACACACTGTGAGGTAGTGGTAGTCAGGCCTGCCACAAGGTCTGCCTCAGTGTCAGGCACCAAGGTGTAGTCACCCGCTGCATCTGCGCAGATGCGCATGGTGAGCTTGGTGGCACTGGGAGCGCCCCCAGCAGTCAGCCGGATATGCACACCCTCGACAATGCCCCGGAAGTTGACCGCCTGCTTGCTGTCAGGCAGGTTGGCAGTGAGGTCATGCTCATGCACAGCTGTCAGGCTGAAAGCTGTGCCGACGGTTTGAGCGCCTGTCTGCAGGCTGTCATGCAGGAAGTTGGTAATGCGGGTGGGCATCTATCTCTCCTCATTCACGGACTAAGATACACCCACCATATCACTGGGCTGCACCCATTACCTCTGCAATCTGCCCCACTTGTCTGCGCCTGACCTCTTCTGCATCCCCTATAGGTGCTCTCTCGAGCAGTAGACCTGCAGCGGACTGGGCAGCCGTCTTGGGGGTCATCTCACCTGTGTAGACCTGCACAGGTTCTGTGCCCGGTTTCAGCTCGAGGGCAGGGGCACCGGCTACCATGGCCTGCTCAATGGCATCAGGGGTGAGGGCTCGCATGACACTCATGGCCTGCTTGCCATCCTCACTCAGCTCAAAGACCTTGTAGAGGGGCATGCCCGTCTCATCCCTCCCCCAGAAGAGGTGAGGGGTGCCCTTAGGGGCCTTGCTCCAATACTGGGGCAGGCGCTTGTTTGCCAAACCCTCAGGAGGTGGCACATCCTGAGGCCTGAACACGCGCTCAAACCAATCCCAAGCGCCCACTTGCCTGCCTGCATCCATGTGGTGCGCATACAGCGCAGCAGCCCAGAGCATCTGCTCATCGCTTAGGGGTGTGGCCCCTGCGATACCCTGAGTGCGGTACTGCTGCCCCTGTGCGAACTGCTCCGCAGCATCCCACACAGCAGGCAGTGCCTCATCTGTGAGGGCACGGGTGATGACCTCACTGCCCTCAACCACCTGCTCTACTGCTGCCCCTGTAGTCTGCGCTGCATCTGCTGCCCGTCGCAGGTCTTGGTAGAGCAGGTCACCTTGACGCGCCATAGCAAGTGCCACCTCTGCAGGCGCGAAGAGGGGAACCTCAGGCCCAAAGTAGACCCCATCCCCTACATTGACTACACCCAAGGCCTTGAGGCTCTTGTCACCATGCAGGTTGTATGGGTCTTGCGCCCGGGCCTGCTGCATCTTTGCCTTGAGCGCTACCCGTGCTGCGCTGGGGTTCTCCATCATGGCGCGCACCAGCTCAGTGTAGAGCTTGGTGTTGCCTGCTGCTGTAGCGTACAAGCGCCCCAGCTGGTCACGGATGACCCCGGGCACCTCACTGTAGTCAAAGAGCGCCCTGCGAGCATAGGCAGCAGCATCCTCAGGGGTCGCACCCTTGAGCAGTTGCGCCTCAAAGGCTGCCTGCCTCATGCTGTGCTCAGTGGCTTCTGCCGTGCGAGTCCAGAAGGACTTATCCAGCGGGTTCAGCTCCCGCTTGACCACACCCTCAAGCGGTCCCTCCGCTGCCCTCCTGGCATCCCTGAGCATGTCATCTGCAATGCTGCCCACCCGCTGTGACTCAATGGTGCTGTACCCAAGCCCCAGCTCATCACCCAAGTCTGCAAGCTGCTTGCCTGAGTAGTACACCCCATCATTGGTGGTGAGGCCTCCCCCAAAGAGCCTGCGCCGTATCAGCCTATCTGTAATGTCGGCAGACTCTCTCAGGCCTACAGTCAGCAGGGGTGTGATGGCTTGACGGAAGAGAGCAGCAGGGAAGCCCATCACATTGGGCAGCACATACCCGTACTGCGCATTGGTCACGATATTGCGGCGACCTGTGGCAAAGATGAAGTCAAAGACCTCACCAAGCACCTGCTGCACAGCACCCCGGGCTCTTGGGCTGATTGACTCAATGAACTGTGCGAACTCTTCGCCATTCTCTGCAAGCACTCGCTCAGCATGGCTTTGGCGCAGGTCATAAACCCGTTTCCTGATGCGGTCCCCTGCCCGCAATCGGGGCACCTCCACATCCACAGCCTTGGCCATAGCGTCTACAGCTCGAGGTAGACCGGCTGGCACATCCCCTGCCTGCTTGGTGACTGCCTCAATGGCGCTGCCAAGCTGCTCACTGTACCTGCCCTGCGCTGCGAGGGCTTTCTTGGTGCCCTCATCTACCGCCACCTTGAGCATGGCTTTCTGATAGTCGGGTGCCATCCAAGCGGTCAGCCTGCTTGTACCCCGTGCCCCTGCGAGCCCGGGCACATTGGCCTTCATGAGCGCTTGGTCTACTGCCCTGATGGCATCCACTGTGGGCATGAAGAGGGCTGTGCTGCCTGTGGCTGTGGCCACAAGACCCCGGTCAATGGCAAGCTCAAGGAGCACCTGCCCCTTCTCCTCATCGCCATACATGGACCCCAGCACCTTTGCCCATGCCTCATTGGCACCCAGTGGGCTGGGAGCCTTTGCAAGCTCTTCCACAAGCAGGGCATCTACTGCCTCATCTGCGTTGCCCAGCTCCTGCGCTGCCTTTGCAAGGCGCTGCCCCATGCGCCTGTATTCCGTCTGTGCTGCTGCCCGTATCTGCTGCCTTGCTCGGGCTACTGCTGCAGTCTCTCTCTCGAGCATGCGCGGACCACCAAGCACAGCCTTGGCCCGTCTCATGCCAGGTGTCTGCATCCCTCGAGACTTGAGCAGCAGGTCAAGGCCTTCTGTCTGCCCCTCAAGGAAGGTCTGCGCTGCAGTCAGGTCACGGGCAAGGCGCGCCTGCTTGGGGGCTGTCTGGATGGCATGGGCATCCTCAAGCAGTGTAGTGGCTTCCCTGCGCAGGCCTGCAGGCACATCCTGCCACCTCTCATACTGCTTGAGCTGGTCTGCTACTGCATCAGGCAACCTGTGCAGCACAGCCTGAGGGCTTGTCTGGAAGGTGCTGCGCCGGAACTGCCCCAAGCTCTTTCTCATGGACTGCTCAAAGACCCGGGGCACACCCACATTGGCTGTGACCATGACCACATCATCAGGCACATTGAGCATGAGCTGCCGGCCAAATAGGGCAGCATCCTCACCAAGGAAGGGGGCCACATCCCTCATGACCTGTGCAGGGGTGTCACTTGTGGCCTTGATGGCCTGCTTGGCTTGAGTCGCCACAGTCTCAGGTAGTGCTGCTGAGTCAAGCACCGACTGGGCTACCCGTCGCACCACCCGCCCATCTGCTGCCCGTCCTGTGGTGACTGCTGCTGCAATGTCTGCCACAGGGTTGGCGACTGCCAGCGCGGCAGACTGGGCGGTTTTAGTGAGCCTTGTGGACGGCTTGCCTGCCTGGACTGCTTCTGCTGCCTTGATGGCTGCCTTGCCTGCTGCATTGGCTGCTCTTGCTACGCCCGGGGCCTTGCCTGCGAGGGTGGCCACACCCTTTGCCCCCTTGATGGCTGTGCCCGGGCCTGCTGGCATGAATACATCCTGCAGACTGCCCGCATAGTAGGCAGCATCAGGGTCACCCCACACCTCTGCATACCAATCCCGAACTGCAGGAGCATCAAGGAACTCATCACCCATTGTGCGCCCTGCAGCTACATTCTGAGCAATGCGTGCAATCTCCGCCTGCTTGAAACCTTCCCAATCCTCAAGGGGACTGGGCACCTCAACCACATTGACGCGCCGCTTGCCCTCAGGGTCAAAGGTGGTGAGCTTGCGCTCCTGCGAAGTGGTAGCCACCCCGGGGGTAGGAAAGGCAAGCTGAGGCACAGTCTTGATGAAGTCCTCAAGGGCCTGCTCATACTCAGGGGCTACGGTCCCCACAATCTTGCGCCCAATAGCTGTAGGCACTTGTAGGGGGTACACCACATCAGGCACCCCAATGCTGCGACGGGCCTGAGCAATGGCAAGGCCCAAGTCATCAGGGTCTTTCGGCACCCCATACTTGTCCACCTCATAGCCAAGGCCCCGGAAGTAGCCCTCTGCAGCAAGGGCAGACACCCACCCCATTGTGCTGCGCAGTGCTGCCCCCAGCTCAGTCTCCACCACCCCAGCAGCCTCACCCGGGCGAGTCAGGATGCCTGACAGCACAGGGCCTGCAAACTCAAGCGCGCTGACCTCTTCGCCTGCTGCCACCTTGGCATCGATCGCGGCTTGGTCTGCTGCAATCTTCTCCCCAATCCTGCGGGCAGACTCAGCCCCAAGGATGGGCTGCAGGGCAAAGGCCTCCTGTACCTCTTCCTCTGCTGTGGGAGGCCTGAGCACTCCCTCATCTACAATGCTGCGCTCTGTCAGGAACTCACCCTCAGGAGTGACTGCAGGTATCTCCTGCTCCACAATGCGAGTGGGGCGGAAGAATGGCAGGCCTTCCTCTGTCACCCGCTTTGCTTCCTCTTCCCCCGGCTGGATGATGCGGGTGGCCTGCTCCTGAGCCTTGCGCCGTTCTCTCTCGAGGGTGGCAGCTTCCTGCGCAGGGCGCTCCTGCTCGGGCACAAAGGTCTGCCGCGCTGCCATCTCTGCCCGTGCTGCTTCCTTTGCTGCTTCCTCTCGAGCAGCTGCGAGTTGAGCAGCAGGAGGGATAGGGGCAATAGGTGTGGGCACCTCTGCCATGGGTTCTACAGGCACCACAGGAGCTGCAGGGATGATGCCCTGCTCTCTCAGGAGTGATGCAGCCTGCTCGGCATCCATGCTGTCAGGGAATGTATAGACAGCATCACCTACTCGCAGCTCCACACAGCACCTCTATTGGGGCACAAATTGCCCCGTGGCAGGGTCATACACATAGCGCTTGGGCGCTGCCTCTGCCTCACCTGCAGGGGCAGCAGGAGCAGGAGCAGCAGGAGCAGCAGGAGCAGCAGGAGCAGCAGGAGCAGCACGAGCGGGAGCAGCCTGTGCAAGCGGTTCCCTGCCCGCAAGCACTCCCTCAATACTGCGATAGGCCCGGGTGCCCGGGCGTGCAATGCTGGGGGCTCGCTCAGGCAGGTCTGTGCGGGTGACCTCATAGCCCTCATCTACCTTGCGGTAGCTGTAGCGAGGGTCAGAAGGGTCCACCTGTGCGAGTGGTACAACCTCTTCGCCCAAGTCCATTGTGACCCGTTGCTCAGGCTTGGGGGCTGCCACAGGCTCTGCAGCCTTCTGCCTGAACACATCACCTGCCTGCTGCTGTGCAAGGGCTTCCTCTCGGGTGGCAGACTTCTGCAGGCGCTGCATGAAGAGTGCCTGCTGGTCAAGCTCCTGCTCAAGCTGCTGGGTGATGGCAGCATCTGCAGCCTTGGCAGCTTCCTCCTGCTTGGCTGCCCGCTGCTGCGCTGCCCGCTGTAGCTCCCGCTGTGACGGGTTGCTCAGGTTCTGAGCCTCATACTCTTTGGCAGCAAGGGCAAAGCTGAGAGCAGCCTGCAGCTCATCACCCTTGAGCACTTTCCCAAGCTGTTTCTCAAGGTCTTTGATGGTGTAGGCCTTGCCCGCTGTGTCCATTTGCCTCACAAGGTCTGCAGCAAGGCGCTGGGGTTTAGTGACTGCCTGCAGCTCCTGCTCACCTGCCAGAATGTCTGTGAGAATGTCATCAGCCCCAATCATGGCCTTGTAGTAGGGACTCTTCTGGTACTCGAGGTAACGCCCCCCATTGAGGTCAGGGTCATAGCCCCGGGCAATCAGCTCCCGCTTTGCACGCTCCCTGCGGGGGTCACTGTACTGAGCACCGGGTGCCGTTCGGCGCTGCTGCTCGAGCTGTGCCACCCGCTGCCTGCTTGCAAGCACCTGTGGCTCAAAGTTGACGCGCTCATCATTGCGGTAGGCCTTCTTTGCTTTGGCCTCATCATAGAGTGCTTTGGCAAAGCGGTAGTCCTCTTCGCTTGCAAAGTCCTCCACAGCCATGACCCCATCAGCCATGGCCTGCAGCGCTGCCTCAAAGGCATCCTGCTCAGTGGAGAAGTTGACACCCTTGGGCGCTGGGGTCTGCTGCCTGCGCTCTACAATGGCCTGCCCATCGTACCCACCCCGGATACCTGCAGGGCCTGCAAAGAAAGCAGCCTCAAGCTGCTGCTGCAGGGCCTGCTCTACAGCTTTTTCCTCAGGGCTGAGCGCCCGAGGTGCCCCGCTGGGAGCCTTGCCCCGGGCTACCTGCTCGAGCTGCTGTCTGACCTGGTTGATGTAGCCCTCATCCACCTGCCCCGCTTCCAAGATGCGCACAATCTCAGCGCCCTGCTCGGGGGTGGTGTCTGCAGTGATGAGGCCCATAGCTACATCGCGGGCAGTCTGTGGGGCTCGCCCTGGCCCTACTGTCACTGCGGTCAGCTCTGCCCGTGCTTCACGCGGTAGCTGCAGGCCTGCTGCCCTGCCTGCCCTGCCTGCTGCTGCCCTGCGCCGTGCTGCATCCTCACCGGCATACTGCTGCTGCAGAAGTGCCTGAGCGCTGCCCAGGTCCTGAGGGCGCACCCGGAAGACCTCACTGAGGTTGGTGAGGTTTTGGCGCTCGCTCTGGATGAGGCTGTCAAGGTAGTTGAGGCGGTCCTGCTCGCTTGCAATGTCCCGCGCTATGTCCTGATAGCGCTGATAGGCGCTGATGGTGCGGGCATACTGCTCTACATACTGAGGCCTGCGACCTGCAAAGGGTGTGGGCGTGGGCATTTAGAACTCACTCGGGACAAGGCCACCAAAGGTGAACCCGGGGGGCTGAAGCGCAGATAAACGGACAACAGTCCTATCTGTCTGCTTGGGTATCTGAGCGTCTTGCAAGATAGTTTGATGCTTCATCATCACTGCAGTCTGAGCCACCTGACCTGCCCCTGCAAGGCCCAAGCTGAGTGCCTGCATGCGAGCAGCCTGGAGCTGAGCTTCTGCCTGCTGTGCTTGCCCCTCGAGGGCTGCAATGCGTGCGCGTTCCTCTTGGCGCTCTGCAAGGTCTGCCTGCATGATGGCTTCCTGCTGCTGCTGCTGCACTGTGCGGAGTGCCTGCTGCTCAGCCTGCTCCCGCAGGAAGATATCTCTGCCCGATACAGCACCTGGGGCTGCTGCCATCTGCTGCAGTGTCTGCCCCTCAAGCTCCCTGCTGATGCTCTGCTGCGCTGCCTCACCCTGCCTGCGGAGTGCTGCTTCCTCTGCAGCTGTGAGCCCAAGCTGCCCCTTGGCCTGCCTCCTGCGCAGGGCATCAAGCTCCCGCTGCTGCTGGGGAGTCAGGCGCATGGCCTTTGCAGCTCGAGCAGAACCAATGCCCTGAGTGATGCCACCCAAAGCGCTGGCAGTCCCTGCAGCAATCAGCCCAAGTGTGATGGGGTCCATTCAAGGCCTCACAGGTAGAAGGTTTCAATAGCCACACCCCAGTTGACCACAGCTACCCGGTCAATCTGAGAGTGAGCTGCCAGCCCAAAGGTGATGCGACCATTGGGGGCATCGTAGATGAGGGTGCCATCCTGCGACTGATATGCGCCCCCCAGTGTGTAGGGGACCGCAGCACCTGCCCCTGCTGTGGTCGACCACCCTTTTGAGTGATTGTGAGCCTCTTGAGCGTGGCCCCTGTAGCTACTGTAGGCAGTGGACACATCACCCACATAGGGTGCAATCCACACCTGACGCGATGATTGACCCACCTGCCCTGCCCCTGTGCTCACATCGGGGCCTGCCTCCACCTCATACCAATAGTGGAAGGCCACAGTGCAGGCCCTGCGCAGGTCTACTGTGATGGCTGTGCCTGGTATCGCGTGGAAGGCCTGACTATCGCTCCTGCCCTGCCCGCTCAGGTACTTGGTGCAGAAGGTCAAGCGGGTCATACCGCTATTGCTGCCCCCCTGATGCCCGCTGACCCCATGCTGCACAGCACTGTAGGCCTCATAGGCAGGGGGCTGGATGTGGCGGGTGTCAATCCACTGGGAGGCCTGCACATCCCCTGCCACAATCGACCCATGCAGGTACTTGCGCAGCTCTTGATAGTTGCCCTCGAGCTGAGCGCTCTGCAGGGCTGTGCCATCAGCAAAGACTGTGGGTGGGCTAAAGCTCATCACTGCACCAGATGCTTGAGCACTGCGAGGTTGCCCCCATTGTACCAAAGAGCAGACGGGTACCCGCTGAACACTGTGTCATGCACCAAGTAGTTGGTGCTGCCCACACTGTAGGGGTGCATGATGCCCTTGATGACCACCCGCAACCCATACAAGGTGATTGGGCTGGCAGGCGCATGAAAGTAGGCTCCACTCACTCCACGGAAGTAGAAGTTAGAGGGTATTTCAGTACCGGGAAGATAGGCCCCATTGGGACTGTTTGCATAGGTCAGGTCCGCTGGAAATACAGCACTGGCACGGGTATTGGCGAGGGGTGCCCCATACTTACCGCCAATGACAGTGGTAAAGTCCTGCTGCCCAAATACTGGCACCCAGTTGGTAAGGCTTGAGTCAGTCACATCCCACTCAAGGTAAGTGACCCACACCCCTCCCCAAGTGCTTGAGGGTCTGCTGCCAAGGCTGCCATCTTGGAAGAGGTTGTAGGCAAGGCTACCCGCAGTGTCCCAGTTTGCCCCGATTGGGGCTACTGACAGGTTCCAATAGGCGCGGAAGACCTCACCCACAGCAATGGTCAGGCCTCCTGCTCCAAAGCTCATCACTGTGGGGTTGCCTGCTCCATCCTCTACCGGATGAGCAGCTGCAGGCATAGTAGTCATGCCAGGCACTGTCACATAGGTGGTGTGCTTCCAATCATTGAGCCCAATCTGCACAGACTGGGCATGAGTGAGCAACCAGCCCCCAGCATCGAACTGGGGAAGGTCATGCGCTGCATCACGGTGGTTGAACTGGTTGAGGTCCGTCTGAGTGTAGGAGGCAAACCGGTCATTGAGGGAGGCAGCATCAAGCACATCCCCGTCATGCACAGGCCCGTCTGTAATCCTGCTCATCTCCACCTTCCCATGACAAAGTAGCGCATGCCCCACAGGTGCGCCTGAGGCACAATCTTTGCCCCTGTGGTGACAAGCAGGTCATCCTCACTGGGCTGCACAATGCGGTACTGCAGGCGGATAGTCACATCACCCTGAGGCACCAGTGATGACCCAATCACCCGGAAGGCCTCATGATAGGCAGGCCCCCGCTTCTCAGCAATCGCTACCCCATTGGCTGTGATGCGCAGGTTGAGGTAGCGGGGAGTTTTAGGCAGCGCCACATTGGCCCCATCTGCCATGCCTCCCATGATGTAGCCGTTGCCAGCCCACTCAATGTGCAGGTGGCCACCTTTCCACCCCTGCAGCAGGATGCCTGAGCCTGTGCTCACATTGACCCACCCACCCGGGTAGTTGGTGTGGGCAACTGCCAACCAGGCATTGCTATCCACTGCCCCACTCAGCAGTCTTACAGTGTCCTGCTCTCCTGAGCCTGTGGGGTACTGACTCGAGCTGTAGGAGCGCAGCAGAGCCCCAGCTACCAACCTGCTGTCATCCACATAGTCAGCAGGGAGCTGGTCCCTATCAAGGGTGGTGATGCTGCTCTGCTGCGCTCGCAGCTCATCGTTGACTGCATCAGGGGAAGCGGTAGCGCCCTGAGTGGCTTCTCTTTGCGTCCACTGCTTCATGCTCTCCGCCCCATCACCACCTTGGTGCCCTTGGTCGTGAACTCATACTCATGGCCCACAATGATGAGGTCAGCAGTCGTCTCAACCTCAAAACAGAACCACGCTGCACTCATGTGGGCGACACTGTAGCGCAGGGGCACCAATCGCTCTTTGCTGTAGCTGGCAGTCCCCAAGACAGTGCTATCCATGGTGGGCAGCACATCAGCATCAGGAGGCTGTGCCAGGTAGGTGCGCTCAAGCACAGGGGTGAGGGAGAAGTCTTTGTAGTGGCGCATGGTGATTGAGGCGTCACCCGTAGTCATCACCCACACAGTCACATAGGTCACCTGCTTCT
>Ga0255751_10003126_pt1 | contig 15235 bp, 7 predicted proteins | sample 071ome_20_FD_179951 | JGI IMG/M metagenome (GOLD analysis project Ga0255751, IMG submission 179951) | Coastal salt marsh microbial communities from the Groves Creek Marsh, Skidaway Island, Georgia - 071412BT metaG (version 2) | ecosystem: Environmental > Aquatic > Marine > Intertidal zone > Salt...
TTTCACTAATATATACAGCGGTAGCTAAAGCGGGGTCTGAATTATTAAATTTAAATTTACCACTACCCGGATCACTGTTTGTTGTTGTTGACTCAAACTCTATTCTAAATCCAGTAGTGCTTACTCCTGAAGCGCCTGATGATCCCGAGGTTCCAGACGAACCACTAGTCCCTGATGCGCCAGATGAACCACTGGAACCAGATGTGCCCGAAGAACCAGATGTACCACTAGAGCCTCCACCACCTCCACTTGTAGAATAACTAACTAATTTAGTTGTAGAATCCCAAGTTAAAAAATTAACAGCAGAAACATCTTCATTTACTGTTCTAAGACCTAATCCATCACCACTAATAAATACATCAGTAGAAATATTTAAATTATCTAAAGTAGGATTATAAAAAGCTACACCACTTTCAGTTTGCCCATCAAATAATCCTGTTGGATAACCTGCACCAGTAATACCTCCTAAAATATCTCCAGAAGTAAAATATAATGGATTAGAAAATTCAGAAGCAAAGCCATCTGCAGTTAATGTTCTGACTGCAAAATTATAATTACTATATTTTTTAACTGGATAAGTAAAATGAGGTTCATATTCAGGAATTAAAAAGCCAGAATAATTAGTTGCAATTAATGTACCTGTTAAATTAGTTGCGATATACCCTGTTCCAGCACTTCCTGCGCTACCAGCTGTACCGCCGCCAGCAGATTGTGTAATAAGAGATCCGGTCAATTCAGATAAATATGTGCCAGAATAAAGAGTTCCAGTAATTAAACCTCCAGACGGATAAACTACCAAGCTATTAACACCTGTATCAAAAACACCGCCCCAATATATTCTTGAACTTTTGGTATTACCAGCTGGAATAGCTACTTGAAAAGCTCCAGAAGCAGCGTTACCATAAACACCTTGCGGTAAATTATTTGAATTTAAAATAATGGTGTGGTCTAACCATTGTACACCTGTAGTTTCATATGCAGAAAAAATAGGCTCAGCATTTGTTCCGCTATAAGCATAATCTTGCAGTGTACTGTTAATTTCAAACAATCTACCATCTAATCGACCAGTTCCTGTGCCATGTACAAATCTAGAAATACCTTTGATTTCAGGAGTTTCAATTATAAAATAATCACTTCTATTATATAAATTTCCGCTTTCAATTACTTGTATTTCGTATCGCGCATCACTTGCTGGATTTAAATCTTTATGAAATTTAGCAACAAGAGTACTATCTACTTGCTTATTAAAGTTGTCACGATTAACAATAATTTTTCCAGCTAATCCACTAATATCTACGTTATATTGTAATGGATCAATGGGAAATGGTTTAATAGAAGATGGAAAATAATATGCTTGACCTGTTCCAAGATTATCGCTCAAAACAGCAGCATAATACAGTCCTGAATTAGGGTCGCCATCAAGATCAAAATTTAAACTTGCTCTAAAACTATTTGACAAATCTATACCGTATTGATAATCTGGAGCTGCTGTGCCAGAAAAATTACTAATATTAAATCCAGATGTTGAATTGCCATAAACCGTTAAAGAATTTAAAGTAGAATATCTAGTAGCTTTAAAATCTAAATTTATATCGGTTCCTACTGCTACTTTGCACCCAGTAATCACAGGTGTTGGCATTGTCAAAAAATAAATGCCAGTATTTTTTCTATTATAATAGTCTGTAGAAACAACTTTAAACCTAACACGTCTTCTATTAGGACTTAAAGAGTTGCCATATGAAACGCTACCATTTTCTAAATTAGTGAATAAAGATTTTATATTATCAGTTGATAAAGAATAATATGTATTCTTATAATCACCTGTGGTTAATCTTTGTACAAAAGCTCCAGTTTCATCTTCTAAAGTAATTTCAAACCCTTTTAAACTGTCTAAAAAAGAAACATCTTCGTCACTAAATACAGAATTATCTGCAGGATTAACTAAGTTCCAAGCAATTCTAGGATTTTTAACAAAGAATTGACCGCTGGCTACAGAAATATTTTTATTAGTTATATCGCTTGGGCTAATACCTTCGCCACCAGTAAATAAAGCAAGTGAATTGTTATAAGGAAAATTATTAACAATAGGTAGGTTAGGAGCCCCATTCTGGACATGAAAGCCAGAAATACGTAAAGCCGCACCAAAATCTTCCGGCTGTTGACTAATATATTTTGAAAAAGTTGCCATTTTAGTTTGTTAATCCAATAGTACCTTCTAATCTCTTGTCGGGATCATATCTAAATATTTTAACATCAATTGTATTTGTACCTTCTGTTGGAGCGGATGATCCAGAAATCAACTCTCCTAAAAAGATGTTTGCATTTTGATTGTCCCAACCATCTAAAGTTACACGTAATACATCCCCATTAGATTTTGCAACTTGTAATATATAGCCACCTGTATTGGATGCATTAACATTATTGTCAGCAGCTAAAGCTTGAAAATTTATATTTACATATTGTTGTCTATAACTCTTTTGAAGAGGCCGCTGATTCCTTAAAGGAAATTTGCCGTCAAAATACGGTGGTACATCAGTTTCAGGATTAAAATCTATAAAACTAACTTCTATAGAGTTATTGGTTTCTATTAAAGGCTCTGGTAAAGATGGTACATTAACTATTTGAGATACAGATTGTTGTGTATTTTCAATACTTTTTGATCTGTCAATGTTATCAAATTTGGTTCGGTTATACATTAAACCTGTCACCATATATTCATTGGAGCTTTTTTCTGTAATAGTTAATACTCTGTATTCAACTTCTTTAATTTCATAATCAGCGCTTAAATTTTGAGCAGACCATAAATAGCCAGATTTAATCAAATTAAAATCTTGATCTGATGTTTCAGATACAGTAACTACATTAGTTTCAGATACGGCGCTGACTGTGAATTCTTTTATTTGAGGCTCTCTTCTTGAATTTATTTCTTCATCAGTTAAACCAGTTTCATCTTGAACATTTATTTTTAGTCTAGCCTCTTCATTAAGTTTTTTAGCAGTTTTATTCTCTCTTGGAGTTATAAAAGTAATTTTTTGCCCCACAATATCTTCTTGGATACCTTGGTCTAAAGTTACTTTACGTGCAGCATAATCAACCGCTACAATTCTACCTCCATATCTTTTAACACTTTTAAGTTTGTCTTGAATTTTAATAACATCTCCCGGTCTTAAATAACTACCTTCTTGACCAGTTGAAAATTGAACAGTATCAGTTTCTGTTTGATTTGTTGATAGCATCCATTTAGCCAATCTATGGGCTTGGCCTCTTGAAGTAACTCCTATAGCAACAATATCTTTTTGTTTGTAACCGTACTCTCTTAATCCTGCTGAGTTTTCTGCGTATTCAACCTTAGGTTTATAACTATCTGTTTCATCATTATATCTAACGGTAACGACAGTATGCCTTGCAGAATCAGCAGACCCACTATAAACAAATACTCCATCGACAACATTTGAGTTGGTAAATAACATAACCGCATCTCTTTTTTCGTCATTAGCAATAAAAATATTTCCTGAAGACCAATAAACCATACCTCTAAATATAGCAGATAAATCATTGATGGCGTTAAGAGCATTTTGCTCTCGATCCAAATACACGTTGCATGCAAACCTTGGTTCTAATAATGGTAGCTGACCTTGAAAATCTACTCCCACTTTACCTCCTACCACTTCAGCATCAAGTGGTTGACCACCAGAAGTAACATATTCATCATAAAAAAGTTTTTTTGCGCCTCCTTTAGGTGCTGGATTTATTAATATACTTAAAAGATAATATGCTGGAGAATTAAAGTTATGATTTATTTGACCCTGATCTTGACTAACACCTTTATCTGTACTTACGTCTTGATTTTGAAAATTTATTTGAGCGTTAAAAGATGTGCGTAACTCAGGGTATTTCGAAAATATTTGTTCAATAGAAAAAAGCGCTACAAGTTTAAATTTATAAGAATTATTTTCGTATTTACCTCCGATTATAAGTCTTCTGTAAGCTTTATCTACAAGAGTACCACCTGAATCAACTGTATCAAAAAGAGAAGCAATAGTTCCATCTGGAAATCTATCTCGCAACGCCTCTTCTCCCAAATTTGTTGAAGAATCATCAATAACAACTTCAGTATCAAGGCTTGTAATTGTAAAATCAGATAAAGGAAATTTACCAGAATATCCTGTTGGAACTAATTCATCACAATATTTACCTATTTTATACAAATTCCATTTGTCTATAAAAAAATGTTTCACACCAAATTTGCCAACCCCATATCTGGTATTAGTCATCAAATCATATAAAATCCAAGCAGGATTATTTGTCCATTTTTTTACTGTAGAAAATTCTCCAGTCCAATTGCCATCATACGTTTTAGCATCCGGATTGTAATTTATAGGCACGTTGATTTTCAGCATTTTGCAATCAAATGATCTTTTAGGTGGACTTGAAAAAGTACGGGCATCAAAAACCATACCTACAATCATGCTACTTGGATAACTTAAAGGCACTTCAACAATTTCTCCAATACTGGAAACCATTAAATCTTTTCTTTGAAAAACATTGTCAGCATCTAATTCTGCATCTGTTCTAAAAATCTTAACAAATCTATCTTTTTCAATTAGAGGAGGTGGTAAATTAATAAAATAACTTCTAAAATAAGGTCCTGAACATATACCTGCAATACCACAATATAAATATCTAATTGAACCGCCTTGGCTAATTAAAAAATTATCTCCTACATAACCTGTTTTAATAACAAAATTAACTGCATTAGGATAACTTCCTTTATAGCTCAAGCCATTTGTAGACATTTCAATATTCAAAGCTGTAACGCTTTTATTGGTAATTGTATGTGTAAAAGGCGCTACTTGGGCTGATTCTGCAGATCTAATCTTAGAAATTTCTTCTCCTCGAATGTCGTAAAGAAAATTATTAACATTTGTTGTTAAGTGTTTTTTTGCTTCTACGTTTTCTGTACTGCTAGTTGCTAATTCCGTATTAGTGAGTGTCACTTTCAAACTTTTTGTACTATTCTCAAATTCGTTCTTAGTTAATCCTACTAATTTTGCTTGAGTATTTATTGCTTGAACAGAGTTAGTAAAAGATAAATATGGTGCATTATCAAAGTTAACTAAAGGTTTTTGAATCTCTGACCCTAGCTGAACTTCAGCAAATACTCTTGGAAAATTTATAGTTAAACTATCTGTATTTTTAACGGGCACATCATTTAAATATATACCTTGAAAAACATCTTCGTTATTTGAAGTTTTTTGATGAAAATAAACAGTATTACCATATTTATCACACAATCCTTCGGTTAAACCTTCACAAACTAAATCAACTGACTGATAAAGACCAACAGATTCTAAAACCACGCCGTCAAATTTCCCTAAAACACCTTGATCTGTGCCTGCGCAAACATATGAAAACGATTGAAGATCTTCATACGAATCACTATATGATGCTGTTGAAAGATTTGGATTTGATGTTGTTACTAGGTCGCCAATCATGATGATAATCCTACAGGTTTAGTCATACCCAAATAAGTTCTAGCAGAATTATTATAAATATAATCATTGTTTATATTTGGTTGAGTCGTGCTATCTCCGTCAGCACTTTTAAATATACCTTCTAACCCTTGGTCAAATAGTGTTTTATCAACATTAAAATTATTAATAGAAATAACACGACTACCAACAAGCATTCTTCCATAACCCACTGGAACAACAACTCCTTGTCGCGTAACATTTTCAGCACCCTGAAAAGCAAAAGAAGTGGTTTTCACAATTTCTGGATCATCTTTTTTCATCAATTTAGACATCAAAAGACTCATACCAAAAGAAAAAGCTGCCATTAATACAGCGCCGACAATAAAATTAACCACCTTAAAAGTAGCAATAAAAGCCAAAGAAGATACACCAATAATCATTTTACCACCTAACAGAGCTGCTGTAATAGCAGCGGATGTAGCGACAAAACTACCAAACAAAACAGGTATAATCAGCACTTCCTTTGCTTTAACATTAACGTTAAAAGTACCATCACAAACAACTTCTTTTCCATCTACAAAAACAGCAAATTCTCTTTTCTTGTTTAAGCCAACAAATTTTTCAAATTTACCTGTATTAGCTTCGATAGCATTGAAAACCTCCTTCAAAGTTCTACAATTAAATTTAAAAAAGCTGCCAACAACTTTGCCAAGCCTGCCTTTTAGATAAACCTTTGTCATTACTAAATATTATACACTTGACAAAGGAAAAATAAATTTATTTTCAGTAATTGATGAATAAAACAGAAACTTTTTATACTCTTTTGAATAAATTAAAGAAGATAAGGTAGAATTTTGTACATTCTCTATATCAGCGGGACTTAAATAGCAATCTCCTTCTGGGTGAGAGTGAAACAAACAAATGATATCTGAATAAAAGTGATAATACTCAGAGGGGTTTAAAAGAAAATTATCATAAGTATTATCAGCATAATTTTTTAAAAAATATATCTTTTTCTTAGTGATAAGTCCACATATTTCAAAATTACAAGCAGATGCTATTTTAGAAATATAAAGTAAAAACTTCTTGTTAAAAATCATACCTTTGGATTGCAGGAAATCCTCCGAATGGCAGTCCATTTTTATATGCTCCATATGCTAAATACCTACATTTACAAGCGTTTAAATTTTTAGCGCATTGATCAGCAACCCAATATTCACGTTCGTACCTAGGATCTTTATCTGGCGTAACCTCTTTAATGCACACAAAAAATAAATCAGGTTTATTTACTGTAACATCATCTTGATTACTGATACCAAACTTAGATAAATTAACTACCTGAGATACAATCCTAATAGTATCACCCGGCAAATATTTCGTAGCACCAACTTCATCATCAGCTAAATCTCCACTCAAAATACCATATAGCGTAGTGTCGCCAGTACTAGCTGAAGTCGTAAGTTGTAATGTAGCGCCGCTAGAAAAAACAATATATCTAGATTTTTTAATATCATCTGTTAAAGCATCAATAGCTACAGATTGAATTATTCCTTGCCCATTAGAGCCAGATGGAATACCTTCGGTCAAAATGCCTGACAATGAAGTCGCACCACTTAGTGCGTCTTCGTCTAAAGTAAAATATACATTATTGAGAAATGTTATAGTATCTCCAGATGATAGTGCTACACCCACACCACTCGATAAACTGATAGTTTGCGCCACAGTTCCTTGTGTGTTTTCAGAAATATCTCCATTTAAAACACCAACTATATTTTGGGCTGAATCGCTACCCGTAACATCGCCTGAGTTATTTAAAGTGAAAGTAGCTCCATTATTAAACGTAATAACTTTTTCATCTACAATATTCACATTTGCTATTACATTGATTGTAGTAGCTCCCGAAGGGTAATCATCTGTAACTTGAACTATTGATTTTTTGTTTTCAGTGTTAGTTACTACATCAACTTGATTAACAGATCCATTAACTGTTACGGAAACTGCGCTTGACACATAATCACTTTGCCAAGTTAAATTTAAATTATAACCTTTAGGATCAACAAATAATTTGTTGTTTTCATCAGCTATAGGCATACCTAAGTTAGGCCCATTTGATGGTTTTGACTCATTTTCATTTGCAAAAAAAGATTGTGGATTTTTAAACGTACCATTTGGAAAGTTCAAAAACTGATTATTAAAATCTGTTCTTTTGCCATACAAACAACCTTGTCCACGGTATTGCCAAGGACAATAGTCAGCGAGCATAACTCTAGCTGGCACATTAATATCTTCAAGTTCTAAAGGTGAAGCTAATTCAAATTCTATATAAAATTTATTTTCTTGAGTTTTTCGATTTACCTTGAATATATCATCATCAAATCTGGCTTCAGGATCAGGTATAGCAAATGGATTCAAATTGTTAGGAAAATTTTCATGATCTAAAAACTTCAAAAATATTCTTTTTCTAACAATAGTATTCCCTATTAAATCTCCTCTTCTTTTTATAGCGTCAGATAACAAACCTTGTGGATTCGCTATTATTAATTTAGGCCTTGGCAATGTACCATCTCCTTTAATATCAAAATCTGTAGCTTCAATAGGTAAAGAATAATATGTATGAAGTACTCCAAAATCATCTCGTAGTAATATGTCTTTCAAATTATTTTTTCCGGGATGAAATCTGTAAATACCTTGCTCTTCACCTAAGTCTAGTTCATACAATTCAATAATTGTATCTGGCTCTAAATCTAATAATGATGCGTTATGTTGTTCAGATGACATAATTTAATAAACTTTATGGTGCTGGTGCTGAATACGGGAATATATTAAATCCTGCAAATCCAGCTTTGCTAAAAGTATTTCTTTGAGTTTCATTCGGATATAAAACTCCATTTGTGTTTGGTGGTAAATCCCTAGTCAACCTACCTTGAAATACGTTCATATTACCAGTGGTATATGCAGTATTAGAAATAAAAAATATATCATTGCCTTTACCTTCAGGATCATCAAATTTAAATACTCTACCTACATCAACTATATAATCTGTTGTTAAAGTATTTAAATTGACACTAATTGCTATATATGTATTAGCACCTTTTCTATACCAGCTGTTAGCTGAAGTTATCGGAGTGACAGAGCCTTGACCAATTCTTATTTTTGTTTTTGCAAAATGATTAAAAATGGCTCTACGTTCAGATGGAAGTAAAGCTTTTTTAAATATCGCAATATCAGAAATACTGCCATAAAATCTTAAATCCTGTTCGGAGCTACCAGCAGGGGTAAGTCCGATAAAAGGATTTGTGCAAAAGTTAAACTGATGATTAAAAAACGCTGTGCTTTTAACAAGATTTAAATCGTTATAAATATTATAAAAGATAGAATTACCAACTTTAGAAGCAGAAATACTATACATCCAAGCTCTGTCGACACTTCGTTTGTTTGTAAAATCTTGAAATGTAACAGAATTGCCTCGTTGCAACCCAGCATTTTCTATGGTTTTGCCATCTGATCTATATATCATACTTGGATTTTCAAAGCTGAAATTAGGATTATTAGGATTACCACCTATGTCAGACCAATGATGAAGCCCCCATCCTTTTTTACCTGAACCTGTACGTGAAGAAGCTCCAGTTTTGAAAGCTCCCAACTCCACGCCAGTTTCTGGAAAAAATGGAGACCACTTAGAATCACTTTTATTAAATGGGCTAAAAAAGTAAACTATCTCAAATCCTTCCATAGAAGGTCTTAATTCAACAATATTCTCTATTTGTAAAACTCTATTATACCTCCCATCCCAAAAAACAACAGGATTATCATTAAAGTAATACATTTTATCATTAGCTATCGTATATGAAGAGTTGCCGTAATATAGCGGCCTTTCATATTTATTGACATTCTTCATGTAAATATTTTCATCATTTTCAGACACCCATTTATAAACTTCAACGCCATTATCTAAAGGCGAAATTTTCGTGGTATGAGCACTATTTTTATACATTTTATTTGGGTTAACAGTAAAATATGCAATAATACTATCTGTATACTCGTCAGGCCTTTTGCTTGCCCCATAATAAATTAAATTATTTAAGTTGGTGTAATTTGAATTACCATCTATAATTTGAATGCTATACCCACCAACTCCACCAGCTCCAACATTTCCTTGATTAGTTCCTGCGTAATATAAGGATTCAGTACCTATATCTATAGGTGTTTCTCCATCTTCACCAAAATCACCACCATTTCCTCCGCTAGATATTTTGCCTGAACTAGAAAAAACAGTGCCAAGTCCAAATTTATTGATATCTCCAGAATTTTCTTGTTTTATCACATAATCATAATTACTATTTTCCTGTGGGCTAGACGCAAACTCTCCTGCAGAACTTTCAGCATTACCTCTTCCTCCACCTCCAACTCCAGCGCTTAACCTGCCAACCAAATCACTAAATTTATAATCAACAGATTGAATATCCTTTCTAATCACGGATGTACTCCCTGCACTTACTTTTTCTGTTGTATAATAAACTATATTTAGCGTATTATTATTTGTTAATGATAATTCACCACGACCAGATGTTGTGAAAAAACTTTTTTGCAGATTTGGAGTACGCCACGTCTCTAACAATAAAAAGGATTTAGGTGCAAAATAAGGATCTCCACCTCCTCCTCCACCACCTCCGCCATAAATTTTAGCAGTTGCATCCTTTCTTATTCTAAATTCAGATATATTGGTATCATTAATATAAATGGCGGCAGAAGCATTTTTTCCGTTTGAAGATGAAACTTGTTCAACTATATTAATTGTTGATACTTTGTTGTCTGCAACTAGCAAATTTGTATTTGGAGATTCTGTTAATGTAAATCCGCCGTTACCACCTCGCCCCCCCATACCTACGACTCGAGAATTTTGTTTTAAATCTAATAATGTAGGAACCTCTACATTACCTTCTCGTTTAATAATTTCTCCAGTTTCAATAGCTGGGTGCGCCCCAGTTTTTGAGCCAACTTTTTCATTTTCATTAACAACAAAATGTATACCTGTAAAAACATAGGTGTTTTCATCAGCACTATTAAAAGCTCCAACTTCTAGACCTCTAATGCCACTTTCTGCTACAAAAGTATCATGCAAATCAACATAATCAGATTCATTGTTTCCAATGTTTATATACATAACAGTGGGGCCTCCCGCATTGTTTTTAATAACTGTAGATGGGTCACCACCAACTGGTAACGTGGTACTGCCACTTAATAAACCATTATTAACGTCAGTATTATTTATAGGAGACTCAAAATTGCTAACAGGATAACCATAAACATATGCGCTTTCAATTTGATGATGATCATTAATAAATTGACTTTTTATTCTGTAGTAATAATCTTTACTAGCGACTAAACTCTCATCAATATATTCTCCATAATTAGAAGGTCTATTATTTGCTGTGCCTCGTGAATACAATTGGCTGATACCAGTATTTGTTGCGTATTTTCTAAATGAAAATGAAGAAGGCGTTGAACTTAAAACAGGAATAGTTACATCTTCATAATTAACTTCAAAAGCTGCAAGAGTAGACCAATCTCCAGTTGACACTGAAGAATCGGTTATGTTAACCGCTCTTTCAATTTGATATTGAGTTAAATAATATCCTGTGTGAGGATGATACCACCTTAATGTTGCGTTTGGTTTGCCATTTAAAGCGTAGTCGCTTAACACTCTAAATCCAGATGGATATAAAGGAGCGCTAGCAGTTAAAGGTCCTGATGCATTGTAAGGAGGCACTCCAAATCCTGTGGTTTGCCCAGTAACATAAACTCTAATATTTCCACTAGTATCTTCGTTGCCATTAAAAACAGATTTAGACTTTAATCTTAAAATATTTACAAAAGTTCCGTCTCTGTAAGGTCCGCTAACAGGACCAGATTCTCCATCCCATTCGTTTGCTACAAAAGTAAAATCAAAAGGAATAAATTTATTTTCTCCGGGTAAAATTTCAAATTTCTTTCCAGAAGGAAATATATATGATTCAGGATATGCATCTGTATTTGATACAATTTGTGTTTCAATGCTATAATTTCCACTGTTAGTTAAATAGAAACCTGTACGTAAGCTGAAACCAGTAACGCCTGAAAGCAACATTCCTGTTACTCCAACAAAATCATTATTTTCTGCTCTTTTTGTAACTGTAGATGGAATTGCCATATTATAAACCCTGAGTTTGATTGGACCCTCTAAAGTAAGGATCAATTGTAACTAACGTAGTAAATGAAACAGCGTCTGCTGTTAAGTTAATCGGAAATTGTATAAAATTCACTTCAACATCATTATTTTCTTTGAAATTTAATTTGTGGCTCCACTTCGGGCAAAAGAAAGCTAAGTCTTTTTTATTATAAGGTCTTGGAGGTGTAAAATTAAATTGTTTACTTCCTTTTTTATGCTCTAAAAAATGAACAATTGCTTTTGCTTCTTTATCAGTTCTACCTTGTAAAGTGAATGTCATGTTTAATAAATTAATGTTTAAACCATCTTTTGCTCTTATAAAATATTCATTTTGCACAGCATGCTTTATATATCTTGGAGCTTGTTTAATTGATAACCCTTGATTTAAATCAAAATAAAATTCATTGTTTGTCCACAAAGAATTATCTCCTATTGGGCCATTGTCAGCAGTAGCTGTTGTTTCAGTTGCTCCGGTGTAATAGTACCAACCAGATTGCTGTACTTTATACAAACTATTTTGAGTAAAGTTCCCCTCCTCATCTGTATAATCTCCACTTAAATAAACAATGTCGTGCAAACTGTACTTAGCACCCTCTTCAAAAAAACCTCGTGTTTGATCGAATGGTATAAAATATTCTTGCCAATCAATTGTAGATTGATCTTCTCTATATAAACTAAAAGAGGTGTTGTTTACATTTGGATAATCAAAAGATCTATCAAATTCTTGAATATAAAATTCATGCTCTTTATTGTAAGGAGCAAATGGAGTCCAATATATTCCAGTATAAGCTCCACTAGGTTTTTCACCTTTGTTAAAAGAATCTTCTAATAAATGAACTAAAGCTCTTGTTTGTTTATCTGTGCGCTTATTAAAAGTAACGTCGAATTTAGTTTGTAGAGAATTTTCGCTTTTATTTTGCACGTTATAATATCCATCTCCAAATGTAATATCATAACTCATATTCTGATAAGAAATCATTGAACCATAAGACGCCTCGGTAAATAATTTTTGCGTCCAATTAGATCCATTTGTTGCCGGAGAGTTAGACGAAGATGATACTTGAGAAGATGTTCCAATATAATAGTAATGACCTGTAACATCAGGAAAATATTGTGTATTGCTTTCGGTATAGCCGCTAAAAAATACAATATCATATTGAGAATAAGTATTACCAATTTCAAAAGAATTGACTCCTTCTATACTGGTAACACCAGATCCAAAAACATATGATTGATTAGCCATTAATAAAATACCCTTCCTGTTAAGTACTCTTGAGAAACAGATATTGTACCATCTACATATCCACCTTCAGTTACTGATAAATTTTGGCTGTAAATTTGACCTGTGCAACCAAATTCAGCCAAAGCTGTGTTATTGCCATAAACATCTAAAACATTAATTTTTAATCCAGCATAATTTCCAGTAATACCAATTGCATCTCCAAAATCTTCACCAGCAATACTCATATTAATTCTAACGTTTTCTTTCGTAACGCGAGATGGAACTTCATTTCCAATGGTCACATCAGGATTGCGGCTACAAGATACAGAATAATCAAAAGAAACTTTTTTATTTATTTTAACATCAGTTCCTGCAACATAAGTTCTTAATCCATGAGCAATTCCAGTTTGATTTCTTAAAGTATTGTCAGCATATTCATCATCTAATTCATCTGTAACTGTTAAATCTCCATAAATATCAATATCTGATCTGAATAAAATAGGAGAATATGGAGCAACAGAAAAACTTAAAGATTTTATATAACCTTGTGTAAAGCTTACTCCTGCAAAATTTCCTTGTAATGGCTCCCCTGTGTGCTCGATAGCAGTTAAAGGATTGAGAAAGTCATGAAAAGAACCGGTGCAATAATGTGAAAAAGATAATGTGCCACGAACTGGACCATTAGGAGCATAACGAAGTACAGAGCCAGTAATGTTAGTAACTGGACTCAATGAAGCTTCAATTCCCAACTCAGCAGATTCAGCAAAAATATTTGTGTCTGCGATTGTTAATAAAGCTTTTTCGTATTTTATAAACTTAGTTGCCATTAATCAGTAATTAAAAATTCAAATGTCATAGCTACATTTGCATAAAAAAATCCACTTGTTGTTTCAGGATCTAAAACTACAGATAAATAATCTCCTGCAGAAAAATCTAAAGTATTTGTTCCTCCTCCCACACTAGCGTTTGCGTTTGTAAACTCACTGTAACCTTTTGTTACCGAAAACGAAGTGTCTTTAGTTTGAGTATCTAAAGAAACATTGGAGCTATTTGTTGTCCCCATTCCAGCGTCTCCATCTGCACTAGGAAGAGTGGATCCGCTATAAAAGTAGAATTTAGGAGTGATATTAGCATTAAACTCTCCTACAGGAAGAAAAGCAGAAACATCTATTTTAGTAAGCCTTCCCTCATAAGGAGCTCTAGACATAAAATCTGCAGTAGGTGTTTTAGCGGTAGTATTTTGATAACCATTAGTTTGAGCTGCGTTTACACCTCCAAAAGCTGGGAAAACATACCCGTCGTTATGCGCATAAATTGGTACATGAAATATTTGTAAAAATCTTCCTCTGCAATAATTACCAGCAGTTGTTCCACCTATATCATAAAAACCATCGCCTTGAACATTGCCAGCTGCTTTTACATGTTGTTTTACGTTTACATCTCCAGCTTGAGTAATATAAATTTGATTTTGATTTAGCGTACTATTAAATGCAACATTGCTTGGCGTGGAAGGATCAGCAGTAGTATAATAAACTCCAAAATAATTATTACCTCCATTTCTTAATGCGCCACACATCCAATTTGTTTGTCTAGCTGATGATACGGTAATAGGAAAAGCTACAACGCTCGATCCTGTTGCTGCCGCTTCTCCATTACTTTCAACTAAAAGTCTAGACCCAGTAGTATTACTAGATAAAAATCTTCCAACAACATTAGAGGATGATAATACATTAAATTTGTAAGTAAATGATGTAGATCCAATAGATAAATTGCCATCAGTATTAATATTGACACTATTTGAGCCAGCGTTTGCCAATGAACTACCTATATTAAAATAACTATCATTTCCAACATTTAGATAAAAATTTGTTGAAGCTCCTGACTCGCCTCTTCTTATATTAATACCTGCTACATTTGAACCTCCAGCAACATAATTTTCTGCACGAATAACAGGTTTTGCAGAATTTGATTCAATAATCCATAATTTTGCTTCGCCTGCGCTACTAGTGTCAACATTACCGATTTGAACGCTTCTTCCGTTCTTATCTAAATACATAACAGGATTAGAAGTGCCGGAGTCATCTGCACTATTTGCATATCGCATAAAATAAATACTTCCTGTAGAGTGACGATCTAAATGTAACTCCGCATCTCCACCGAGATGTGTAATTCCTCTAATATTTCTTAGACTTGCATCTAATACAATACCACCTTGATTGCTTGTATCATTATGAGTAACCCTAATATCTCCTCCTGAAACATCAAATAAAGTTCCCGGAGAATCAGTTCCAACACCTACATTTCCATTTGTATCAATAACTAAATGATCAT
>Ga0255751_10003128_pt1 | contig 15232 bp, 24 predicted proteins | sample 071ome_20_FD_179951 | JGI IMG/M metagenome (GOLD analysis project Ga0255751, IMG submission 179951) | Coastal salt marsh microbial communities from the Groves Creek Marsh, Skidaway Island, Georgia - 071412BT metaG (version 2) | ecosystem: Environmental > Aquatic > Marine > Intertidal zone >...
TAGCAAGATTCCTAGGCAGGTTTTAGGCCTGTAATAAATAGTTGACAGCGCAATCCTACAATGTTATAGTTGTAGGATTGTAGCCAACAGACACAGACAAGAAAGGTATTATAATGATCGAAGGATTTAAGCCACCTTGCGTGGTATTTCAAACTCGTGTAAGAGACGAGAGTATTGATGGGCCAAACCCATATCGTTGGCAAAAAGTAACCAGCGACGAACTATTCAAAAACAAACGTGTAGTATTGTTCAGCCTACCAGGAGCATTTACTCCTACCTGTTCAACATATCAACTACCAGGATTTGAAGAAAACTACAATCGCATCCGCAATGCAGGTATTGACGAAGTGTATTGCATCAGTGTCAACGATGCGTTTGTTATGAACGCTTGGGCTAAACAGCAAGACATCCAACACGTGAAAGTTATTCCAGATGGCTCAGGCAACTTCACACGTTTTATGGGTATGCTTGTAGGTAAGAACCATCTAGGCTTTGGTAACCGTAGTTGGCGTTACATGTGCGTGATGCACAATGGTGTCGTTGAGAAGTGGTGGCAGGAACCTGGCATCAACAACGACGGAGATGACAATGATCCATACGGAGAAACAACTCCACAGAATTGTTGTGAATACCTAGAAAACGTCTAATATAGATAGTCTAGGCGGGTGATGCCGTAATGCATCCGCGGAGGGCCACGGTTAGCCCTCCATATTCTTTTCTAAGTTAGCGATATAGTTTACCATGCTGTGGTCACTGAAGTTATCAATGCTGCCGTTTTTGATACCCATCCACATGCCACGTAAACGATCTTTTACCCTTTGCCAATAGGTTAATTTGCGCACCATGCCATATGCATTCATGTAATGCTCACAACCATCGTGCTTGTATCCCATTATTGCCAACGGAACACGAGTGACTATGTCATTGTTGTTTACCCAACGTTGGTGCTTACAATTTAAGCTATTAACAAATTTACGCCAACCAACACGTGGTGATCCAAATGTGTAAACTTCTTCTATGTTTGGCATATCAGGATCGTCTTCACAACGGCTTGCCATTATTGTTGTCATGGCTGCACCTAGTGAATGTCCTGTAAACCACGCTTTGCGAGTTTTGCCTACACGATCTAAATCTTCTTTTATCATTGGCCATAGTTCGTCAACTTCTGCTTTGAAGCCTCTATGAACTCTACCAACTGTTTCTGCCATAACGGGTGCTGCTTTCAAGTCTGCTTTGATGTCGTTAAACTCTGAAGGTTGTGTGCCACGGCAAGCAATTACAATATCGTCTTTCATCATGAAACGATAGGCTTGCGCACCATCTCTATTGTAAAATTCTACTGTGGTAAAACCTAGTTTGCGAACATCTTTAGTTACTTGATCAACATCATCGCTATATGCTATACTTGCTAATTTAGCAAATAGGAGACTACGCTCCATGAACGTCATTTCAGTAATCATTGTTTGCCCTCATTTTATAAAACTATTTAGTTTTCTTAATGCTAAATACAAATAGAGGTAAAGACAATGAGAAAACGCACTCGAAGTATACTAGAAGAATTAAGCAATCTACATAGAGTAGAACGCAGTGATGAATTTATTCAAAGCACTGGTGTTAATATTATTGAGAGTGCAGTTAATCTATTGTCAAAGGTCTATGAAACTTATGATGATAAGACAGCAAGTGAATTAGAGCGTAGGTTCCTCAACAGCATCAGAGCTGGCAATAGCAAAAAATTCAAAACAGGTGTTGATAAAATAATTGAAAGCAAGAAGTAATGGCCTTTGAATTCCTAACCGATTTACAAGAAGCAAGGATGACAAGGGATGCAAAGAATCAGCGTAGGCTTACCTATGCAGATTGTAAAGAGCGTGCCTATCTAACATTGTTAATGCTACAGGTAATGCGTTATTACCCAAGTCACATCAATATGGCAGCACAGTATGCATTTAAAACTGTGATGTATAGAGACTATTTAAAATTCAGAGTAGATGGCACAGACCTATACAACCTTTTTTATTTTATCACAGGCGATACAAAAGCATTAGGCAAACTCAAAGATCCTGGCAGCGCAGAACTAGACAGGAAGAAAACGTTTCTCAGTGTAGGAAAGCTAAACGGCTACCTACGCAGCTTGGGCCGTCGAGACAGTGCAAGCGATAGTGATTATAGAATCCTAGCAACTATCGAAAGCGACTTGGGCATAACCAATAGAGACTACAAAGAAATACGTAGACGTTTGGTTACATTTGATACTGACACACCTAAAGAACGACAAACAACTATTACACGTTTATTGTTTGCTGGCAGGAGCAAGCTAACTGATGGAGACTTCTTACAACAGTTTACAAGACTAACACTTGATAAGAACTTGGAGAATCCAAACCTTACAAGTCCAGAACCTACAGTAAGCACACCAGACAAGCAAGTGCCTATTGAAGACTTGAGAAACTATAGATTCCTAGTCAGCACACAGCAAATACCATTTGTTGGTAAGTTTTTACAGAGTGCAAGGAGTGGTAGAGCCATTGTTGCAAACTTCACACAAGCATACTTACCTATCATAATGATGGTAGATGATATTGTTAGAGCGGGTCCAAGTTACATTGAACAGCTAAAACAAGTTCATAACCGAGCAAAAAGAGACCTTAAACGCTAATTTTCTCCAAAAAGGATAAATACATTATAGAAATCCCGTAGAGTAACGGGTAAGTCATTAGATCAAGGAGAAGAAAAATGGCAACACCAGTAGGAGAAACAAGAGGTGGCATTGGCCACACACACGATACACAATATAGCGTAGCAAACCTAGTTGGTTTAGAACTAGACGCACTAGTCGACATTTCAACTAAAGGCGGAATAGATTCAACAATCGAAGCAATGGTACGCGAAGCACAGCCACTGATGTACAAATCAGTTGGTTCAGCAGGTAAAATCTTCTGCATCTGTGATGGACACGCAACATCAGCAGCAGATATGCAAGTACGTATCCGTCAATTAGGCACAGTTGATTCAATTGACCTATCAAGCGCACTAGTTCTAGAGCGTGATTTAGACGACTTTAGCGCAGCATAAGTTTAGACTTATAAAAACAAAGCGTCACTTTTACAGTGGCGCTTTTTTTATGGCTGTAAATAACACATGCGCTATTTGCCAGACCATCGTATAACATTCATACACAATCCTAAAACAGCAGGGACAAGCATAAGCCAATGGTTAGATGATAACTTCAAAACCATTGAAGGACGCAAACATGGCAGTTGGAAAGAAGCACAAGAGTTTTTTCCTGATACAGTTTTTACATTTGGTGTTGTTCGCAATCCTTGGGAGAGATTGGCGAGTTGGTTTAAGTTTGCAGGACAGGGCGAGTTTGAAGATTGGCTTGTCAAAAGAATAATGTATGGACATAATGATATTCCAAGTATAGGACTAACATTTAAACCCACAGTTGGATGGGCAAGGCAATGGTATAATCTAGGCACACCGCAAGCAGATTGGCTAGGTGATAATGTTAATCTTACATTGCGGTATGAAAATCTAGAACAAGACTTTAAAGAAGTGCAGCGTATACTTAATTGTAATCAACCTTTGCCTGTGTTAAACACAAGCGACTTGACAAATTATAAAGATATGTATACAATAGAAACAGTGGAGTTGGTTAAGCAATTCTACATGAAGGATATTATTAGATACGGTTATGAGTTTTAAGTTTGACATATATACATTGGTTGATATTACCAACACAGGTGCAAAGCGCAACGAAGATAGCTTTTCATACAAGCAGCATCAAAACTTCTTAACTGTGCAACAAACAATAGGATTGCGTGTGAATATGATTATGGATACGGATCCAGAGCTGGTAGAAGATTATCCTAAATTTGGTTCAGACTATACAGGTGACTTGAAAGTTTGGAAGGTGCCAGTAGAAATAGAATATGAATCAGCATTGGATATTGAAATGCTGAATAATGATTTTGCATTGGTTCCTTTTATAGCAGGACTTACTGAAAATGTTGAATTCAAGCAGGCAGTTTTTGAACCTACATGCAGTAAAAAACGTAACATAATCTTTACAGTAGATGATAAATAATATACAGAACTATTCTGTCAGGCATTTATTAGGTATAACGAAAAGGCTATTTCCTGTCGTAAGCAATTGGAGTAATAAATGTCGACATCTGCATTAGAAAAAGAAAGTTTAGAAGCACACGTTGATTTGTGCGCCCTACGTTATGAGCAGTTTGATAAGCGACTCACCAACGTTGAACACAAACTAGATGGTATTGCAGATCAAATGGCTGCTGGTCAGAGCAGTTTGACAAAGGTTATAATAGGAGCAGCAGGAACGATAGTAGCAGGTTTGTTATCAACTATTGTCGTCATCATCTTGCAAATGTAATATGCTATTAAGAGAAATACTAGATACTCCTGTTGATGAAGGAATGGCATTTGCCAAAAGAGGCAATAAGGTTGTTCGTAAGTTCCGTTGCACATCTGGTCCTCGTAAAGGCAGAATAGTAAAAGATTTAGGACAATGTTTTGCCGCACCTGATATTGCTAAGAGACATAGACTAAAGGTCACTAAAGCTAGATTAGGCGCAAGGATGGCACGTAAAGCAAAAAGAACAAAAAGGTTAAATCCTGCAAGTTTGAGAGTTAAGGCATTGAACAAATGAAACTAGAAGATTTAGTTGTATTAGAACAAGAAATGGATCCAGTTGAAACTGCTAGAAATAATCTAGCAGCAGCAAAAGAAAATCTAAAAACTCTCACAGCACAAAAAGCAGCACTTGACGCACAGATGCGTGAAGCGCAATCACAAATTGTTGCAGCAACATCAGCAGTGCAGAATGCACAAAAAGCAGCAGCAGAAAAACAAAACATTAGAGTTTCAGCAGCAGGCCCGGCAACACCTACAACAGGTGGAACACCACAGATGCCAACTATGCCAACAACGGGCACTACATGAGACTAAACGAACTTATAGATAGTTTTGAAATAGCATTAAGCAACGAAGAGGCTAAGTTGCTTAACACCTTTGACGGTGTAATGCTACCAGAAGAATTTACTGAACGTGAACAAAGAGTAATTGAAAACATGATACGCAAAAGCGTGGTTACAAAAATAGCACATCAAGGAAAAGTTTATCTGGTAAAAAATGAGCAAGGCATATTTTAATCAACTTCAAAGCATAATTGAAAACGGAATCAAAAACAACCCTTTGCCAATTAAAAAGGGTAACAGTATCCGTATTGGCAAAATAGCAATAAGACAAAGCCGTGCAGGTTATTTGATATTTGATGTAGAAGATAAAATGAAAATAGACCAAATGCTATCATTAAGAGGTGCAATAGCAGCTGGTAGGCTTTACATGAAGAACAAAGATTATTCTCATGTAAAACATTTAGATAAACAATATAACAAACACTATATGGATACTATGTTTTTTAAACACACAATGAAGAAATCAAAGGATGATTTTAAAAAAGACATAGTAGAAACTAGATTAGAAATTGCAGAAGATGCTATGTATGATGTTGCAACTAATCTAGAACGTATAATATTTGATAACAAGAGATAAATAACTTATATGAACCCAAGGATAGATCTATGAATATATCAGAATTTGCAAAACCAGTTACCGCAAAGAGCTTGAACGAAAGCCTTGCGAAGAGATTTGGCCAAAGAGTTAAACTAGAAAACTTCTCATTAGGACAACTGCAAGATGCACGTAATAAACTACGCACTAAAATATCGCAGTTTGAAATTAGTGAAAGTTTTGATACTGTATTAGAAAATGAAACATATCAGAAAAGCAAATTAATGCTCGATATATTAAATGCTGAAATAGCAGAGCGTGGGGATATTGAGGAGGACGCAATCCAAGAGTCAACACTACGTGAAGGCGCAGAAGACCAAGCAGAGATTGTCATGGCTGCAAAGGACATGGTTGATCGTGTAACAAGCTGGATGGAAGATACAGCTGAAATGCAAACAGAATCAATGTTAGAACTAGCAGATGCAATACGTGATGAAATGGGTTCAGATCAAATGCAAGGTTTTGTTCAGAGCGTAAAGCCAGCACTAGAAGCACTGTATGGTGCAATGGAGCAAGCTCGTGAAGCATTAAGTGGTGGCGTTGGTATGCTAACAGGCGAAGGCGAAGCACCAATGGCAATGGGTGCAGAAGAGCCAGCAATGGAACCAGGCATGGAACCAACAGTAGATCAAGAAGAAGCACTACCAGCAGATGAGTTTGGAGCAGCAGCACCAGCAGCAGGCGGCGAAGAGCCAGCAGCAAGACCAGCTAGAGAGAGTGTAGATTCACGCAGGCTGGGCAAAGTGCTAGCCAGTTCAAAAAAAAAGTAAGCGAAGCTACTAATCCAAAACTATTCCAGATACTGCGCCAGATGAAAAATGCTGGCGCTGAATCTATTTCGTTTGAGAAGTTAGATAAAATACTTGCAGCAGCAGGCGAACAAGAATTCAGCTATGATACATTCACAGCAGCATTCAGTGCTGATCCAAGACTGAAAAGCATAATCACAAATTATGATCAAGAAAAGATACGTTTTAAACAAGACGATGTAAACATTGGTGATGTTGCAGATACAGATGCAGTTTCACAAATGGCAAAACGTGCTACAGATGTTGGTGCAACTCTATAGTTGACAACCTATTGATTTAATGTTATATTAAGTTATGAGCTTAATTAAAGAAAAGTATACCTATGAACGGTTAAAACGTGTTGAAGTAAATGGAAAGCGCAGATATGAAACACCTGGCGGACCACCAGTAGCAAGTGTCACAACCATCCTAGGCGAAACTAAAGATAAGAGTCATCTTATCGCTTGGAAGAAACGTGTAGGTGAAAAGAAAGCACAAGAAATTGTTACCGAAGCCAGTGGTGTAGGAACAAGGATGCACAAGTATCTTGAAGACTACATTGATACAGGCGAATGGCCTAGTGCAGGCAGCAATCCATATGCGCAACAAGCACACATGATGGCTACTACTATCAAGGTCCATGCTATGGATGATGTAGATGAAATATGGGGTAGCGAAGTTCCTCTATTTGTTCCTAAACTATATGCTGGCACAACTGACCTTGTAGGTGTATACAAAGGCAATCCTTGTATAATGGATTTCAAACAAACAAACAAGCCCAAGAAACTAGAGTGGGTTGAAGATTACTTCCTACAACTTACAGCATATGCAATAGCACACAATGAAGTGCATGGCACAGACATACGTGAAGGACACATCTTCATGTGCAGTCGTGCAGGCGAGTATCAACAGTTTGATCTCTGGCCAGACGAGTTTGACGAGTGGGAACAAGAATGGTGGCGTAGGGTCTACCAGTATTACGAAAAGTTCGGATAAATACTTCTAGTAGATCTAGGAGTAAAATATGGCTGTCGTGCAGATATCAAGAATACAAGTTCGTCGAGGTAGAGCGGGTTTAGGAACAGGTATACCTCAACTTGCATCAGGTGAATTTGGTTGGGCAATAGATAACCGCGAACTTTATATAGGTAATGGTTCTGTTAGTGAAGGTGCACCTAATGTTGGCAACACTAAAATATTAACAGAGTTTACAGATATTTTAGGTGAAGCAGCCAAATATTCATACAAGCCTGAAGAGATAACCACAGGTCCAGCAGGTAACATTGTTAGAACACTACAAGAAAAACTAGATGATGTTGTTAGTGTGTTAGACTTTGGTGTTGCAAATGATGGAACTGTCCAGACAGCAGCAATACAAAGAGCAATAGATAATTTATATTTAGGTCCAGATGTTCAAGGTCTATCACCAGAAGGTCGTGTTGTATTGCGTTTTCCTGCAGGTGAATACCAAATAGATGCTCCTATATATGTTCCACCGTTTGCTACACTGTTAGGAGACGGTTCTGAAAGAACTATTATTAGAGTTACAGGTCAATATGGATTTTATACAGTTAATGGAGATAGCACTCCAAGCAATCCAGCAGGTAGCGAATTATTAGGAACGCCTGCAACAACAGCAGCAAACCAAGCTAGAAACATCACTATCAAAGGTATGACAATAGATAAGGAGACATTTGACGGTGCATTGGTTCTGCAGAGCTGTCGTGACAGTCATTTTGAAGATTTAATTATTCAAGGTGCATGGAGTTTAGGCGATGGATTGGTTAACAGCAAAGGCATTATTATGAACAGCCTCGGATCTGGCGTAACCACTAATCAAAACATTTTTGACAACTGCACTATTAGAAATTTTGTATATTGTGTTTACAGTGATTATGATGTAACACACAACAACTGGAACGATTGTCATATACATGATTGCTATAATGGCTTTGCATGGGGACTAGCAACCACACCAGCAGATGATGCTCCGGGACAAAGAACTGGGCCAAGCTCTAACCAAATACGCAACAGCACATTTGAAAATATCTATGAAGAAGCTATTGTTATTAGAGAAGGAATCAATAACGTAAGCACTGATAATAAATTTATAGCGTGTGGTAATCACGGCGGCAGCAGTGCTACAGCTACAACAGCAGTGATCCGTTTTGGATACAAAAGGAGCGAAACCACAGAGGCTCGTTACGATCCGCGCTTCCACGTAGGTAACAAAAGTGAAAATGACTTTTTTGAACGCACAGAAGATCTAACTGTAAACGGACAATATAACACAGGTGACTATCCTCCTGAAGTTGAAGGTGCTAAATCAGTTATATTGAATACAGAAATACAAACAAGACTAGGCAACAGCACTAATAACAGCGTAGCTATTGCAGATATTACAAGAACAGATCCTGTGGTTGTTAGAACATTTACAGCACACAATTTTACTAATGGAGAACCTGTGTTGCTTACAGGTTTGACTGGTATGGCCGAGGTTAATGGCAGAACATTTTTTGCCAATATAGTTGACGACGATGAGTTTGAATTGTTTACCGATGTAAACCTAACAGCAGGTGAAGACGGAACAAGCCACAATCCTTACATATCAGACGGCGCCGCAGTAGGTAGCGTGAGAACATACTTCTTACAACTGCCTGCAGATCAACAGCGTGGAACCATTTATGTGGACTACATTTACGATGCTACATTAAATAGTAATACAATTTGTAGAAAAGGCACGTTCACAATAATTTATGATTTACTTTTAGATACAATGAGTTTCAGCGAAAGCTATACAGCTACAGGAGATTCATTCTACACTTCATTAGTAAACTTTACTGGTGCGCTAAATGCAGCAAGCTATAAGGTAGAAGTTAGTTTTACAAACCTAGGCTTTACTCTTGGATCAGACAAGGATAATTTTAGATTCACTGTGAGACATGTAGTATAATATATGTTTGACAAAGATTATTACAGCAGACTACGTCTCTGGAATCAATTTAGGAATAGTATTGAGACCAGCGACACTCCATTTGAAGATGTATTAGAATATTGGCGCAAGGCACCTTTGGGTAGGCTTGCCACTGATCCTTATGACAGCAAAACTTGGCCTGATCCTTGGGAACTTATTGCCAATAATGACTATTGTGAATTCTTACAAATACTAGGAATTTGTTATACATTACAGTTAACAGAACGTTTTTCCCAGAGCCGTTTCGAGATACATATAGTATTAGACGAAAAAGAAAGTAACATTATCTATCTTCTTTTCGTTGACAATCAAGCAATAGGGTATTACAATAATGGAGTTATTGATAGGAAAGAAATCACACATCTTAAATGTCAAATGCACCATACAGTTAATCTATAAAACTAAATACCAATTATACTAAAAACAAGAATAGGAGCAAAAATGTCCAATGGTACTATGATCGTGAAGCGCAATGGCGCAAAAGAACCACTCAACATTGATAAGATACATTTCGTTGTTGAGGAGGCATGCAAAGGACTCGCAGGAGTTAGCAGCAGCCAAATTGAAATGAACGCTAATTTGCAATTTTACGATGGCATGAGCACCAAAGAAATACAAGAGATTTTAGTTAGAAGCGCAAACGATCTTATCTCATTGGACGCACCTAATTATCAAACAGCCGCAGCACGTTTGTTGAGTTACAGTATCAACAAGGAGGTTTTTGGACGTTATGAATCAATCTCTCTGCGTGAAATGATAGACCTCAATATTGATCGTGGTGTTTACGATAAAGAAATACTGGATTGGTATAGTGACGATGAAATTGATCGTTTGGACAGCTACATACATCACAAGCGTGATGAGAACTTTACTTATGCAGGTATGCGTCAAGTTGTAGACAAGTATCTATGTCAGGATAGATCTACTAACCAATTGTTCGAAACTCCTCAGTTCATGTATATGATGATTGCTGCAACATTGTTTGCTCAATACCCAAAAGAAACACGTATGCATTATGTTAGGAGATACTACGATGCGACCTCCCTTTTTAGAATCAATATCCCAACGCCAGTCATGGCTGGAGTCAGAACGCCTATTAGGCAATTTGCAAGCTGTGTTCTTGTTGACAGCGACGATACCCTTGATAGCATCTTTGCCAGCGATATGTCTATTGGACGCTATACTGCGCAAAGAGCAGGAATCGGAATCAACGCAGGACGTATCAGAGCAGTAAACTCAAAGATTCGTGGAGGAGAAGTAGCACACACAGGAATCATTCCTTTCTTGAAGAAGTTTGAATCAACTGTAAGATGTTGCACACAAAACGGTGTGCGTGGAGGATCTGCTACAACACACTTCCCGTTGTGGCATTTAGAAATTGAAGACATCCTTGTGTTAAAGAACAACAAAGGCACAGAAGATAATCGTGTGCGTAAACTTGACTACTCGATACAATTAAACAAAACAATGTATGAGCGTCTATTAGCTGACGAAGATATTACATTGTTCTCTCCGCAGGATGTGCCTGGACTGTATGAAGCATATTTTGGTGATGCAGATGCTTTCAAAGAAATGTATGAAATGTATGAGCGCAAAACCAGCATCCGTAAAAAGAAAATACCTGCAATGGAACTGTTTAGTGATCTAATTAAAGAACGTGCCGAAACAGGACGCATTTACATTATGAATGTTGATCATGCAAACAGCCATAGCAGTTTCAAAGATACTGTATACATGAGCAACCTATGCCAAGAAATAACACTGCCAACAAAGCCACTACAGCACATTGATGATCCAGAAGGTGAAATTGCATTGTGTATCTTAAGTGCAATCAATGTTGGAGTTATCAAAGATCTAGATGATTTGGAAGAACTATGTGATCTTGCAGTAAGAGCACTAGAAGAAATTATAGACTATCAGCGTTATCCTATCCTTGCAGCAGAAAAATCAACAAAAGCACGCCGCAGTTTAGGTGTTGGTTATATTGGACTTGCACATTATCTTGCTAAAAACAAAGCACAGTATAGTGATCCACAAGCATGGAAACTTGTGCATGATCTGACAGAAGCATTTCAATACTATCTACTCAAAGCCAGCAACAAATTAGCGCAGGAGCGTGGTGCTTGTGAGTATTTTGACCGCACTAAATACAGTGACGGCATCCTTCCTATAGACACATACAAAAAGGATGTGGATGCTATAGTGGAGAATAAACTAAACTATGATTGGGATGGTCTACGCAATGCTATTAGAGAGCACGGACTCAGACACAGCACTTTGTCCGCACAGATGCCATCGGAGAGCAGCTCTGTTGTGTCAAACGCTACAAACGGAATCGAACCACCTAGAGGCTACTTGTCCGTTAAAAAGAGCAAAAAAGGCCCCCTTAAACAGATTGTTCCACAATATCAAAGCCTTAAGCAAAACTACACCTTGTTGTGGGACATGCCTAGCAACGAAGGTTACATCAATGTTGTCGCAGTAATGCAAAAGTTCTTTGATCAAGCTATCAGTGGCAACTGGAGTTACAATCCAACTCACTTTGAAAACAATGAAGTACCAATGAGTCAGATGATACAAGACTTATTAATGACTTACAAACTAGGTTGGAAAACTTCGTACTATCAAAACACTTACGATTATAAAACTGATCCAAGTGAACTTGAAGACGAAAAGCCGCAGATAGAACTTCAACCATCAGAGCTCAACGGCAGCGAAGATGATATGTGCGAAGCCTGCGCAATATAAATAAAACACTTGACATACAGCCCTAACGGGCTGTATACTTCTCTACATACACTCAGAAAAGGATAAACAATGTCGAAGACTGTATTCAATCAAGAAAAAGTTGATTTTACTAAACAAAACATGTTCTTTGGCGAAGACCAAAACACACAGCGTTATGATACATTTCGCTTTCCTGTCTTCGACAAGTTGAACCAAACCATGCTAGGATACTTTTGGCGTCCTGAAGAAGTAAGTTTGCAAAAGGATAGAGCAGACTTTCAAAATTTTCGTCCAGAGCAAAAGCATATTTTTACAGCCAACCTCAAGTACCAAACACTGCTAGACAGTGTACAAGGACGTGGACCTTGCTTGGCATTCTTGCCGCACGTATCGCTTCCTGAACTAGAAGGTTGTATTGTTACTTGGGACTTTTTTGAAACTATTCACTCACGTTCGTATACACACATTATGAAAAATGTGTATGCTGACCCTGCAGAAGTGTTTGATACAATCTTAGATGACGAAAAGATTATTGCTCGTGCAACCAGTGTAACGAAACACTACGATGCATTTAATGCAGCAGCAGATGCCTACTTCCATCGCGGTGAAGGCTCGTTGTATGAAGTAAAGAAGAAAATGTATCTTGCAATGATGACTGTGAACATTCTAGAAGGCTTGCGTTTCTATGTGAGCTTTGCATGTACATTTGGCTTTGGTGAACTAAAGCTAATGGAAGGCAGTGCAAAGATTATCAGTCTTATTGCTCGTGACGAAGCACAGCATTTGGCACTTAGCACACACGTACTAAAACTTTGGGCACAAGGCAAAGACGACCCAGAGATGGCTAAGATTGCTAAAGAGTGCGAGGAAGATGTTTACAACTTGTGGCGTGAGTGTGTTGCAGAAGAAAAAGACTGGGCAGAATATTTGTTCAAAGACGGTAGCATGATTGGATTGAATACAACACTACTTGCACAGTACGTCGAATACATTGCTAATCGCAGACTAAAAGCACTAGGATTGAATGCAATCTTTGATGCGCCAGTTAACACTAACCCACTACCGTGGACTACACATTGGTTGTCAAGTTCAGGACTACAAGTTGCTCCACAAGAAACAGAAGTTGAAAGTTATATCATTGGTGGTATTAAGCAGGATGTAGATAAAGACAAACTGAAAGGATTCTCGTTATGATACACATTTGGGGCAAACCAGCATGTCCAAGTTGCACAAAAGCAAAAGCACTATGCGAGCAACGCGGCTATCAATTTGAATATTTAGAACTGGGTAAAGACTTTACAAGAGAAGCAGTTTTAACAGAGTTTCCGGAAGCACGTACATTTCCACAGATTGTAGTTAATGGTCAGAAAATTGGCGGCTATGAACAGTTTACCAAGTATATTGAAGACACAGGTTACACAGGAACAGGACACACATTATAATGTTAATTCAAGCACCGTATACTAAAAACGATACTATTACTTTTCGCACAAGTGCAGGGGAAGAGATTGTTGCACGTTTTGTAGAAGAAAATGACAAGACACTTACAGTAACAAAGCCTATGGCACTCATGTCACAAAACGGCGGCTTTGGATTAGGTCCATGGTTACTCACAGCAGATCCTGCACAAAATATTCCGGTAAATAAAAATAATATCCAATTTGTTGTTAAAACGGATAAAAACATGGCTAGCCAGTATATCCAAGCAACAACTGGAGTAACTGTTTAGGAGTAACAATGCCTTTGGTAGCACGAAAAGATGGAGTTGACATTGTTAACACAATACATGTTAGTGTAGGCGATGCTGATCCTCTTGACGGTATTGCTTGCGATGCAGCACCTCAAAATATTGTTACTGAGGCAGGCTCTCCTGATGTTTTTGCCGTAGGAGTAGGCGTTGTAAGAGATGGTGATGTAGAACAAAGTCATACCATTCCAGGATGCAGCAGCCATCAAACAGGTTTAGCAACCTTTAGTCCAAACGTATATGCAAATGGCAAAGCAATAGGAAGATTAAATGATACCTACGCTTGTGGTGCAAAAATTACCAATGTAACTCAGGGCACAGTTTACGCAAACGGTTGACAAACTCATAAAAATTTACTATAATAAGGCATAGGCAATTAGAAAGGCAAACTATGAACAAGATTATTTTGACAGACTGTGACGGAGTTTTATTAAACTGGGAATATGCATTTTGTTGTTGGATGGAACAACACGGTTATACTCAAATCACCAACGGTAATCATTATTATGATATAGGCGAGCGTTTTGGTATTACCAAAAACGAAGCAAAAGCCAAAGTAAAAGTCTTTAATGAAAGTGCTGCAATAGGCTTCTTGCCTGCATTGCGAGATGCAATGTATTATGTTAAGCGTTTACATGAGGAACACGGTTATGTATTTCATTGTATTACTAGTTTAAGTCTTGATCCTAGTGCTTATAAATTGCGTAAGATGAACCTTGAAAAGATGTTCGGACCTACAGCATTTACTAAACTAGTTTGTTTAGACATAGGTGCTGATAAAGACGAGTACTTGGATGAAAACTATGCGGATACGGGTCTTTACTGGATTGAAGACAAAATGGAAAACGCTATTGCGGGACTTAATGTAGGACTTAATCCTATATTGATCGAGCATGGATTTAATATGCACCAAAGTATTCCAGTAGGAATGAAAAAGTGCTTAAATTGGAAAGAGATTTACGAACATATTGTTGGCAATGAGTGAAATACATGAGCAACTAAAAACTGCATTTACAGTTTACTTACAAGAATGTGAAAAGTTTGAACAGCAGGGTGTAAAAGTCTCTGCTCTTCGTGCTCGGCAAGCTCTAAACGATATGAAACAACTGATTGTGCAAAGGCGCAAAGAAATACAAGAGTGTAAGAAGAACACATGATAACACAAAATTTTGGACCTACTACAATTAACGTGTGCGAAGACACAGCCAAATGTATTGTTCATACACCAGTAAACGACACACTGAATATGATTGTTGATTACATTGATAAAAACAATTATACCGTGCTAATGATATGCGGTGAAAGCGATGCAACCCTAGCATTGAAAAGACAAGTTGGTGGTATTATTACAGATGATTACGATAAAGCATTAGAGCTAGAAAAGACTCTATGTTAGC
>Ga0255751_10003129_pt1 | contig 15232 bp, 22 predicted proteins | sample 071ome_20_FD_179951 | JGI IMG/M metagenome (GOLD analysis project Ga0255751, IMG submission 179951) | Coastal salt marsh microbial communities from the Groves Creek Marsh, Skidaway Island, Georgia - 071412BT metaG (version 2) | ecosystem: Environmental > Aquatic > Marine > Intertidal zone >...
ACTTTGAAATGGGTAGACACATAGAACTGTTGTGTGCAAAGCTTCAGGGTGTGGTAGAAGGTGATGTGAAAAGACTTATGGTGTTTCTACCACCACGTTCTTCAAAGTCATTAATATGTAGTAAGCTGTTTCCAGCTTGGTATATTGGGAATTATGCGAATCATGAGATAATGTCTGTGTCGCACTCAGATCAGCTTGCCAGTGACTTCGGTAGATCTGTCAGGGATATTGTGAACACAGAGAAGTTTCAGCGTATTTTTAAGGGTGTGTCTTTGCGTAGTGACGTTAAAGCAGCAGGAAAATGGAAAACAAATAAAAATGGTTCTTACTATGCGGCGGGTGTTAGAAGTCAGGTGGCAGGTCGTGGTGCTCATGTGGCACTACTTGATGACGTTATGTCGGAAGAAGACAGCTTTTCTGAAGCAGGTCGTAGATATATCAAGGAGTGGTATCCTGCTGGCCTACGCACTCGTATCATGCCGAATGGAGCCATCATTATCATCAACACCAGATACCATTATGATGACCTTTGTGGTTGGCTTTTAAAACAGGAACAGGCCGCAGAAGAAAGTGTGTATCCTTGGGAAGTAATTAGTATCCCTGCATGGCTAGACGAGCCAGCAGCAGAACTTCTTGGATTACCTGTAGGCAGTTCATATTTTCCAGAGTGGAAGTCAGATGAAGTTCTGAAACTGGACGAACAGGAAATCAGAGCAAGTAATGGCAGCAGATATTGGAATGCTTTGTACATGCAGGATCCAAGTCCTGATGACGGCGGCATTATCAAAAAAAGATGGATACAGTGGTGGGATTATGACGAACCACCTAGCTGTGACTTCATTATCCAAACATATGACACAGCCTTCAGCACATCAAGAACTGCTGACTATAGCGTAATACAGACGTGGGGCATATTTAATAATTATGTTGAAGATGGTTATGGTGGTGAAGGTATAGCTTCTAATATTATTCTTCTTAGTAATATCCGTGGAAGATTTGAATATCCTGAACTAAGACGTAAGGCACAAGAACTATTCCAAGAATTCAGACCTGATGTGTGTATCATTGAGAAAAAAGCATCAGGACAATCGCTTATACAGGACATGAGAAGAGCAGGGCTTCCTGTGCTGGACTATCTTCCAGACAGAGATAAGATTGCTCGTGTGTATGCAGCAACTCCAATGATGGAAGCAGGACGTGTTTGGCTACCAAATAACAGAGTATGGGCAGATGATTTATTTTCAGAATGTATGTCGTTTCCTAACGGCGCACATGATGACCAAGTAGACTGTCTAACAATGGCAATCCATTACATGAAAGACAGTTGGAACTTATTGCATCCAGAAGATCCTAATTGGGAAGATGATATCAATCCAAGAAGGCAGAAGAGAGTTGCATATTGGCGAACATAAGTATATAATATAGGACAGTCAGATATAACTTTAATTAGCAGGGAAAAATAATGGCTATAGAAAAAAATCCAAATGATCAGATACCTTCATCTGATAACGTAATTCCAGTTAACTTTGATCCTGAAGCATCAGAAAAAGTAAACTTTGAAATTGATCCAGACACTGGTGAAATCGAAGTAGAATTTTCTATGGAAGATGATTCTATGGAAATAGAATTTGATATGGAAGAAGGCGAGTTCTACGAGAACTTGGCTGAAAGTCTTGACGAAGATATTTTGTCATCTATTGGTCAAGAAGTTTATGATAACTTTGAAGCAGATAAAGCTTCACGTTCAGAATGGGAATCCATGTTTGAGCGTGGGTTTGATTTGCTTGGTTTGAAACTGGAAGAAACAACAGAACCATTTGAAGGTGCTGCCACCGCTGTACACCCATTGCTGATCGAATCAGCAGTCAAGTTCCAATCAAGGGCAAGTCAAGAACTTTTCCCTGCTTCTGGGCCTGTAAAGACCCAAGTTCTAGGTGACGTAACAGAAGAGCGTCAGCGTCAAGCCAACCGTGTTCAAAACTTTATGAACTATCAGTTGACCGAGCAAATGCCGGAATACTTTGACGAGTTTGAGCGCATGTTGTTTCACCTGCCCTTGATTGGTTCTTCTTTCAAAAAGATTTATTATGATTCATCTGTACAACGTCCTGTCAGTGAGTTTGTGCCTATTGACCAATTCTATGTGTCTTACTATGCCACAGACCTAAGACGTGCAGACAGATATACTCATGTATTGTTTCGTAGCCCTGTAGAAATGGCACGGCAGATTGAAGCAGGTATGTATATTGGTGACGATCTACCAGAACCATATATGCCAGAACAATCGGCACTTACAGAAAAAATGGACACAGTTCTTGGACTATCACCTTCTTCAGACACAGATATGCAGTATGTGTTGCTTGAGCAGCACTGCTATTTGGATCTTGAAGATGGGGAAGGTGCTTGTCCTTATATTGTAACTATTGAAGAACAATCACAAAAAGTTATTTCAATTAGAAGAAACTGGGATCCTGAAGACGAAACAAAACAAAAGAAAATGTTCTTTACACATTATCGTTTTGTTCCGGGCTTTGGTTTCTATGGTCTTGGTCTTATTCACTTCCTTGGCAACCTTACAATGTCTGCAACTGCTGCACTGCGTAATCTTATTGATGCAGGTCAGTTTGCAAACCTTCCCGGCGGCTTTAAAGCCAAAGGTGTTCGCATTGTAGGTGACAACGATCCTATTGCTCCGGGTGAATTCAAAGAAGTCGAAGCAACAGGAATGGACTTGAGCAAGTCAATCATTTCACTTCCATATAAAGAACCATCACAAACATTGTTCCAAATGCTTCAGTTTATTTCTGGCGCAGGTCAGAAGTTTGCTGACACAACGGAACAGGTTATTAGCGAAGGTTCTAACTACGGTCCTGTAGGCACCACTATGGCATTGCTTGAAGCATCAAGCAAATTCTTTAGTGCTATTCATAAACGACTTCATAAATCACAGCGTGATGAATTTAAAATTTTGTCACGTATTGATTACGAAAGCTTGCCACCAGAATATCCATACGATGTTCCGGGTGTGTCAGAAAAAATCTTTAAGTATGATTTTGATGGTCGTGTTGATGTGCTTCCTGTCAGTGACCCTAACATTCCGTCATCTGCCCATCGTTTGATGATGACACAGATGGCAATGCAGTTGGCTCAGTCATCTCCACCCGGAATGTTTAATATGGAAGAACTAAACCGCACACTTCTTAGTGCAGCCAACATTCCTAATCTGGATCGTATCCTGCCTAAGAAACCAGAACCACAACCACTTGATCCTGTTACAGATATTGAAGCTGCAACAAAAGGTCTACCCATTAAAGCATTTGCAGGGCAGAACCACGATGCACATATTCAAGTTAAAACAATGTTCTTGCAAGATCCTGCAAACGGTGGTAATCCTATTATGCAACGTGTTGCACCAGTTCTTCAGGCAAACATTCAAGAACATATTGTTATGAAGTACGAAGAGCAGGTAAACGGTATTGCACGTCAGATGCTGTCAGAAGCACCTGCTGGTGATCCAAATGCACAAAATCCTGCAGTTATTGAACAAGTTATGGCTGCTGCTGCCCAACAAGTTATGCAAGCTAACATGGCTGCTGCACAACAAGGTGGTGGACCAGAGCAGCAAATGGTTGCTATTGAAGCGGCACGGCTTGATGTTGAAAAACAAAAAGTCAATGCACAGCTTGCTAAAGAAGCAACCGAAGGGGCAATCAAGAATCGTGATCTTGATTTGAAAGAACAAAAACTTGCGCTTGACGCTTACAAGATAGGAGCAGAGAATACTCTGAAGTCAGATGAAAAAGAGAAAGATCGAAATACAAAAACGGCTATCAAGGCTGTCGAAATACTCGCAGATCTCATCAAACAAGAAGACAACATCAAAAACTCCGAAACGCTTAAAGCGGCAGACATGATTACAAAACTGCTATCAGACGCTAGGAAACAAAGAAGTTAAACATGCTTTGGGAAGAAATTGATCGTGTGCTTCAAAAAGAATTGATAGCACTAAAAAATTCGCTTGCATCTGGATCGGCTACAGATTATCATTCGTATATGAATGGTGTTGGTAGAATCGCTGGCATTGAATGGGCCAGAGAAGAAATCAAACACATTGTTAATACAATGATATATGAAGACGATGAGGAGTAAAAATGCAAGCAGTAGCTATGGACAAAGCAATGTTGAATGACCAATGGGTTTCACAGGAAGAAGCACCAGATCCTGATGTGCTTCCTGAAGTTCCGGGGTTTCATCTACTTATCCGTCCTGTGTCTGTAAAAGAACAGACTAAGGGTGGTATTATTTTGCCTGACTCAACTAAGAATGATATTGGTCTTCTTACTACAGTGGGTAAAGTTTTGAAAGTAGGCGACATTGCTTACAAGGATACTAATAAATTTCCTAACGGTGCTTGGTGTAAACCGGGTGACTATGTGTGTTATGGAAAACATTCTGGACAAAAGTTCTTTTATAAAGGTGTACGCCTTCTTCTTTTGTTTGATGACCAGATTTCTATGGTTGTAGAAGATCCAAAAGAACTAGATCCAACATATAACTTGTCACACTAATGGCTAAAAGTTATAACACTGCGGCAGCTTCATTTGATAAACCAAAGAAGAAAAAGCCGGGAAGACACAAAAAAAAGTTAAATAAACGCAATAAACCAAAAAATTTCTTTGGTTAGGTATTGTGTATAGTTAGTGTATATTGTATTATAAAAACAATTGCGTAATTCGTCAGTTTCGCAAATGACGTAAAAAAGGAGAACTAAATGTCTACGGACAATGATTGGACCACGGTAGATACTTCTAACGCCGTAAAAGAAGAAGAAAAAATTGAGTTTGAAATTGAAGGTGAGGAAGAACAACAAGCTGCAGAACCAGAAGTTGTAGAAGAAGCACCTAAAGTTCAAGCTGAACAACCAGAACAGGATACAAAGCCTGAACAGGAAGAACAACAGTCTGGAGCACAGAAACGTATTCGTCAACTTGTGCGTCAGAAAAAAGAACGTGAAGAAAAAATTGCTGAACTAACTGCTCGTCAAAAAGAACTTGAAGAGCAACTCAAAGCAAAACAACAAGAAGTAGAAACTTCAGTTGAGAAAAGTTTTGAGTCAGCAGAGCAAAACGTGAACAACCGTATTGAAATGGCACGTGATGCTTATCGCCAAGCACTTGAATCTGGTGATACTGATCGTATTGTAAAAGCACAGGAATACCTGTCAGCGGCACAAAACGATGCAGCAATGCTGAAGATGAATAAGCAGCAGTTTGTACAACAACGTCCTAATGTTCAACAAACTGAACAACCTGCCCAAAGAGCAGAACAGCCAGCACAATATGATCCGCTGGCAGTAGAATGGGCAGGGCGTAATCCTTGGTTTGGTCAAGATTCAGTAATGACTACACTGGCACTTGAACTAGACAACGAACTGAAAGGCGAAGGCTACGATCCTTCTGAAGAAGACTTCTATCAAGAGATTGATAGCCGTCTTCGTGCAAAGTTCCCCGAAAGATTTGGTGGAACTGCGGAACAAGAACGGCAGCAGGAAACGTCATCTCCTGCCCAAGTGGTTGCCGGAGCATCACGCACTTCGACAGCTTCAACAAGTAACAGCAAGAAAGTAAAGCTTTCTAAGGAAGACATCCGACTTGCTGAGAAATGGGGTATACCACTGGAACAATACGCCGCTGAAAAACTGAAAGTAGAACGAGCCGAAGGCGAGTATACTTCAGTTTATGGTAACTAATTAGCGTGGAGGTAATTTAAAATGGCACGTAATACAACAACATCACGTAATGCTGAATCTCGTGAATTCAATTCTAGGGAACAGGAATATGAATATAGGGAACCTTCTCTTCTTGATATTCCAGAAATGATAACAGATCGTTTTGCTGATCAGGGCATGAAGCTTCGTTGGATCCGAATTAGTCTGAAAGGCCAAGACGATTACAAAAACATTGGTAAGAAATTCCAAGAAGGTTGGCAGTTTGTTACCATTGATGAAGTTCCTGAGATGCAGCACTCGTCCATCGTGAAGGACAGTGGACGGTATGAAGGCACAGTCTGTCGTGGGGATCTCGCATTGGCAAAAATGCCAATCGCAAAAGCCGAAAGCCGTCAAAGGCATTTTGAGAATGCAAGTAGGGAAATGGTTGATGCAGTTAATGCACAGCTTATGAACTCAAGTGATTCTCGTATGCCAATTCGTAACAATAGTAAGACCCAAGTAACAAAAGGTCGAACACCAAAGTTTCAAGACTAATTGAAGCATAGGTCGGAATTTTGTTTTTGGGGTGCAATTTTAAAAAGGGAGAAATCTAATGAGTGCAACTAAGGCTCTTTCTGGCTTCCGACCTTCTCGTAAACGTGGCGCAAGCATGAACAATCAGGGTACAAATGAATACCCAATTGCTAATGCCTACGCTGCTAACATCTTTACTGGCGATCTTGTCCGTATTAATGCAGGGAATGTTGAAGTCATCACTACTGTAACTGAAGTCGTACAGGGTGTATTCATGGGCTGTCGGTACGTTTCTGACGCTGACGGTCAACAGAAGTTCAGCAAGTACTGGCCTTCTGGTACATCTGCAACCGAGCGTTATGCTATGGTTGCTGACGACTCACGTGCCGTGTTTGAAGTACAAGCAGACGCTTCTGTGACTGCTGGTGATCTTCACGGTTCACAAAACTTTGCTGTAACACTGGGTTCAGGCTCTACCTTCACTGGTATGTCTGGTCACGGTATTGCTGCAGCAACTCGTACAACTGGTATTGCAATGTGCCGTGCGCTTGACTCTGTTGATGAGCCGGGCAACGATGTTGACGTAGCTGCTGAGAACGCTTATCTGAAAATGAATGTACAACTCATTCAGCACACAGATAACTTCTTGACTGCTGCTGTTTCTGCACCTGCAACAATTACAGCTTACTTGCTGGGTTAAAGGGAGATTAAATAATGGCTATTAATCGTTCAAGTATTGCGAAAGAGCTTCTCCCCGGCCTTAATGCTGTATTCGGCATGGAGTACGGAGAAGTTTCTGACGAACACGCACCGCTTTTCGACACCGAAAATTCGGATCGTGCATTTGAAGAAGAAGTATTGTTCACTGGTTTCGGCACTGCACCTGTTAAAGGTGAAGGCGCAGCCGTTTCTTATGACGATGCTCAAGAAAGCTACGTATCACGTTACACCCACGAAACTGTCGCACTTGCTTTTGCTGTGACAGAAGAAGCAATGGAAGACAATCTTTACGATACTTTCGCAAAGCTTCGTGCTCGTGGTCTGGCTCGTGCTATGGCTAACACGAAACAAGTTAAAGCTGCTGATGTTTTCAACAACGGCTTTAGCACATCTTACCTTGGTGGTGACGGCGCAGCGTTCTTCTCTGCTTCACACCCAACGATTGGTGCTGGCAACCAGTCGAACCTTCTGACTGGCGACCTTTCAGAAGCTTCACTGGAATCTGCACTGATTTCAATTTCTAAGGCTAAAGATGACCGTGGTATTCTGATTGGTCTGCAAGCTAAGTCGCTGCACATCCCTTCAGATCTGGCATTTACTGCTGATCAGATCCTGAACAGCACAATGTCAACCACAATTGGCGTTAACCCAACCACCGCAGCTAACGGTGCAACTAACGTCAATGACATCAACTCAATCCGTAATCAGGGTCTTGTACCGGGTGGTTTCTTTGTAAACCGCCGCTTTACAGACACTGACGCTTGGTTCATTAAGACAGATTGTCCTAACGGTGCCAAGATGTTTGTACGTGCTCCGCTGCAAACGAAGATGGAGCCAGACTTCGACACTGGCAACCTTCGGTTTAAGGCACGTGAGCGTTACAGCTTCGGTTGGTCTGACTGGCGTTCCTTCTACGGTTCTGCTGGCGCATAAGGTTAGTTTACACTAATCTGAAAAAAACTTGGGAAGGGTCTTTGCATCCTTCCCATTTTTTTTGTATAATATACATAACGAACCACAACTAACTAATTAACAAAATATAGGTGACGTAATGGCTACTAATATTAGGCAAGGTTTTGTCACAGGCAGCGGTGCTGTTTTAGACATTGCCACAAGCACTACAATTTCTGATACTAGAATTAAGGGAGTAACTTATTCTGGCATTGGAACCTTTCTTATTACCGGAACATCAACAGATCCGTATGGAAATCTAAAAGGAAGTAATCTTAAATTTATTGGAACAACAGCAGTCGATGCTGGAGATATTTATGTTCCTGATTTTGGATTAAGAGTAAACGGACCAGTTAAAGTTTCTGCCCCATCATCGGCATCGACTGTTGGTATTTTCTATGGCTAATTACACGTTTCTTGTCGATGACATTATCGGCGCAACCGAAAACGATGGTTCGGAATTTTTGGCGTACATGCCAAAGATTACGAATCGTGCTGAAGAAAGACTAACACGTGATCTGGACGATTACGGTTTAGTTGTTTATACTTCTGCTGCAATTAGTGCTGGGAATAATATTCTCACACTGCCTTCTGGTACACGAATTCTAAAAAATATTAATATGGTGGCAAACGGCACACGTATCCATTTGCTGCAAAGAACTGATGAATACATTAGGGATTACTGGCCTGTAAGTGCAAGTACAGGCACACCACAATATTATGGACGCAGAGATAACACAACTGTATTGATTGCGCCAACACCAGTTTCCACATTCGATGGTGAAATTGCATATGTAAAAAGACCTACAACATTGACATCGGCAACTCAAACTAATTACTTTAGTGATTACTGCTACGATGCTTTGTTTAATGCTTGTATGGTAGAAGCATTAATGTTTATGAAAGACTACAATGCAGTCCAGCTTTTTGAAGCAAGATATAAAACAGCAATCATAGAACTGCTAAACAGAGCACGTAGAACAAGACGTGATGATATGGAAGCACCAGCAAGTCCAGCAGGTGCAGATAATCCGATTACCCAAGGGAGTACATAATGAGCGTATTTACAATCATTGGTGGTAAGATAGTTGAGCAAACTTTTAAGAAAGGTGCCAAAGAAGCTGCCAAGAAAACTGCTAAGAAAGCTGCACCAAAAGTTGCTAAAGATGACAAGGTAACAAAGCCAAAACGTGGTCGTCCTACTAAAGCACAACGTGCTGCAAAAACACGTGCATTGAAAAAACAACAGGCCGCAGCAGCAGCTAAAGCAGAAGCTAAAGCTACAGCACCAAAACGTGTAAGAACAAAACGTAAAGATCTAAGTGGTCTTACAAAAGAGCAACGTACAGAACGTAGAAATTTAATTGAAGCATCTAACATTGAAAATAAATTAAGTCGTAGAGGTAAAGAAAAAGATATTTATCCATCTAAAGTTCTTACTCTTACTCCCGAAGGTGAAAAGCTTGCAAAGCAAGGAAAGTTTAAAGAACTTCTTACTAAGCGCAGACGTTATACATATGAAAAAACAGATGCACCTTCAATATCTCCTGATAGATTATCTCAATTTGAAATTTTTCCACGTGGTAAAGCACGTAAAGAAGCAATTGCTGATGCTTTTAATAATATGAGTAAGCAAGAAAAAATTGATTTTATTAAAAAAGCTGAAGGTCCAAAACTTACTTCAACACAAATTAATGAAATTATTGGTCAAGGTAGAACTAAATTTAATACAGTTCAACAATCTATTCGTAAGATTATGGAACGTGCAAAGCGTGAAGGTTTTCCTAGCACACTTTCAGGATTGCGTAAGGCTCAGAAAGAACGTACTAAACTTAAACCACAGTCTAAAGAAAAAGTTACAAAGTATGTAGAAAAGTCTACAGAAAAAGCAAAGAAAACTGCAGCTTCAAAAATTAATAGTAAAGCTGCCGTAGCTAAAAACCGTGTTCTTACTGCTGTTAAAGATGGTAAAATGACAAAATCTGCAGGAGAGCGTTTTACTAAAAAGATTGAAGTACGTAGAACATCAAACATAAATAAAGCAATGAAAAATCTTGAAGCAGGTAAAGCTGCTAATGTAGATCAGATTTTGAAGCAGTCACCATTCATGGGCGGTCAAACACGTGGCATGACTATTCTTACTCCTACACGTAAGAAAAAAGGTGGTAAGGTTGGATCACCACGTGGATGTGGTAAGGCACTTCGTGGTTATGGAAAGGCAATGAAATAATGGCTAAGAAAAAATCAGGAAGAATGTCAAAACTTAAACGCTACGGTAAAACAGGTTTGGCTGCTGCAACAGTTCCACTTGAAGCAATGGGTATAGATTTTATGAGTGATCTGGGTATGCTTGCCGGAGAACTTGTAAAGGCTGGTGTTCCTTTGTTTGAAGAAGGCGGTATGATTAAAAAAGGACCATATAAACCAAAACGTGGTGGTAAACCTTTGACAGAAAAAGAACGCCAAGCTTTAATGAAAAAAGGTCCATATAAATCTAAAAATGCTAAAACTTTAACTCAAAAAGAACTTATTGATAAAGGTATGATTAAACTTCTTAAAGAAGGTGGCAAAGTAAAATTAAAATCACCACGTGGATGTGGCATGGCTTTACGTGGTTACGGAAAAGCTATGAAAAAGGGAAAGAAATAAAATGGCAAGTATTATGGACATACTTTTAAAAGGTGGTAAAGCTGCGGGTAAAGGTTTAGTTACATTGCGTTTGCCTAACGGCACAACCAAAACTTTTACAGATCCAGTAAAAGCAGCAGCGGCACTTCGTGAAGGAGCAAAGCCTGTAAGCCAAGCACCTATTAGAGTTGCACCGACACCTAAACAATCTGCAGAAGATATGGTTGGTGGTATTAGCCGTATTCTATCTCGTGGAACAACTCCAATTTCTAAAGTTGCTCGTGATGTATCTAAACGAAGGCAAGCATCACGGCGTGTTCCACAATCACGTGCAGTTGTTCCTGCAAAAACAACTACTCCTACTTCTGGTGGACGTAATAAAGCAAGGACTGGAACTGCGGTTGCTGCTGCACCTAAAACAACATCAGTTGCAAAACAAGCAGAGCCAATTGTTATTTCTCAGGCTAAACCTAAAAAGGGAATGGTAAATATTACTCCTAAAGCTGTTGCTACACGCCCGGCAGCAGGACGTAACGCAGCAAGAACAGGTTCAACAAAAGCAGCGCAGACTGCAGCACGTTCTAAAAAATTAGATAATCTTAAAAAAATGATTGCTGCTGCTGGTATTGGAACAGCAGGTATGTTAGGAGCATCTAAGCTTGGTGACGGTACTCAGGCAAAAGCTGGGCCTTCAACTACTAAACCAAAAGCTAAAGTTACACCACCTATGCCAAAACCAAAAGATAAGGATAGAAAAACTCCACGGAAAGCAGAAGCACCGAAGGCACCTAAAAAGACCACAAACTTTACTGCAGGTAAAAATACTGGCTTTGGTCCTAAAGGTAATATCTTCCCCGGAAATGCTGAAGAACGTAAGGCGTTGATGGTAATGTATGGTGGTACTGGTTCTAAGGCTGGTAAAGCAGCTATTGCAGGAACACAGGGTAATATTGCTAAAGGACGTTCTTTGCTTGAAGCTGCAAAGAAAAAGCGTTTGAGTAAAAAAACTACAAACAAAAAATCTGGTGGAAAAATGGTTCCATCTAAATATAAAGGATTTTCTAAACTGCCTGAAAAGGTTCAAAAGAAAATGAATCCTAAAAAAGCTGCCAAATATAAAAAAGGTGGTAAGGTTGATAGTGGATGTGCAAGACAGGTTAAAGGTTTTGGAGCCGCACGAAGACCACCTAAAAAATAAGGAACTTTACAATGCCACTAGCAAAAGGACGTTCTGCTAAAACAATTAGCAAGAACATACGAAAGCTGAAGAAAGAAGGTAAGCCGCAACGTCAGGCAGTAGCTATCGCTCTTTCTTCTGCTGGTAAATCCAGAAAAAATCCTATGGCTAAAACTTTAAAAGAAAAACAGTTTGGTCCTAAGATTGTTAAACCAAAGAAAGGTAAGGGTTCGTATACTCGCAAGGGTCGAACCCTTTCTTCTGGTGGTACTGTAAAAAAGTCAACTGTAAATAAAGCAGGTAATTATACTAAACCTACAATGCGTAAGCGTTTATTTGAACGTATTAAGGCTGGTGGTAAAGGTGGTGCTCCGGGTCAGTGGTCTGCTCGTAAAGCACAGATGTTAGCACAAGCTTATAAAAAAGCTGGTGGGGGATACAAAGATTAATGGAAAAACAAATTGTTGGCGGTTTAATGGCATTGCTAATGGCATTGGCTGCATGGAATATGAAAACTGTAAATGAACTTCAACTTGAAATGAGAGAAGTTATGATAGGACATGCCACCGCAAAAGACATAGAAGAACTACGTCAAGATGTTTTACGCTTGCAATGGGTTTTACATGACAAGGCTGTAGATAAATGAGATGGAACACGTGTTCCTACTTCTAGTTTATTTAGGTACAGGAGATTTCAGAAGACCAGCTAGTCAAGATATGTATTTCTGGAATATAGACAGATGTAATTATTTTGCTAAACAAATAACACAAAGGTATGGTAATTATCAATATAAAGATTTTGTAGATCCAAAAGATAGAGTAACAGCTTATTGTGTACCTAAATACGTTAACCCGGACAACGTAAGGATATATTAGATGGATCCAGTAACTGCAATGGCAACTGCTTCGGCAGCATTTGGTGCCATAAAAAAAGGATTTCAAGTAGGACGTGACATTGAACAGATGGCGTCAGACTTGGGTAGGTGGATGGGAGCACTGTCTGATATCGAACAGGCAGAAAAAGAAGCAAAAAATCCACCCATATTTAAAAAACTATTTGCTGGTAAGTCAGTTGAGCAAGAAGCATTTGAAGCTTTTGCAGCTAAATCAAAGGCACAAAAGCAAAGAGATGAACTTAAAACTTGGATACAATATACAATGGGTCAGTCCAAATGGGATGAACTCATTCGTATGGAAGCTACAATAAGAAAAGAAAGACAGGAAACACTATACCGTCAAAGGGAACGCAGACAAAAATTTATAGAAATAGTTGTTATATCTTTTGCTGGAATTATTGCTGTTGGTTTTTTAGGTAGTCTAATTTATTTAGGTTTACGTAATAGGGGTATGGTTTAGAATATTGTATACACAAAAAATTAATGATATAATAGGAACACATTATGGCACTAAAGAAATCTCAAAGGAGTTTGAAAGCTTGGACAAAACAAAAGTGGAGAACCAAGAGTGGTAAGCCATCAACTCAGGGTCCAAAAGCAACAGGAGAGCGTTACCTACCAGCTAAAGCGATCAAAGCGTTATCCCCAAAAGAGTATGCGAAAACTACGGCAGCTAAAAGAAAGGGATCTAAACAAGGAAAACAATTTGTTAAGCAGCCTAAGACTATCGCAAGCAAGGTAAGAAAATATAGGAAAAGCAAATAATGTCAAAAAGTAGCAAATATCCGGGCGTAACTCGTCTGCCATCAGGGGGAATTAAATATCGTGGTCAAACTTTCGCAGGGTTTAACAAACCTAAAAGATCTAATCGTCCAGAAAAAAAGGGAATGGTTCTCGCAAAGGACGGTGATACAATTAAACTTATTCATTTTGGAGCAAAGGGATATGGTCATAACTATTCTCCTACGGCTCGTAAGTCCTTTAAATCACGCCATGCAAGAAATATCAGTAAGGGCAAGCTTAGTGCTGCTTATTGGGCCGATAAAGTATTATGGGCTGGACCGGGCAAATCTAAAAAAAGTCCACCAAAAAGTCAGAAACATAAAAAGTATGGTAAAGAGAAATAAGTAATGTCAGTAGGTGCTCTTATTAAAGTTGGTGCTAAAGGTCTTTCAAAAGTAAGACGTGGGCTTTCCAAAAAACAACAGGCAAAAAAAGGTATGGGTACTGAAAGTAAGTACCGTGTTGAATCTGCTATTCGTTCTAAAAAAGCTAAAGGTGTAGCTAAACAAGTTCGTGCTGATGAACAAAAACTTAAAAGTTTGAAAGATGCTAAAAGACAAACTACAGATTCAAAAGACAAAGCAAAACTTTCAGAACAAATTTCTATTCTTACAAATAAAATTAATAATACTAAACAAAGATACAACATGAAAAGTAAAGGTGGATCCATGAAAAAATATGAAGAAGGTGGCAAGGTAAGTAAGCCTATGTCAAAGAAAGAAGCATTTGCTAAACACAAGAAGACTACTGGATCTTATCATAAACTAGATCCACTACATCCTATGAATGCTGAACGCACTGGTGCTCCAAAGAAAATGCCACGTGCTGTAGGTTTGGTTCGTAAAAAGTCTGGTGGTAAAGTTGGTAAGTGCAGCCATAACCGTATGTATTAATGGCTATCAGTCGTTCAAATATTGGGCAGCAAATTATCAAACCCGGAAAAAAGAAACCGGGCAAACGCAAAAAACCCAAAGTCAATCTTACAGAGTTGATGCGAAAACATCGACTTGGCAAAAAAATTGGCACAACAAATTTAGCCCGATTAAAAGCACGTGGTCTGGTTGCACGTACAAGCGGTAAATATAAGGGCAAGAAAAAAGATTTAGGAAATAGGGGTAAGTCATAATGGCTAGTTCAGGTACATATAACTTCTCAATGGATATTGACGAAGTAATCCAAGAAGCAATGGAAATGATTGGCGGTGAAGAAACACTAGGCCATGAACCTAAGTCTGCCAGACGTTCTATTAATCTTATTCTTCAAGACTGGCAAAACCGTGGTGTTATGCTTTGGTCTATTAATACTTCAACTGTGTCACTTACTACGAGCGTAACTTCATATGCTTTTGCAAGCGCAACTGTAGATGTCCTTGAAGCTGTACATAGCCGTGATGGTCAAGATATTCAACTTGAACGTATTTCAATGGAAGAATATATGAAGATACCTAACAAGGGTCAGACAGGACGCACAACACAATATGCTATTCGTAATGGTCGTGACTTTCCTACAATGCACCTTTGGCCTATCCCAGAAAATTCTACAGACACAATTAAAGTTGAAACCTTTACTTATCTTCAGGATGTTAATAAGTCTGCTGTACAAACGGCAGATATTTCTCGTAAGTTTCTTCCGTGCCTAACAGCAGGTCTTGCTTATAATATGGGCATGAAACGTCCGGGTGTTGACATGGCTCGTATTTCAATGCTTAAAGCTGAATATGAAGAGCGTATGGCACGTGCAATGGAACAGGACAGAGAACGAACAAACCTTTTGATTAAGCCAAGGATTATGGTATAATGGCAGGAAGAAAAAATGTGTTTGGAATTTGTGATGT
>Ga0255751_10003130_pt1 | contig 15230 bp, 8 predicted proteins | sample 071ome_20_FD_179951 | JGI IMG/M metagenome (GOLD analysis project Ga0255751, IMG submission 179951) | Coastal salt marsh microbial communities from the Groves Creek Marsh, Skidaway Island, Georgia - 071412BT metaG (version 2) | ecosystem: Environmental > Aquatic > Marine > Intertidal zone > Salt...
CAGATACACTGGGAAGTGTATCCATTCCTACTGCCGGTTCTTATCCGATGAGACTTCTTTTTTATGAACGGGGCGGTGGTGCTGGATTGGAGTTTTTTGCGGCAAAGGGACGTTACAGTTCGTTTAACGCGTCAGAGTTCGAGTTGGTTGGAGATGTCGAAGAGGGTGGTCTTGAGGTTTGGTCGGCTCCTGCCGCCGGAGGAGATGTGGGCAGCGCATCCGTCGAGACGGATCTTTTGCCGGTCATGTATGAGAAACACGGTTCTTTTTACGCACGGATTCCCTTCGAAGTGACGCAACTCGAAGATCTGGATTCTTTGACCATGCGCATGCGTTATGACGATGGTTTTGTTGCTTTTCTGAACGGTGTGGAAGTGGCTCGGCAATTGGTTTCCGAGAATGCTTCATGGGATGGGCTTGCGTTGCAGCGTCATGCCTCCACCGAGTGGGAACGGTTCGAGTTGAGTGGATACATGGAACATTTGCGTGAAGGGGAAAACTTGTTGGCCTTCCAAGTGTTCAACGCAAACGCCAATGATGCGAGTGTCTTTCTCAATGTGTTGCTGGATGAGTTTGAAGTGGAATCCGGAGTGCAGCATTACTTTACCACCTCCACTCCCGGGGCCTTGAATGCCGAAGGGAGTCTGGCATTCGTGGGCGATACGAAATTCAGTCAGGACCGTGGTTTTTATACGGAACCGTTTTCACTGATCATATCCACTGAAACCGAAGATGCGGTCATTCGATATACGCTGGACGGAACAGATCCCTCGCTGACCAACGGTCAAACCTATCAGGAGCCGCTCAACATCGATCACACCACGACGGTTCGTGCCCGTGCGTTTCGAGATGGATATGAACCCAGCAATACGGATACCCAGACTTATTTCTTTTTGGAAGACGTTATTCGGCAAGCCTCGAATGGAAGGGCACCGGACGGGTGGCCGGCGAGATGGGGCAGTAACACGGTGGATTATGGAATGGATCCCGATGTGGTCGACAGTCCATTATACAGGGATACCATCATCGAAGATCTGAAAACGCTTCCATCCTATTCCATTGTGATGGATCTGGATGATTTGTTCGGTTCCTCCGGTATTTATTCCAATCCTTCCCAGGATGGCAGGGCATGGGAACGTCCGTGTTCGGTTGAGCTGATTCACCCGGATGGTCAGGAAGGTTTCCAAATCAATGCGGGTGTTCGAATTCGCGGAGGATTCAGTCGTAGCACCAATAATCCCAAGCATGCTTTCCGCTTGTTTTTTCGAAGTGAGTACGGAGCTTCCAAATTGAATTATCCGGTTTTTGGGGAGGATGCCAATCAATCCTTTGATGCGTTTGATTTACGCACGTTTCAGAATTATTCCTGGAGTTTTCAAGGGGACAGTCGCGGTATCTTTCTCCGGGATCAGTTCAACCGGGACCTTCAATTGGCCATGGGGCATCATGCAGAGCGCGGCAATTTTGTTCACCTTTACATCAATGGAATGTATTGGGGACTCTATAACACTGCCGAGCGTCCGGAGGCATCCTATGGTGAAGCCTATTATGGTGGTGACAAGGAAGACTATGATGTGGTCAAGGTCGAGGCGGGCTCTTACACCATCAATGCCACTGATGGCAACATGGATGCCTGGCAGGAACTGTGGCAAGCCGTGAGGAGTGGTTTGGCAAGTGATGCGGATTATCAACGAGTCCAGGGAAACAATCCGGATGGTTCACGGAACCCGGATTATCCGGTGTTGGTGGATGTGCCCAATCTCATTGATTACATGTTGATCATTTTATACGGAGGCAATCTGGATGCCCCGATCTCCAATTTTCTGGGAAACAATCGTCCCAACAATTTTTACTCATTGCGAAATCGGGTGGGTGAATTTGGCTTTCAACATTTCGTGCATGACGCGGAACACACCCTGCTGAACGTTAACCAGGATCGCACCGGACCCTATCCCGCAGGAAGCACCTTTCAGTATTTCAATCCACAATACTTATGGCAGGAACTGCAGAAGAACGCGGAGTTCCGGATGAAGGTGGCCGATCATATTCAAAAACACATGTTCAATGCCGGCGTGCTCACTCCCGAAACAGCGACTGCCATGTTTATGGAACGTAAGGAAGAGATTGATCGGGCGGTGGTTGCCGAATCAGCTCGCTGGGGTGATTCCAAACGCGCCCAACCATTCACTCGTGACAATGCCTGGATCAATACCATCAATTCCGTGAGGAATACTTTCATCGCGAGACGAACAGCTGTTTTACTCACTCAGCTCAAACAGGATGACCTCTATCCGGATGTCGATGCTCCGGAGTTGAGCCAGTTCGGCGGTGTGGTTGCAGACGGCTATTCTCTGGTAATGGATAGTGGAAACGCTTCAACCGTATACTTCACACTGAATGGAGTGGATCCGCGTTTGATGGGGGGTGGCATTTCTCCGGAAGCAAGGCGTTATCAGGGAGCGTTGAATGTCGGTGAGCACCTTCATCTAAACGCCAGAGGTTACCGGAATGGTGAATGGAGCGCTTTGATCGAGACTGATTTCATTGTCGGACGGCAATTCAATGAGCTGTTGGTAAGCGAGATCATGTATCACCCGAACTCCAATGATCTGACCGTTGATGGGGATGATTATGAGTTCATTGAGTTGAAGAATATTGCGACCGAATCGCTTGATTTGAGCGGTGTATCTTTTACGGATGGCATCGGATTCACGTTCCCGAATGGCACCCTGCTGGCGCCTGGAGAATTCGCGGTGCTGGTTCGCAATGCCGAGACTTTTGCTCAGCGATATCCCACTGTATCGGTGGTCGGGCAATACACAGGAAGTCTCAATAATGCCGGCGAACGCTTGACGCTGGCTCATGCTTCCGGAAACGAAATCTGGTCCTTTACCTATGACGATCAGCAACCCTGGCCCTTTACGGCCGATGGCAAGGGGTTCTCCCTGGTGCCCATGCGATCGGATGGATTGCAGAATCAGGGTGACAGCACCCTTTGGCGTGCTTCCTCTCAAGTTGGAGGCAGTCCGGGAAGAGAGGATATAGATATAAGGATTCCCGCAGTGGTGGTGAATGAATTGCTGTCACATACAGATCCGCCCTTGGTGGATGCTGTCGAATTGTTCAACCTTACCGATCAGTCGGCTGATATAGGTGGTTGGTACCTCACTGACAACCGGAACGAACCAATGAAGTATCAGTTCCCTGCCGGTATTGTGATTCCTTCCGGAGGTTTTCTTCTCGTGGACGAGACCTCATTCAATTCGACACCCGGTCTGGCTCCGAGTTTTACTTTCAGCTCCCTGGGTGAATCGGTTTACCTGTTTTCAGCCGATGCCCGAGGTAACTTGACGGGATACAGCCACGGATTTGATTTTGATGCCTCGGAAAACGGTGTCTCTTACGGGCGTTACCTGACCAGCACGGGGCAGGCTCAATATCCACCTCAAAGTTCATTGTCTCTGGGAAGTACGAACGGTGGGCCTAAGGTGGGGCCGGTCGTCATCAATGAAATTCATTTCAAATCGGATGGCAGTGCTCCTGAATTTGTGGAGTTGAAAAACGTGAGTGATCAAGTGGTGCCGTTTTTCGATCCTGAACATCCATCAAACACCTGGCGACTGGATGGGATTGGATTTGATTTTCCTACTGATATTTCACTGGCTCCCGGAGCCTTGATGCTGATTGCCGGCAGTGAACCGGCTGCGTTTCGCAGTGCCTTTGCCGTGCCCGACGACGTGGTGGTTCTGGGACCGTTTGATGGAAATTTGCAGAACAATGGCGAACGACTACGTCTGCAACGTCCCGATAAACCTGACGTCGCCCCGGAGGGCGTGATTCTTCCGATGATTACCGTTGATGAAGTCCGCTACCGTGCCAACTCACCCTGGCCTGACCTGGCCCTGACTCCCGGAGCTTCCATTGAACGGATCGAGTCCCTTGCCTATGGAAATGATCCGATCAACTGGCGATCCAGCTTGGGTCAGCCATCGCCGGGTGTTGACAATGATGGGAATCGGGCGCCTGTGGTATTTGCCGGACAGGACCAAGTGGTTGACTTGTTGACAGCCCCCGTTCCTTTTGTCCTGGAAGGTGTGGTTCAGGATGATGGTCTGCCGAGAAACCCTGGTCGTTTGCTTATAGCGTGGAAACAGGTGGAAGGTCCGGGTGTTGTCACCTTTGAAGATGCCCATTCGGCTACCACAAAAGTATTTGTTCCCGGAGTTGGGACTTGGGTGCTGGAATTGACTGCGAGTGATGGAGTGCTGACCAGTGCATCGACCTTGCAACTGACGGTGGAACGTCAGGCGGGCAGCGGCACCTTGGTCAATGCCGGGTCGACTTGGAAATATTTTGATCAGGGAACCCGATTACCCGGCACTTGGGTGGATCTGGATTTCGATGACAATGCATGGGAGAGCGGTCGCGCCCAATTGGGTTATGGAGACGGAGATGAACAGACGCACCTTTCTTTCGGAGGTAACGCAGGGGATAAAATTGTCACTTATTATTTCCGGCGCACCTTTGCGATCAACAATCCAGCAAGTGTGGAATCGATGACACTACGATTGTTGCGGGACGACGGGGCCATGGTTTATTTGAATGGACGTGAAGTGTTTCGTCAAAACCTTCCCAGTGGAACCATAACTGCGCAGACCTTTGCGTCGGGAGTTGCCGGCGGGGCTGATGAAAGCACGTTTTACGAAACTTCAGTAGATCCTGCATTGCTTGTGTCCGGCAGAAACCAATTGGCGGTCGAGGTGCATCAAGCCAATGCCAGCAGCAGTGATATCAGTTTTGATCTGGAACTTGTCGGAGCGATTTTGCCTGTGAACGATGCCCCTACGATACTTGCGATTCCTCAAGCATCCGGTCAAGTGCGCACTCTCGTGGCATTGGATGGAATCTGGTCGGATGATGGGTTGCCGGTTTCTCCCGGTATTTCAACGATCGAGTGGCGGGTTGTCTCCGGGCCGGGGCAGGTGGATTTCGTGAATGATGCCACCTTGCCCGCATTGGCTTCGTTCTCTTTACCGGGTGTTTATGTGTTGGAGGCTGAAGTTTCGGATGGTGAACTTAGCTCCAAGGCGGAAGTATCCGTTTTGATTGATGACGGTGGGGTAGTGGTGAGTTACAGCGAATGGTTGAAAGAGTTTTTTACAAGTGCGGAAATCGCTGATTCCTCTGTCAGCGGAGAATCGGTTGATGCTGACGGTGACGGGCATACGAACCGGCAGGAGTTTGAGGCAGGCACTGATCCCCGGCAGGATACCAGTGTGACTCGCATCCTGGAATTGTCGGTGGACGATGCCTTGCAACTTCATATCAGCGTTTTTAGCACCCCGGGGAGGATTTATACTCTCGAACGGAGTGAAGGGCTGGGTGGTGGCAATTGGATTTCGGTGGAGACCAAACGTGCGGACGGAGAGCGGGTGGTGTTCGATGTTTCAGATGTTGAATCAGTTCTGCAGGCCTATTATCGCATTCAAGTTTTGCAGCAGGGTGGGGAGTAAGGTTTCTGGTGGGTGAAAAAACAGTGATTTTTTGCTCTGCATAGAGCCAGAAATGTTGTATAAACCTGTCATTCCCAATCCAGAAACTGGAAAACGTTATGAAAACGAATGTGACCACTCCACTGCGTGGTGTATCCGCTGGAGCCTTTTTTCGGAAAGGTTTTACACTGATCGAACTTCTCGTTGTGATCGCGATCATCGCCATCCTTGCAGGCATGCTCTTGCCCGCCCTCAGCAAGGCAAAATCAAAAGCCAAATCGATTGCTTGCATCAACAACCTTAAGCAGACCGGGTTGGCGATGATTCTCTACTCGGACGAAAATGAGGGTTATATTCCGAGAGGAAACGGTTACCCATGGTTTTTGGTCTACATGCCCTATATGCCTGAAGGGGGCAGGGAAGATGATTTCAGCGGCATTCGGATCTACAAATGCCCGAGCTATCCCAATCGAAATCCGCGAGAGCGTCAAGTGATCACCTATGTGATCAATGCTTGGAAATTTAACAGCAAGACAGATATGGTCGGTACCGAACAAATTGGTCCGTCCAAAATCACCGCCTTTCAGGAACCGGCCAATTCCGTGCATATCGGCGATAACGAAGACGGCGCATGGCGGCCCATTGTGACAGGGATCCGGGATGCTGTGAAGGATTTGAACGATGTATGGGCTCCCAACCAGATACCTTATGATGAACGAACCGGTCGGTTGAATGGTGAACGACGTGTTGCCTTGGAAAGACACAGCAATGGTTCGCAATGGGTGTTTTTGGATGGTCATGCGGCCTTACTTCAATCCACAGAAGTCGTCTCAAACTTATTCCGGGAAGAAAAGAATCCGGAAGGAGTCACACGAATCACTCCCAGCACCAGATAATCATTTCCGGACAGAACCATAGTCATACCCCCCTTCTACAAGACACATGAAAATTAAATGCCTCAAATCCCGATCAGCATTCACATTGATCGAACTTCTGGTGGTGATTGCCATCATTGCGATCCTGGCAGGAATGTTGTTGCCGGCATTGGGTAAAGCCAAAGCCAAGGCCAAATCCATTGCATGCATCAATAACCTTAAGCAGACGGGTTTGGCCATGATCATGTATTCCGATGAGAATGAAGGATATATTCCCCGAGGGAATGGTCATCCTTGGTTTCTTGTGTACATGCCCTACATGCCCGAAGGCGGTCGTGAGGATGATTTCAGTGGTGTTCGTATCTACAAATGCCCCAGTTATCCCAATCGAAACCCGAAACAAAGGCAGGTGATCACCTATGTCATCAATGCGTGGAAATTCAACAGCCCGACTGATATGGTGGGGAGTGAGCAAATCGGGCCATCGAAAATTACCGGGTTCCAGGAACCAGCCAATTCAGTTCATCTTGGAGACAATGAAGACGGAGCCTGGCGGCCCATCGTGACGGGCATCCGGGATGCGGTCACCAATCTGAACGATGTTTGGGCACCTACACACACACCTTATAATGAGCGCACGGGTCGTTTGAACGGAGAACGTCGTATCGCCAATGAGCGGCATAACAGTGGTTCCAATTGGGTGTTTCTGGATGGCCACGCTGACTTACTCCAATCCACCGAGATTGTCTCCGACCTGTTCAGAGAGCAAAAAAATCCTGAAGGAAAAAAACGCATCACTCCAACAACCAGGTGAACGCGTTCTTAAGATCTGAACGAATCATTGCAATTTTTCCATCAAAGCTTATAAGAAGTCCTTGCGTATGAAATCCTATCTCACAAAGAAACTGCGCGCGTTCACTCTTATAGAGTTGCTTGTTGTGATTGCCATCATTGCGATTCTGGCGGGCATGCTCTTGCCGGCGTTGTCACGCGCAAAGGAAAAAGCCAAGACCATCAAGTGCAACAACAACATGCGTCAACATGGATTGGGGTTCGCCATGTACATGGATGACAACAACGATTACTACCCTGCCTATGAGGGGTGGGGGACACTTGGGGGGACCACGGGGACGATGACTTTGCATGGAGGCAATGTTCCGAAGGAGCGCAGACCTCTGAACAACTACGTGCCTGCGGACGAAGCTTATCATTGCCCATCGGACAAGGGTGATTCATTGCACATCGCAAGATTCCCCAAAGGAACCAAAACGTGCTTTCAAGGTTGGGGTAATAGTTACCTGACTGTTTGGGCGGTAGAAACCCTGCGTATCAAGCACGTAACCGGAGACTCCAGAGCAGCTCCAGGGTCACCACAGGCCACCCCTATGAAAGGCGCTGAAATGGCCAAAGGACCTTCCAATAAACTGGTCACCGGAGATTGGCCCTGGTGGGCGGACCGCGATAAACGGGACAAGGAAAGCCAGTGGCACAATTTCAAAGGAGAATACCGATTCAACGTATTGTTTGGGGACAGTCATACCGAGTTCTTCCAGTTTCCGCTGGAAGCCTACGAATGGAACTACGGCAATGCTCCCAAGCCGGATCCATCCTTTACCTGGTGGTGATCTGAACCTAGTGGCTCTAATTTCGGTAGAGCTCTCCGCTGCCGCGGGGCTGCGAGCGCGTTGAGGCGTTTGAAAACCTAAGGTGTTATTTTCGGGATGTCAGGTAGTGCGTGCCGTCCCTGGCGCGCCCCTTGGTGTGTTCTGACTCCAGTCAGTTTCCGTTTTGGGAAGCCAGCGGTTATTCCACATCTAATTTTCAGTCATACCGCAGGGGGGCTGAAGTCCCGATGCATCAGGGTTTTCCTTTGGATGGTATGATTGCTCAGGTATACCTTAAGGTGCGCATCGAGACGATCCGATCTACCTGTGCCCGCTCATCCCTACCCGGCATTATTTTTTCCTAGTTCCCTCTTGCCAGCTTGGTGGGGCGTTTGGCAAGCTGGGACATGGCAGATATTCAGGAACCCAATGCTCTGGATCGCGAGTTTTTTCTCAAGGCTGAAGATTTCTTCACGGCCAACAAGGAGTGTGCCCTGACCTATGATGATCTTTCCTTGGCCACGCTGCATTCTGAAGTGCTTCCGCGTGATACAGTTCTGGAGACAAAATTAGCGGAAGGGTTGGAGCTGCACCTTCCCATCCTCTCGGCTGACATGGATACGGTGACCGAATCCCGCATGGCCATCGCCATGGCGCAACACGGAGGCATGGGGTTGATTCATTACAACATGACTCCCAAGGATCAACTGAAGGAAGTATCCAGAGTAAAGAATCATGTCCACGGATTGATCCACGATCCAATCACAGTGACTCCTGACCAGAGAATCGGAGATGTCCTGGATTTGATGGATCGAAAAGGTTTCACCTTCAGCACTTTTCCGGTCGTGGATGAGAAAGGGAAATTGATTGGTTTATTGCCCGGAAATGTAGTTCGTCCCCGTTACGCTTCCCGCTTGGTGGAAGAAGCTCTGTTGCCACGTGATCAGGTGATGACTTTGGCGGAGAAGGAACTGGGGAATGACCCGATCGCCAGTGCCGACCATGTGTTTGGCGAGCATCCGCGCATCGACAAGTTGATGGTGGTGGATGAGCAGGACCGGTTGCGCGGTCTTTTTACCCTGTCGGACGTCGATCGAATTACCGAAGAACGGCAGGAACAAGTGAAGCCGGCTCGCGATACGGCTTTTCGTTTATTGTGCGGGGCAGCTATTTCAGCAACTCGGAATGCATTCGGTGAATTGGACCGGGACGCTATCGCTCAACATGTGCAGGCTTTGGTCGAACGCGGCGTCGATGCCGTCGCGGTATCCACTGCTCACGGGCATACGAAAGGTGTCGGTGAAACCGTCCGGCTGGTTCGTGATCTTTTCCCGGATCTTCCCATCATCGCTGGCAATGTAACGACGGGAAGTGGTGTTGAATTTCTTTCTGATGCCGGTGCAAATTGTGTGAAAGTGGGGCAGGGACCCGGTAGTATTTGTACGACGCGTGTGGTCGCCGGAGTAGGGATTCCCCAGATGACGGCATTATACGTAGCCAGCACCGCGGCCCGCCGAAAAGGTGTTTCTATTTTGGCTGATGGTGGCATTTCGAAATCCGGAGATATCGTCAAGGCTCTGACTCTCGCGGACGCGGTGATTTGCGGAGGATTGCTGGCTGGATGTGCGGAAGCGCCCGGTGAGATCCTTGAAATCAGTGGAAAGATCTACAAACAATACCGGGGGATGGGAAGTTTGGCTGCCATGCAATCCGGTTCCGCAGCCAGATATGGACACGCGGTCAAAGACACAACCCGAAAAATCTCCGCTGAAGGTGTTGAAGCTCTGAAAGAAGTAGCCGGACCGGCTGACAAAGTGCTCGGACAGTTAATCGGTGGTATTCAGTCGGGTATGGGGTATCTGGGGGCGCGCAACCTCACCGAGCTCCGTCAGCGTGCGCGTTACATCCGCGTCAGCCCGGCCGGTCAGCGCGAATCGGGTACCCACGATATCGTCGAATTGAAAACCGGACATTGATGACGCCGGTTGCACTGGATGTGCAGAGGCACGGAGTTTTGATGGAAACTGTTTCGTGCCCATTGCATGTTTTGGGGTTATCTCGGGCCCGGTCCGAATCCAGGGCCACCTTGTCGCCTGTTAAAGGTTGATCCTGGCCGTTTTCCTGCTAACTGGTCGCTGATGGATTGAATGCGTTTTTTAATGAAGGGCTTGATTGCCAACTGTGCCCGTCCCTCGGCCAGGTTGTAACCGGATGCATCGCCGTCGATGGCCATGTCGAATGCCACGATATCCCTAACGGAATTGGTTTTTTCTATGTAGGGAAGGATCGATTTCTCAAAAGACGTCATGCGTGCATTCAAATGCGTTTCGGTAAAGGTTGATTTCATGAGGGTATCCAACGAATGCAGGTAAAGTTTCTCGAAAGCCTTTGTTTTAAAAAGTTTTTCCAGCAATCGGTTTTGGGATACCCATGGGCGATCGATATCCCAATCAGCCAATACATCGGGGCTTTGTCCGAGGGTGAAGGTTCCGAAAGCCTCATTGACATCCCAAGGGAGCAGATGGATCTTGTTGTCCTGTTTGTCCAGGAGCAGATAGTAATTGTGAGGCATGCCAATATAGCTGTCGATGTTTGATAGGATAGAGGATGCAGCGAGGTATCCTGCCAGGTGTTCCAGATCCATGAATGAGTTCATGGCTTCAAAAAATGTTTGGTTTGGTGCGGAATCGATGGATTTCAGGAATTGACCAAAGCGCTCGATTTGTGCCTCGTTTTTCTTTCCCTGCTTTATTTCGAACTGTTCATAATCGCTTGCGTCATCTCCCGGATACCTCCAATCGGTGCTTACTTCGGGTTTCATTAAAAGGCTTCCTTTGCTTTCTTTCCCAAAGTGACGCTTTATGAACGAGTCATCGACCTGCTCAATCAATACATAGATTCCAAGATTCATCCTTTCCTGATCTCCAATTTTCAGGCTCACATTGGTCCAGCCAACGCCTGGAGTTGGTAATCCTGAAGCTCGATAAACCTCATAACCCAGTTTTTCCTTCATATAGCTGGCATCGAGGAAGGCGTTGGATAGGTTCAGTTTGGTTCGGCCATGAAGTTTTTGACCTTTGACGAAGCGATTCGTATCGATTTTGAAAGGGCGCTTGAATCCGCGAGAGCTGGAATTGTATGAGGAGTTGCCTTTGAATCGTAGACCTGCGTTTGGGAAACTTGTTCCTTCCACTTTGATATCAGCCTGAACATAATTATAGGTGTTGCCGGATTTTATCGCCCTTTGCCCGAAGGTTCGCTGTGGTGGCGTAGGCTGCATGGCACGCCAATGTTCATCGGTAATGGAAATTTCGATGTTCAGGACACGGTTGTCTTCATATACAGATTTCCAAAACTCTTCGTTGTCGGAGGATGAAGCGCCTTGGGTATTCAAGGAAAAGATGAGTCCGGGAGTGACCCAAATTAAAAAACAAATTCGAAGAGCTTTTGTCATTTTGAATGAAGATTCCTTTTGAGTTCCATGAAAGATGGTTGCTTTGAATGTGTGTTCAGTGCGGCAAATGAAGCAAAAAAACCGGCGGCCTTGTCTTCTGTCTCTTGAAATTCCGCCTCAGGATCAGAGTCGGCGACAATGCCAGCCCCGACGTGCAATGAAATATTGTCGTGCTGTTTCACCGCGCTTCGAATGATGATGTTGAGCTGGCTGGTTTGATTGAACCCCAGATAGCCCATGGATCCCGTGTAAGGTCCTCTGGTTTGAGGTTCCAGTGCTTCAATGATCTCCATGGCCCGGAATTTGGGGGCACCGGTTATACTGCCACCAGGGAAACAATGGTAAAGGGCTTTCAAATGGGAGATATCCTTTCTCAACATGCCCTCCACGGTTGAGACCAGATGGTGCACCTGAGGATATCGCTCCAGTCGCATCAGGTCAGGTGTGGTGACACTCCCATACCCACAAACACGTCCGAGGTCATTGCGGAGCAGATCGGTAATCATCAAGAGTTCGGCGCGTTCCTTTTCACTGGATTGCAACTCGTAGGCCAATCGAGCGTCCTCTTCCGCATCAGCGCCGCGTGGGCGTGTTCCCTTGATGGGGCGAGTTTGGATATGACGTCCATCCATTCGAAGAAACGACTCGGGTGAAGCTCCAAGGATTTGGAAGCTCCCTTCATTGATGAAACCGGAATAGGGGGCAGGGGACATGGCCTGTAACTGACGGTAACAGGTGACAGCATCCCAATCGAACCTCACAGAAAGTTCGCGTGCCAGATTGACTTGATAGATATCCCCCTGAGCAATCCACCGCTGAGCTTTGATGACCGATTGGATGTATGCTTCACGTTCGGGGCTGCTTGTCCAGGTCAAAGGTTTTGGGTTCAATGCATGAGGCAAATCCGCGGGCGTGCAGCTCTGAGTTTGATCGAGGATTTTCTTCCACAGATCGCTTTGTCTGTTGGCTTCTAATTGGGACCTGGATCCGTCCGGACGGAAACCGGTTGCAACGATCCATGTGTTTTGGTCGTGGTGATCAATTATCAGCAGGCTGGCGTAGAGCCCCAGGTAAGCATCAGGTAGATTGCTTTTGCGGACGGCGTGTCGCTCAAGCTTGGGTTCAACAAATTGCTTCAGGTCATAGCCCCAATATCCGAAACATCCGCCAAGAGGAAAGGGCGAATCCAATTCCTCCAGCACCTCAAAGGGTTGCATGAGATGTTCGGTGATGGCCCAGGGATTGCCGTAAAGAGTGTGGTTTCGTCCGGATGAAGGGTAGTATAGATAACAATCCGTTCCAAAAACTTTGATCGTCATCATGGGGTGAGCGGCGAAAAAGGAGTAGCGTGAATCCGACCGTCCACCCATGGCAGAATGCAATAAAACAACACCCGGCAAGTCGGCAAGAACCGTCAAGAGCTCGTCGATGGTCGCGTTGGCAGGCTGGAGCTGGACGCTGCTTCTCATGGATTCGAAAGTGCGGAGTCAGGTTACAATATCGTGGATGACATGCCCGAAATCCTGTTCCAAACGTTTGTGTTCCGGGATTTCCATTCGATGTGGATTTAATCCCAGTTGATTGAGAATCGTTGCATGCACATCGGTCACATAATGGGGGTGTTCCACTGCATGGAATCCGATCTCATCGGTAGCTCCATGAACGATGCCTCCTTTGATCCCGCCGCCCGCCATCCAGACTGAAAATCCATAGGGGTGATGATCCCGCCCATCACTGCTTTGAGAACCAGGAGTGCGCCCGAATTCAGTGGCAAACACCACGATCGTGTCGTCCAGAAGCCCCCTCTGTTTCAAATCCTTCAACAGTCCGGCAATGGGTTTGTCAACCTGTTTGGATAGCTTTTCATGATTCTTTTTCAATCCGCTATGAGCGTCCCAGGCTCCGGCGGCACCATCTCCGTGCATGATCTGGATGAATCTGACTCCTTTTTCCACCATACGCCTGGCCGACAGCAGTTGCTGTCCGAATGGCCGGGTCACATCCTGGTCCATGCCGTACATTTGGTGGATATGATCAGGTTCCTGATCGAAGTCCAACAGTTCAGGTACGGATGACTGCATGCGAAAGGCGAGTTCGTAGCTTTGGATCCTGGCTTCGAGTTTGTCATCATTCGGGAATGCTTTGGAGCGCATTCGGCTGAGACGCCGAACCAGTTCAAATTCCTGTTTTTGGCGGGCGTCCTGGATGGAGCGTTCCGGTTTTGCGTAATCCAAAGGATTCCTGGGGTCGATCTTGAGGGGGACAGCATCGTAAGCCGGTCCCAAATAATGTCCGTCCCTTGTGTCAAAGAAACGAGGACCCATGGTGACAAACTGCGGGAGGTTTTCGTTGAGCGATCCCAGCCCATAAGTGACCCACGCGCCGATGGTTGGATACCTGCCGTCCAGCATGTGTCGGCCGGAATGAAACTGAACCTGAGCCCCATGATTATCGTCGGTTGTCCACATGGAACGAATGACGGCAATGTCGTCGGCACAGGATCCGATATGGGGGAACCAATTGCTGACTTCCATTCCGGATTGGCCGTATCGTTTGAATTCGGTTTGCAGGGGATAGATCTTGTTGCGTTGTTGCCCGTTCGCATCATTGATGACCACGACACGCACTTTCTTGAGCAATTCGGGATTTTGAACTCCCTGATAAGGCGTTTCAGCAATGCTTTTTCCCGCATATTGGTTGAGTTCCGGTTTGGGATCGAAACTCTCCATGTGACTGACTCCGCCCCGCATGAACAGCCAGATCACATTTTTCGCTTTGGCCGCATGGTGAGGTGTGCCAAAGCCAGGTCCGGGGACTGCCTGGACCTCGCGGCTCAACAGAGACTGAAGAGCGATGCTTCCGAATCCGAGGGCTGAACGGGATAGAAAGGAACGACGGTTGATCACGTTGTCGTAGGGTGTCTGAGGACGGTTGTGTTGACGTTTCATGCCTTTAACGGATGGTGATAAAGTCGTTGTGGTTCAGGAGCGCATGAACCAGGCTCGCCCTCGGACTGGGGTTGTTTCCGGCGTCTTCGGGTTCTGTCTTCCATTGTTTCAAAGTGGTCAAACAAATCTCCAACTCCTCTTCCGAAGGGTGCCAACCCAACAGACGTAAGAAGGCGGCTTCAATGAATGCGTTGGGGTGGTTCGATGAGTCACCCAGATCTGACTCCAGTGTCCGCGCAATGGCTTCCGCAGATTCTGACGAAATCATACTGTTGGAGAGCGCAAGCGCCTGTTGGGGAATGATGCTCTCCGGGCGACGGTAACAGGCCAATATCGAGGCGTCGTCAAACAGGTTTAAAAACTTGTGTTGATCGTCGCGTGAATGCGTGAAGTAAAGGCTGCGACGATGCTGCTGTTTTTTGGATTTGGGATCAATATCAGGCCCTCCCATTTGTGAGTTCAATTGGCGGGCCAAGGCAAGCAGGCTATCCCTCACAACCTGAGATTCCATGCGTTTGGGATTCTGTCTCCATAGGTATTGATTGTCCGAATCAGATGTTAAATTGTTCGGCGCAGCTTTCAGGTCCGAGCTGGATCTTCGATAAGCCTTGCTGGTGACAATCAGTTTGTGAATAGGCTTCATGCGCCAATGGTTGTCCCTGAGCCTCACGGCCAAATCGTCCAGAACGGATTGCAGTTTTGGGGCTGGTGTGCGTCGGCCGAAATCTGTGACGGGATCTACCAGCGGAGCCCCAAAATGCCTCATCCAAATGTGATTGATGGCAACACGTGCGGTCAAAGGATTGTTCGGATGAATGATCCAGTTTGCAAGTGCCGTGCGGCGTCCTGTGCTCTGG
>Ga0255751_10003139_pt1 | contig 15209 bp, 13 predicted proteins | sample 071ome_20_FD_179951 | JGI IMG/M metagenome (GOLD analysis project Ga0255751, IMG submission 179951) | Coastal salt marsh microbial communities from the Groves Creek Marsh, Skidaway Island, Georgia - 071412BT metaG (version 2) | ecosystem: Environmental > Aquatic > Marine > Intertidal zone >...
CGCTCGAACCGACCCACACCGAACCGAACCGACCCATCGATCCGACCCATCGTTCCGCGCCGTCCGTCGACGCTACCGAAACCCCTAACTCCCTATCCGCCCGCGCGTTTCTTTTCCCTCGGACGCCCGACGACGCGTACGACCCGTACGACCCGTCGACGTCGACCCGACCCGTCGTCGAAATCGTCGTCCTCGGCGTTCCCTCGGGGTCGTCGTCCGCGCGTCTCTTCGCGTCCCTCCCTCCCTCTTCGATGATGATGTGTGTTACTTTTTACACACCCAGTTTGTTTTACACAACGGACCCCAGCGTGTGTACTCTTCGATACGGATGGGTGATGTGTGATACTTTTTACACACCCAGTTTGTTTTACACAACGGACCCCAGCGTACACGTAGATGATGATGATGATGATGATGATGATGTGTGTTACTTTTTACACACCCACAGTTTGTTTTACACAACGGACCACCACCAGTACGTGTGTGTATCATTTGAAGCGTTCGAACGCACCTGTCCGATGTTGGTTGAGTCGTTCGTTGAGTCGACGGCGTCACAGACGGACGGACGGACGGACGGACGGCGCCGCGATGGAGGACGGGGCGAACGTGACGCGAGTGGGCGCCGCGGGGGCGGTGGGTTCGGTGGGGAGTGAGAAAGTGACGACGATCGTCGGTCGTGATTACGATGATGATGATGATGATTACGATGAAGAAGATGATGACGTGCGTTGTTTAAAGAGACGACGACGAGTAGATGACGACGATTCGGACGACGTCGCGGTGCGGGACGTGGATGGGAAAGAGGTTTTGGACCGACGCTTTGATGCGGTGAAGGTTGGGGACCGGTTGGAGGTGCAGTGGGAGGTGACGGTTGCGGACGAAGACGAGGACGCGGACAAAGACAAAGGCGAAGAAGAAGACGCGTCGGGGCGAGTGAAATGGTGGCCGTGCGTCGTCGTGCGCGAAGAAGATGGCACGAGTGAAGGGACGAAGAAGGAAAAGTGTTTCGGTTTGGTGTACGATGCGATGGATGGATTCGAGTCGGAACGGCGAAGGGTGGTTTTTTCGCGCGCGGGGGGGGCGAGACAACTCGAACACGCGGGCGAAGCCGGGGTGTTTCGATGGCGAAGAGAGGGTGATGTCGATGACGCGCAGGACGATGACGAGGACGATGTGGAGACTGTCGTCGAAGAGGAGGACGCACCGACGACGATGCGAGAGATTCTCGAGGCGCAGGGTGAGATTGACGCGGAGAATGGAGGCGTTTCGCTCGAATCGGCGGCGATGGGCGCGTTCGCGACCCTTCCGATGAATCAACAGATGAACATGGCGACGGCGTTCGCCGGGTTCAAAGAGAAGCTCATGGCGAAACTCTCTGGATTGGCGGCGGAGAAGGGCGCGGAGGGGGTGGTGACGAAGGATGATATCGATGGTATTTTGAGTGACATTCAAAAGGGGGCGTGACGAGCGCGCGGCTAAGAATAGAACCGCGGCGCGAGCGCGCGCTTTCCTCAATGGTGCGCGACGACAAAGACGAGGCATCGTCACTGAGTGATGTTTTCAAAACCAACGTGCCCCTTCTCGATGGACCGATCGCCGTTCGATTGCGAGCGCTGACCGTCATCGTGGACGCCGCGTGTAGACGCGCGGACGAGCTCGACGGGCGTAGCACTAGAGACGCGTGTCGCGCGTGCGTGCGAGGGTGTCGCGACGCGTGCGAGGGAATCGTCAGTCTCGCCAGGTGCGGGTTGTTTCGAATACTTCGACGGGTTTTGGAGGTTGCGAACGATGCCGATGCCGAAGACGTGACGAAGACGACGCTCAGATCCATCGTCTTTGCGTGTGTGGAGAACGCGAGCGCGGAATCGGAAGACGCGTTTCGAGCGCAGACGACAAGGGAATGCGAACGCGCGCTCGCGTGCATGAACGAAGACGAATACGACGACGACTCGCAAACTCGGTGCGTGCTGGCCAGTCTCGCTCGAGGGTGTTACGTCGACGCGGCGCGGATTTTGCGGCCGGATAAGATGAGAGTGAAGCCGCGACGCCACGACGAGCGCGCGAGCGCGCTTCGCAAACGCGAAGAGGACATCGAAAAGGCGCGGAGACGACGCAGAGAAGCGGACACTCGCGCGATGGAACGCGCTAAATACCACGAGGAGGAAGCGAAACGTCGGGAGGTGGCGTTTGTGCGGCGAGCGCGTTTCGCGAGGGCGTCGTACAAGAATGCAACGAGCGGCGCATAGGATGAGGAATCAATCACAGTCGAGAGTTGTCAATGAAACGAGAAAGTGCTACCTAGTAGTCAATGATTTACATTCTAATCGTGCTGCGCGGTGTTGAACAACACGATGGTTTCGGGTTCGTCGTCGTGCATGGCGCTGAGCACACCCTTGAGCGAGTTGAGGTCTAATCTACACCACGCCGTGGATTCAAACGCGCTTTTACGACGTGCGGCGCCCAGCGATTTGACAGTGCGCACGCCGCGACCATCACACGCGGGACCGACGTGTCCGACGTCCGTGTACCCTTGATTCCACAAATACTCGATCGATTGCGTGATATCCTTGGTGGAGTGCGAACTAACCTCCCCGATGACGTGGACGTTGAGCTCGAGGAGAAGCACGTCCGGACGCTTTTCGCCCGCAAAGAGTAAATTCGCGCCTCTGAGAATTTCAACGTCGTACCCGCGGCCCGCGATGCGCATGGCATCAATCTTTGATACTTGGCTAAACAACGCGTCAAACATGTGTTCAGCTCGAGACACGGCGAAATCGGTGTCAATCTTGACGTTGGAGGCGTAACCGTTGTAATCGACGGCGGCGCGCAAATTGATTCCGTGCTCGCGATACCATTCGTACGCGTACACATCTTGGCCATGCGACGCCGCGGCGTTCGTGTAGTAACCAAGACCGGCGCCAATGTCGACGAACACTCCTCGTTCGGGAACATGCTGACCAGCGTGTCGCTCCAGGCCGGAGAAGAGAATGTCCGCCGGCGTTTGTCCAGACGGAAGAGGCTTTTGCGTCGCCAGTCGCGGCCTACCGTACATCGTCATCCAGTATCCCTCCGCCTCGCGTTCCTTGTCCATCACCGTTCCCACTAGCGGGGTCATTAAATCGAAACTCGGCTCCCAGATGGTGCTCACGGGATACATCCTCCCGTTCTCCACCGGAGGCATCTGAAAATGTTCGTCTCGAGAAGCAATCTTTTCCCGATACTCGGGCAAGTCATTCTTCAGCGAGTGATAGAAAATAGACATGTGATCGAAAATCGATCGTTTGCCGTTCCAACCCGATTTATGCTTCCACCCGCCCGAGTAACGGTGCGCTATAACTACGTCGGGGTGCTCTTGGCTGACTCCCTCTTCGCCCAACGGATGCGTGCCGAACGCCACCTTTGGCAGCATTCTCACATTCCAAAACGTCTTCCCATCCGTGCGCTGCGATTCGAAGTGCTTCATGAGGGCATCAGTAAACGCCCCGGGCCCAGTCTTTTCGAGCGTGTTACGATTGGAAGCCTTTGTGAACACAGTCTTCGCTCCAGCTTTGATATGCTCGGACACGGCGACGAGCGCCGGGTGGCCCGGCGCGCCGGCAAACGCCCAATTCAACACTTGGCGTCGACGAACGAAATGTCTCGAGTACGCCTGCGCATCCGTTCGAAACTCATTCTCCCAACCCACAATCAGGGTATCTTGCGCGTCGATCACTTCATCCAACGGCTGTCGACACTCTGTATCGATATCCGCGTACACGCCGCCGTGTTTCAAAATGACGAGATATCTAAAAAAATCACTCTGTTCCACCTTCTTCGTCAACCCGCTGTACGCCTCAAAGTACTCTGGAAAGTGTTCGTTCACAAACGCCGCGCAATCTTCATCCTCGTAAAACCGCGTCTCCCAGTCCGGATTCATATCGCTCCACGTCTGCATCATCGCTCTGTCTCTCTCTGTGAGCGCTTTTCGCGACTTGTACGTCTGGTGGATAATCCTCGGAATGAGTTTCGATCCACTCGCGCTACGAACTCCCGTTCGACGATGTGACCCTTGCGTGACACCGTTGGACGAACGGACCACGGGTGCGCCGCCGTCGATGTCGCGCGAAACCGACGAAGGCGCGCGTCCTCCTCGCGACGAGAGATCTTCAACTTGACCAAAAGACGACGACGACGATGACGACATCGACGATCGACGCGCGCGTGAGCCGCTCCTCGACGCCGCCAACACGAACATCAACACCATCACCACCCCCAACGCTCCCGTTCGCGTCGAGAGTCGATCCACCACGCGCGCGAGCGCTGGAAACTTGCGAAGTAATCGCCTGGCGCGTCTCGAACGTCCAACGAAACTCTTGCGATACTTTCGCGCGTCGTCGTCCGCGTCGCCAAACTCTGGGTCGTAGTCGCGCGCGCGGTGAACGCCGCGTTGGCGACGCGCGGTGGTGCGACTCATGACGGGTCGGATGGGACGGACCGAAGTGCGGTGCGGTGGATGAGTGAGGTGAAGTTTGATGCGACGCTCGAGTATTAATCAGAGTATTAAAATTGAAAACGTTTGGTCTCTCTCAAACGGCGTGCGCGACGTGGCCGTGCGAATGCCCGTGGCCGTGATCGTGTTGACATGGTCTACCCCCGTGCGAGTGCCCGTGGTGGTCGCCGCCGGCGGCGGCGCCGCTCGCAGCGGTCGGTGGTAACAACGGACCTTCAGAGTGGAGTTTGCAAATCGCGCGCAACGCGTTTGGCATCACGGATGAACCGTGAAACCAACCATAGCTAAAGCGCGGACACACCGGAAGATCAGCTTGGTTGCGCGCGGCGGCGGCGTGGTAGCCATCCCAGTCTCGTTTCTTGTCCACATCGCGCCAAAAGGTGAGACAGTTGATTCTCGGCCCGGCGTCAAAGACGTTGCGGTAGGGATACTTTTCGTCGCCAGATTGAAGGTATTCGTAACGCCACGCGTTTTCCATTTCGTTCACCGTGAGATTTGTGGCGACGCCGAAAGCCATGCGGCCGACGATGAGTGCGCAGTACAGCGTCAGGAAGATTTGAAGGAAAAACAACCCGATGCCGTAGGGCGCATCGTTCCAGGCGCGCCATCTCACGATGAAGAAATTTAAGACGCCAAAGCTCGACGACTGCGCGCTGTGCGCGTCAACGAGCTCGCCGAAATATTTTGAACTAAAGTAAAGGAACAAGCTCTGACCGACGAGCATCGTGCTCGTCGCGGAGAGAAACGCCCGCTGGTTGTTGGCGCCGATGCACGTCATCGTGATGGGGCAGTGATGATCCATCTTGTTCACGCAGCGATTGCACATGGAGCAATGTTTCGATCGCAACGGTCGAGCGGCGTGACACGTCTTGCAGTACCTGTTCTTCTGCATCATCAACGCCGCGTTCTCCGCTTGATTCTTCCCACCCATCGTCGCACTCACCCGTTCCATCGTCATCTTCCACGAGTGAAAGTCGCTGCCCGCCGTCGGACAGTAACCGGGACCCAACGCGTACGTCTTGTAAAAGAGGTACGGACACAACACGAAACAGACGGCGTCCACCATGGCAAAGATGGGTGCTTCGGCAAAGTAAGCTGGCATGAGCACGGTGTAAAACTGAATCGCCGTCGTAAAAACGAGCGCGTGCACCGTCATGGCTGCCATCGTACCGATGTTGCGGTTGTTGTAGTGATACTGCACCTGCCGCCGCGCGTGTTGATGCGCCACGGCTAACAAGAGGCATCCGGCGCAAAAGCACACTGTAAAGCTCACAAACTTGCACCCCAACGCCGCGAGTATCAACGCAAGAAACGCCGCGGTGAACGGCACGACGATGTCCATCTTTTTGGCGTGCGCTCTGAGATACACATCCCTCACCGGCGGAAATTCATCATTTTCCCCACCCTTGCTCACACTCACCAGATACGCCTCGTCCTCCTCCTCCGTCGGTTGCACCGGCAACCCCATCGGCGAAGCCCCAGGTCTCGGCACGCCCGTTCTAAAATACAACAACTCATCCCGCGCTTTTTGCAACAGCTCCAACTCCTCCATAGCCTCGGCATCCGATACGTTCTTCGCCCCTCCGTAATTCGCCACCAACTCTGCCAAACCAGTACCGCCGTTTGTCAACGCCTCTGTCAACGACAACAACGCCCTCTCATCCTCCATAATCCTTCTCACCGTCGGAGACCGATCTATTATCTTTCCCAAACTCGGAAACTGCGCCGCCAACGCGTCTATCCGCGTCGACGCTCTCAAACTCGGCCCTTCCGCCGGGTACGCCGCTAAATACTTCACTACGCGTTCGTGTTGATCTTCGATCGTCAACGACGCCTGCTCCTCCGCTCGCTTCGCCGCGAGCATATTCGCGTGCAACACGCGCCCCGCGCGTTGCGCGTTCGCGCGGACGAGGTCACGGACCGACACCGCCCCGTCCGTGTCTCCGTCGGCGTCGGTCGGATCAACATCACGATTCGTTGTTACCGATGTCGTTGCGTGCTGATTACTCGTCAGTTTATCCGCGTCGGGACGACGGTCGAGCCCGAGCCCGAGCCCTTGCGGGGCGGATGGGGATTGCGAAGCGACGTTGAGTGACGCCATGCGTGCGTTCGGGACGCGGGTGGCGACGAGACGACGTCTGAGGCGACGTCTGAGGCGACGTTTGGATGGATTTTTTATTCAAGATGATGTTGTTCACATTTGAGTTTCGCTCGCGTCAGCCGGACCGAAGGTTTTCATTCTGAATTATCATACATGGACGACGACGGCGGAGACGTCTGCGTGCTATTGGATGCTAACATAATCAATCACGAGTGCGTGGATGTTTTTACGTGCGCTTACACTAACGACGTCGTGTCGATCGAAACCGGGCGAGAAGATGGACGGCGCCGACGTGGTCGCCGGGCATCGACGCCGTATCAAAATCTTCAAATCGTAGAGCGATCGCTTTGGAGCTCTCGAACCCGTGCGCGGCGGACGGATAGAGATTGAGCACTTGTGCGCTCGTGAGTTGGGTTTCGGCGTAGAAAATCATGCAGGATCGGGCGTTGACGACACGCCTGGTGATACCGAGGCAGGTAAAGTAGGAAACGTCGGCTCGCGGCACGCCGAGCTCTTCTTCCAATTCATGCAATGCGCTGTCAAACATGTGGTCCGAAACGTCTAAAACGGTTTCGGAAGATTTATCAAACCCCACCTCGCTCGGTTCGCCGTGACCGCCCGGGAAAACGATCGCGTTGGGAGCCTCTCCAACTTTGTCGCTTCGATGCAGACAGATAAATTTGTCGTCGGCGGTTCGCAACGCGACGCAATTTCCCAACGCATCCGCATAGTGCGCGTACCGCTCCACGTCATCGCGGCGCCGAATACCACCACGCGTCTCTTCGTCGACATCCTCGTCGACGTTCGCGGTTTCATCGGCGTTGCATCGCATCAAAACTTCCCAATCGTCTGCGCAATTCGTACCGAGAAACGTCTTGTAATCTGTCAATCCGAGCCATAGCACAATCACCGCCTCACCCGCCCCATCTCGACCGCTCGCGTCGCCAAACGCACACGACGCGTATCTAAACTTTGTCCCGTTGAACAACGCCCCGTTCGCCTCGACTTTTTTCGCCCAAATCTCATCAATTTTTTGCTCGCGCGTCGACGACTCGAATAACCGTCTAGCAGTTTGCACTCGCGACGCGCCCTCCATCTCCACTGCCGCCGCCGAAGTGCTGGCTTCCGGCACCGCGAGACACCTCAACTCGTTCACGCCGAGCCCTCCGCGCTCGGTGGCGTCGAGCGTCACCGTGTAGGCTTGAAAGCTCGCTCGTTTCATCCACTCTCTCGTCCAAACCAGCGTCGACTCTTCCAGTTCCAGCGTCGGGTCCATCGCACGTTCGGGCGACATCGAGACGAACGAACCGCTCGGAGCGAACGAACGTGACCGTCGCCGTTCGTCTTCACCGGAGTTTCGCGATCGAAGAGACGAAAGTCCCGCGAGACGGACCGCGTGCGTGCGTCACTCTGCGGCACGCAGTCAGTCAACCCGTTGTAGACGACCAAATCGTCATGATCGAAGTCGTGCTCAACGACCGACTCGGGAAGAAGATCAGGGTCAAGTGCAAGTGCGTGTGAACGACGCGATGCTCGATCGATCGATGCGCCGACCCGCGACGCGTACGAGGAAGACGACAGACTGAGGAATGAATGTTTACTTTTTGCTTGCAGCGAGGACGACACCATCGGTGACCTGAAGAAACTCGTCGCCGCGCAGACGGGGACGCGACCGGAGAAGATTAGAATTCAAAAGTGGTACACGATTTATAAGGATCACATCACGCTGGAGGATTACGAGGTGCACGACGGCATGAACCTGGAGTTGTACTACAACTAGACCGCCGACTGGCTCGGAACCGTCGGACGTTCGTTCTTCTGATGGGTAGGCACGTAGACGTCGCGCGCGAACGCTCGATGAATTGAATTTGTAAACTATAACGAATGAATCCATTCGTTGCGTTGCGTTGTGTTCCGCTTGCGGAAATCCCTTTTTGTCGCAAGCAAACGCGCACTCCGCTTCATTTTCAGACTCGCGCGTACGAACGAACCCTACACCGATCTCGTCTCGTCCGAGCATGTCCGGAAACACCCTCGCGGATGACTTTGCGTCGGTACAAATCGCCGCCGCGCGCGCGACGATCGACGCGACGTCGCCAAACCTGACGTACCGAACGGTTTCCGCCGTGGCTGGTCCTCTGGTGATCTTGGACAAGGTGGCGAACGCAAAGTACGCCGAAATCGTCAACGTGCGTCTCGGGGACGGGTCTGCGCGTCGTGGGCAAGTGCTCGAAGTCGACGGCGAGCGCGCCGTGGTGCAAATCTTTGAAGGGACGTCTGGGATTGATGGAAAGAATACAAAGTTGGAGTTCACGGGGGAGGTGCTCAAGACGCCGGTGAGTGAAGACATGCTGGGGAGAATCTTTAACGGAAGCGGGAACCCGATCGATGGTGGTCCCAAGGTGATGGCGGAGAAGTATTTGGATATTCAAGGGGCGAGCATTAACCCGAGCGAGCGAACGTACCCGGAGGAGATGATTCAGACGGGGATCTCAACCATTGACGTCATGAATTCGATCGCTCGGGGGCAAAAGATTCCGCTCTTCTCCGCGGCCGGATTGCCGCACAACGAGATTGCGGCGCAAATTTGTCGACAGGCGGGTTTAGTTCAGCGTAGAGACGACGATGGCAACGAGGTGGCGTCCTCGGGTAGTGGAGCCGGGAAGGAGGACGACTTTGCCATCGTGTTCGCCGCCATGGGAGTGAACCTCGAGACGGCTAACTTCTTCAGACGAGACTTTGAGCGCACGGGAAGCCTGGAAAAGGTTGTCCTCTTCTTGAACCTTGCGAACGATCCGACGATTGAGCGCATCATTACGCCGCGTATCGCGCTCACGACAGCTGAATATTTGGCGTACGAATGCGGGAAGCACGTCCTGGTGATTTTAACCGACATGTCTTCCTACGCGGACGCCTTGCGCGAGGTGAGCGCGGCTCGTGAAGAAGTTCCGGGTCGACGTGGTTACCCAGGTTACATGTACACCGATTTAGCGACCATTTATGAGCGAGCCGGGCGGATCAAGGGACGAAAGGGTTCAATCACGCAGTTGCCCATTCTGACGATGCCGAATGACGACATCACTCACCCGATTCCGGATTTGACGGGTTACATCACTGAGGGACAAATTTACATTGATCGCCAGTTGCACAACAGGCAAATTTATCCCCCGATCAACGTCTTGCCTTCTCTAAGCCGTTTGATGAAGTCTGCTATTGGCGACGGCATGACGCGCAGAGATCACGGTGAAGTGTCCAACCAGCTCTACGCCAACTACGCCATCGGCAAGGACACCCTCGCGATGAAAGCTGTGGTCGGTGAAGAAGCTCTTAGCTCCGATGACTTGCTCTATCTCGAATTCTTAGACAAGTTTGAGCGAAAGTTTATCAACCAAGGCAACGAGGGACGCAACATTTACGACGCCCTCGATCTCGCCTGGTCGCTCTTACGCATCTTCCCGAGAGAACTTCTCAAGCGCATCCCAGCCAAGACGCTCGATCGATACTACGATCGCGCCGCGTGAGCATTCATCGAAGATACATCGCATATTCATCCAGCCTTTAATTGTGTAATAGAATGACGACACCAAATCCATCGAGCGCGTCTCCGGTGGGCTCCCTCACTCCCTCACGCACTCGCGCGTTGGTCGGTTGTATGATAGCCGCTCGATCGCGACCATCGCCGACGATCGCGAGACTCTCCTCGACCGACAGAAGGCTACCCACGCGTGCCCCGACGTCTCGCTCGAAGACGAAAGTCGACCGCACTCGGCGCATCGAAACCAAAGCACTACTTTTTGAGGGGACCCCGGTCTCGATTTTATCCACACCCATGTTGCGCGCGGCGCGAACAAGAACGCGCGCGAGCGCAGGTGACGCTGCGGCGTCGGTACCGTCGCCTTCAGCGCGCGGACCGAGCCGAAAGTCCGCCGTGTTGGCGGCGGTGAACGAGAGCACAAAGTTTGTTGTCTCTTGCACCGCGTTGGCCTTTTTGCTGCTCAACCCGAGCGCAGAGACGTGCTGGGCGCTCCTCGGAAGCGTTGTGAACAGCGTCAATGGGAAGATTTTGAAACGGGTTTTAAACCACGAGCGACCGGATGGGGCGATCAAGGCGGATCCTGGGATGCCGAGTTCGCACGCGACTTCGCTGTCGTATCTGAGCGTCTACGGGGCGGCGAGTTTGGCGCACTTTAAGGATGCCGCGCCTGCGTTGGGATACCCAGCGCAGTTGGCGGTTTCTGCCGTTTTGGTGGTGTTGGGGATATTTTTGAGTTACTTGAGAGTCAAGACGGGGTATCACACCCCGCCCCAAGTCATCGTGGGATACGGGCTGGGTTCGTCGACGGCGCTCGCGTGGTTGTTTGTCGGTTTGACGTACGTCAGACCGCTTCTGGAAACCAACCCAGAGATGCTGCGCGTGCTCCACTCTCTGCTCATCATAGCCATCGGTTGGTTTGCATTCTCCGCGTTAGGCTGGGTCGAGTCGAGCGTCAAGGCGTTAAAGCAAAAGGTGTTTGGTGACAAGAACTGAGACACGACTACAAAAAAAATTGTTTTCGCCCCGCTCAGAGGGGGATTTCTAGCCTAGAAGAGAAAAGCAAAGTCTAAGACTACGTGTGTGTAATTTAAGTCGAATTCAATCCTCGACTCATTCAGACGCTTCATTAATCCTTCGGCTCGACCGTCTGCCAAATGCGAATCGTTCCATCCTCCGATCCAGAGCTGAAGCTGTTCTGGTCCGGGGCAAAGCGAACGGTGTGCACCGGTCCGTGGTGACCCTTGTTCGTCTGCTCTTCGGCGCCGGTTTCCATGTCGTGCAAGTGCACCCACATGTCCGGACCACCTGCGACGAACTTTTTGTGCTTGAGACTCACGGACGCGCTCTCAACCTCGTAATCCATCGTCCAAGTCTTCACCTTGGAAAAGTTTTGCATATCCCAAAACGTCACCGTCTTCCCATCCGCGGTGGTCATATTCTTACCGTCCGCGCTCACCTCGATCGACGTCACCGGCGACTCGGTGCTCAACGTCGTTACCACCGTGTTCGACTTCACGTCCCAAACCCGAATTCCTTTATCCTCGGCGCACGAGCTCAAAATGAATGCGTCGTTGGCTATAAACTGCGCCGTTTTAATTTGAGATCCGCTTCCGCTCATCACGTACGGTTCCGCCTCTGGCTTTCCCAGGTCAAAAATCCGCAACAACTTTTCGCTCCCACCCGTCAACAACTTTTGCCCTTCGCTCGAAAAGCTCACGCTCTTCACGATGTGCTTGTGCGCGAACGACTTCAACTCATCCCCGGTGATCGCATTCCACAATCTCGCACTAAAATCCGCGCTCGCCGTCGCCGCGTGCGTCGCCTCGCGGTTCAACGTCGCGTGCCACACGCATCCTTTGTGTCCTTGAAATGTTCCCACCCAATCACCAGAGTCTCCACACCGAAGCATCGGTTGACCATCTTTGGAGGATGAGATGAGAAACACTCCGTCCGGGGTCACGTGCGAGTACTCGAGCGCGACGATCGGGCGCGAGTGGCCGTGACACACGAGCGGGACTTGAGGCATGAGTGGTTTTCGATCGGTCTTCTTCTGTTCGAGTTCGCGGGCGGGCGTCGACGAGGGGCCGCCGGGCGCGCGCGTGTGAGGATCTGTTGGGTCTTGAGGGGTTTTACGCTTTCAATTCCTTTCCTATAGGTACTTAGTATATTCCACGTAACGCGTGGATTATTGCGCCGACCAACGACACGACGCGCGACGCCGACGGCGGAAATAACGTTGGTTTTCATAGCTAATTTCCTTCTTCTTACCGCCCAGGCTCGATAAACAAATGTGGACGACGATCATCGACCCTGGCGACGAAGCCGACGCGCGAGGGAGACGTACCTGTCTAAATCGACGCCTTTGCTCTGAAGGGTACGCTTGAGCGACTTGCTCTCGAGACTGCTCTGCCAAGTCTCGAAGGAAAAGTCACGTCTGTTCCAGAGGTAATATATGTACACGGCGATGGCGTTGGCGAGACCGACAAAGTAAGACAGAGGTTCCATGACGTCCCACGAAAACTCGACGTACGTCAGGCGTACAAACGTGGCGAGCTGCAAGCAGAGCACAAGAAGACCGCTAGATACCACCATACGAGATCTAGCCGCGGCGCTGCGCTGCGCTTGCTGGTATGACTCGTTCAAAGTTTCAAACTCCGTCTGCATACTCTTTAAATCCGTGTCCGTAACCCCGTACACGCGCGAGGGAACGCCCGGAAGCACCCGAAGCACTGAAGCCGTGACGTCTCGCGGGTGCAAGTACACCATATCCTCCAAGACGATGACCCGTCCAGAATCCTCCAAGAGCTTCATCATCTTTTGTGTCTCCGCCTCAGACCTTGCCGGAGTCTTAAAAGTACGCACAAGCTCGTGAAGCTCCGCGACAGACATCGTATCCCGTTCTCTTCCGGCGTCTTCGATAACCTCCGCCAGCGCCACGACGTCGTGCGACTTTAACAAATTGTCCAAAATGTTCTTATCTTTGGCATCCATTTCATCCGCCGGGGCGTTCGACCCCGCCATCGTTCCCTTTTCTCCACCGCCGCTCTTCGTTCGCGTCGGTCCCGCCGCATCGAACCCTTTAGACTGAAACCCGCGCTCAAAGACTAAAGTCGGATTACGCAGACTCGCGAAAGATCCATCCAACGCTCCGCTCCGGTTCCACGCCACCATCGTGGACACCGAAGGCGACGACGCGGACGACAAAGCCGTCGTCGTCGTCGTCGCGGGCGTTCCGCATCGAATCACTCGACGCAGCGCGTGTCGGCTCTGTCTGATCATCCTGACTGTCGTGGCAACTACCCAATTCAGATGATCAAGCGTTCGACTCGTTCGACGGAACACGCAGCGCTATCGATCGATTCCACGGCGATCACGACGCCTAAAGGTACGGTGGTAAAGCCTGCGGATGGATACCTCGGCTCCGCGAGCGAGGTTGCGTCGACCGTCGACGGCGTTTGACGCGCCGCCAGCGAGACTTTCGAATGTTGCTCGTACCCCCCTCCGGTCGCTGGTGTGAATGTATGAGTAAATACTATGGAATGGTAAGAAATGTGAAGAGTGTAATGTTACAAATACGCCCGGAAACCGACGCGCGCCGGCGAAACGGAGACGAAAAACGCCGCGAGACGCACTTTTACGCGTTCCTCGGCGCGTCCTCGGCGCTGGGTGGTTTCGGAAGGAAGAAACACGACGCAGCGGCGACGGCGGCGGCGGCGGAACAGAGAAGCATGCCGGCGTTGTCCGTACCGATGGCTTCGTCGAGCACGCCGAGGGCGAGCGGACCGACGAGGAAAACGAGATCAGCGGCGCTTTTCGGCAAGGTCAACGCTTCGCCTTCGCCCCCTTTCGGTGCGAGCTCTTGCGCGAGGGCGTTGATGGCTGGTCCCGCGGCGGCGGTGCCCACGCCCCAAGCGCCGATGAAGAACATGAGTTCGGATTGCGTCTCAGATTGCGCGCCGAAAAATAGTCCGGTGGCGCACGCGGCGAGCGACGCGCCGACGATTACTTTTTTACCAAATTTATCCGCGGCGACACCCGCGATCGGGGCGGTCAAAAGCCCGAGTAGAGCGGTGACGGAGAATAAATTTCCAACTTCAGCGGGAGACGCGTCCAGATGCCCGGCGGCGTAGAGCGGAATGACGGTGAGCTTGGCGACGAAACCGAGCGAATTTGCCGAGGCACAGAGGAGCAACACGCGCTGGTCTTGGCTCGCCAACAGTGTTAGCCACGAACTCGATTCTCGTCGCCGCTGTTTCGCCGCCTCGCGCTCATCGCTCGACGTGAACGGATTGACAGTCTCCAAGAAACCCGCGTCGTCGTCATCCATCGAAGCTTTGAGTTCCGCGCGCGCTCGAGTCTCCTCCGTCAACGTTTCCGGCAAAAACGAATACCCAATAGCCGTACCGATCGCCGCGGCGGCAACGTAATAAAACGCCGCGGGCGCGCCGTACGCCTCCATCAACCTTCCGCCGAGAAGCGGACCAATCACCAATCCCACGGCGTACACGGTGCTCTGCGCGGCGACGATGACGCCTCGCTTTTCCGGCGCCTTGGCGCACAAGTCCGCCAAATACGCCCGGTCCCCGCACTCACACGCCGCTCTACCCACACCCAAAAGCACTCTCGCCGGAACGAGCGCGACGACGCTTCGAGACAACGCCGTGGCGACGTCCGCGCCAGCCATGACAAACATCCCGCCAATCATGAGAGGCAACCGCCCAAACCTATCCGTAGCCTGCCCCAGCGGCAGGTTCAACAACAACATGGCCAACGCCGGGGCGCTGATCACCAACCCATTCGCAGAGGACGACAACCCAATCGACTGCGCGTACAACGGCAGCGCCGGTAACAGCGCACCGACGCCTAGAAACAATATAAATTGAGACGCGAAGAGCGTTCGCAACGGTTCCGCGACGTCGCGCGGCAACCCAAACAACAACGAATCATCGTCAACGACAACTTTCCCATCCGCGGGCGATACATCAAACGACGACAACGCTCGTTCGCGTCGGCGCATCCCGTCCTCATCCTCCTCGTTCGCCTTCCCGCGCGTCGTCGTCGTCGTCGTCGTCGTCGTCGACTTT
>Ga0255751_10003141_pt1 | contig 15205 bp, 21 predicted proteins | sample 071ome_20_FD_179951 | JGI IMG/M metagenome (GOLD analysis project Ga0255751, IMG submission 179951) | Coastal salt marsh microbial communities from the Groves Creek Marsh, Skidaway Island, Georgia - 071412BT metaG (version 2) | ecosystem: Environmental > Aquatic > Marine > Intertidal zone >...
AGAACAAAAAAGACACCATGGGAGACCTCACGCAGAAAAGAGCAGACGAGATCTTCAGAGACATCAACATCAATGTTAACGGCTTCCACACTATGAACTACCTGGCCTACTGGTCACTTAGACTGGGCGGCTTCGTTGCCTGGAACGGTCACAGGAAGAGAAACGCTAAAATAGAAGGAATCAAATAATGGCTGATCAATTAAACGAAGACATGATAGTAACTAAGAAAGAAGAAACAAGCATGATCAAGAAAGGTGCCCGGGATGGTTGGGAACTGATCAAGGTCATATGGATGTTCCTGAGGGACGAACTGCCACAATTCCTTTCGAACTGGAGAACAGTTCCAAGGATAATGATGGTGCTGTACGGACTGGTGTTCTACAACACCATGGAGTGGTTCATGGCGCTGGAGAATCCAAACAACGCACAGGCAGGTTTCGTGTCTGTTGTAGTTGGTGCTGGCGCGGCCTGGTTTGGACTTTACGTAAACGGCAAAAAGACAGACATCAAAAAGTAACAATAATTACATATAGATGAAACTATATGAACCTTTCCAGTTCCTGACGGCCGCTGAATGTGAGGAAATCCTAGATTACGCTCGCGACAAGCAGATTAAGGACGCTGAGAATCCAGTGAGACAGAACAGGATAGTCTGGTACGAGGACAGCAGACACTGGCAAAAATGGATAGACATGTTGAACACCATAGAGCCGGTGATCGACTGGATACAGACCCCACAGATTTCATTCTACAGACCTGGAGAGGAGTACGGGTGGCACAACGATGGATGGCCCGCATACAGGACACACATAAGACACTTCACACTCACGTGTGAACTACAGTCTGCCCCTGGCGCCTGTTTTGAAATGAAGGAACACAACATCGCACCGTTACAGAAAGGCCAAGCGGTTATTTTTAGATCACCGGAGGAACACAGAGCCACTTCACCTGTCGATGGTGAGCGTATAAGTTTTACCATTTGGTCCATGGCTAAGAATCAAAACAAGGAATCATTCCCTAACCAACAACGTTGACGAAACAAGATTCTGTTATAAAATATTATAAATGAAAAATTATTATGACATACTGGGTGTGGACGAAAAAGCCACGAGTGCGGAAATAACTAAGGCTTTCAAGGACCTAGCCAAGCAACACCATCCGGACAGGGGAGGTGACAAGGACCGGTTCCAGGAGATCAGCGAGGCGCACGACACACTCAAGAACTCACAGAAGCGACACGACTACGACACCATGAGGAAGTTTGGATCTCGATCCACGGGCGGAGGCGGACAGCATCCATTCTTCAACGAGGACATATTCGGTGACTTCTTCTCGGGATTCCAGAACGGAGACATGGACTTCACCAGTTCCTTCAACTTCACCAAAGGACCCGGAGGTGAGAGGATATTCAGACAGACCAACACGCACCCCAGGGGCAACAGGAACGTACAGGTCAGGATGGCCATCAGCATCAAAGAGGCCATGATGAACAACGAGAAGACCATCAACTACAAACTGCCTTCGGGCCGTGATGAGTTCGCAACCGTCAAGATACCAGCGGGCGTACAACACGGGGTCACGTTCAAGTTCTCGGGCATGGGTGATGACAGCATAAGGAACATGCCGAGGGGAGACCTGATGGTGGTGATGAGTGTTTTAGATTCAGATGGTTACACACGCAAGGGCAATGACCTCTACACAGACAAGACCATCGACTGCTTCCAGGCGGTGCGTGGACATGAATTCAATCTCCGGACGCTGGATGACAAGATCATCAAAGTCAAGGTGCCATCGGGCACACAGCCGGGCACACTGCTCACGCTCAAGGGACAGGGAATGCCTGTACACAGGACGTTAAATATCCGTGGTAACCTGTATGTGAAGATACACATCTTGATACCGCAACTGTCAGCACAGGATTTGAAGAAGATAAAGGACCTATGATGAGAACAAAGAAGAAGTACATACACGTGAATCAACACGTGATCCGGGCCAACAAGAAACACGGCACCAACGATCCCGTGATCACCATCAAGCAGGGCTCGAAGAACACCTACTGCCATGAAGTTGAGATCAAGGGACCTAGTAAAATAGTGTACGGCGGCAACGACAAACCATTATTGAGTTGTGGGGCACGTGTGGTCATAGAGACCGAGGCCGATGTGGAGATCGTGAAATGATAAAAGTTTACCAATACCCACACGAGACCCTGCTACAGACCAGCACACCATGGATGGCCGATGACAGCATTGACGGATATGATGACTTGGAAAGGTTCGAAACGGACATGATCAATTTGATGCTTGATGAGAAGGGAATGGGACTAGCGGCCAACCAGATCGGCATTACCAAGAGATTTTTTGCAATAGGTCACGAGTCATTTGACACATTTCAAAAACATGCTATAATTTGGAATCCACAGGTGATCAAAGCAAGTCAAGAAAAGGTCATCGATGTGGAGGGGTGTCTGAGTTTCAAGGACATCTTTGTAAAAGTGGAGAGACCAAAAACAGTAGAAGTACAGTATGAGACAACACAAGGAAAGACAAGATTCGCAAAACTCAACGGGATGGAGAGCAAGTGCTTCCAGCATGAACTCGATCACCTTGAGGGTATTACATTTAATAAGAGGGTGTCTAAACTCAGATGGCAAATGGCAAGAAAATAAAGAGACCCAAGGAGACTAAAGTATGGAAGGCATTGACTGGAAAACTACAGAAACCCACCAAGAACCAAAAGGCTGTGGAGCACTTGGTTCAGACAATACAGCAGGACCTCATGTGGTCGGACGGAGACCTGGAGACGTACACGAAAATTCAACAAGGCAAAATAGATTGGAGTGGAGATGTTAGAAGCAAACGAAGGACTGGAAAACATATTCGAAAACGCGGTTAAGGAAGCCGAGAAGCGTAGACACGAGTACGTGACCATAGAGCACGTGCTGTTGGCACTGATCAAGGACAACGACATAGGCACGGTACTACATGACTTCAAGGTCAACGTGGGCATGTTGATCAAGGACATCGAGGACTACCTGGACACCAAGTGTAACGACATCGTGGCCAAGGGCAAGGAGCCCATGACCCCACGTAAGACGGCTTCACTGGAAAGGTTGATGAATCGGGCGTTCACACAGGCGCTGTTCCAGGGCAGACAGGATGTCAGTTCAATCGACATATTAATTTCAATATTCGCAGAGAAGAAGAGCTACGCGGCATTCTTCTTGAAAAAACACCAGGTCAACAAACAGGACCTGATGGACCTAGTTTCGACCGAGACCATACTGGACGAGGGCATGGCGCAGATGGGTGGCGCACAACCAGGACAGGAACAACGACTGAGACCCAACCAAGCGGACAGGATCCTCAAGAGCTACTGTGAGAACTTGAACCAAAAGTACTTCGACAAGAAGATTGATCCCGTGATAGGCAGGGAGCAGGAGACCGAGGACCTAAAACAGATCCTGGCCAGAAGGAACAAGAACAACGTGTTGATCGTTGGCGATCCAGGAGTGGGTAAGACAGCCGTAGTTGAAGGATTGGCGAGACGTATCGCAAAAAACAAGGGCGACATACCTGAATACTTGAAAGATCATATAGTATGGAGCCTAGACGTGAACAGCCTAATAGCAGGAAGTAAGTTCAGAGGAGACTTCGAGGAGAGATTGAAGTTGATCGTGAACGCACTTGACCAAAAGGGCAAGAGTATCCTATTCATCGACGAGGCCCACATGATAGTGGGTGCTGGTGCCACAGGACAAAGCAACAGCATGGACATGGCAAATATGCTTAAACCTGCTTTACTCAAAGGTACTATAAAAGTGGTTGCTTCCACAACCTGGGAGGAATACAGAAAATATTTCGAGAAGGACAGAGCATTGATGAGAAGATTCCAAAGATTACAAGTGGGAGAACCTTCAAAAGAAACAGCAGTGAAAATACTGAAAGGTGTGAAACAGTACTACGAGAAGTTCCACGAATGTACAATCACTGACGAAGCCTGTGAGGACGCAGTGGACTACTCCACTAAATTCATCGCAGACAAGAAACTGCCAGACAAAGCCATAGACGTGATAGACGTGGCGTGTGCTAGACTGAGACTGAACAACATAAAAGGTGGCAAAATCGATCATGACGAGATCATACACGAGATAAGTGTAATGACAGGAATCAGCATAGAACAACTTTCTCAAAAACAGGCCAGCAATCTGAAAACACTGGAAGAAAAGATGAAACTACAGGTGTTCGGACAGGACAAAGCGATCAACACTATCACGGACAAGATACTTGTCGCACGTGCGGGTCTGAAGAGTTTAACAAAGCCAGTGGGATCATTCCTATTCCTTGGACCAACAGGCTGTGGTAAGACTGAGACGGCGAAACAACTGGCCAAGACACTGGGTGTTGAACTGATAAGATTTGACATGAGCGAATACCAAGAGAAACATTCAATATCCAAACTGATAGGATCACCCCCGGGCTATGTGGGGTATGAGGACAGCAACATGGGTGGCGGTATGTTCATCAATGAGGTCGAGAAGAATCCCCACGCTGTTGTTTTGTTTGATGAGATAGAGAAAGCACACAGGGACGTTTCCAACATGTTGTTACAGGTCATGGACTACGGTACAGTGACAGGTTCCAACGGCAAGAAAGCAGATTGCAGGAACATAACACTGATAATGACATCCAACCTGGGAGCAGAGGAGAACGAGAGGAACAACATAGGATTCGGCAAGAGCGAGAGAACCGGAGAGGACGACAAGGCGCTGATGAAGTTCTTCCCACCGGAGTTCAGGAACAGACTGGACGCAGTGATCAAGTTCGACAAACTGAACAAGGAGACCATGAAGTCGGTCGTGAAGAAGTTCCTGCTGGAACTGAACACCATGACCATGGAGAAGGACGTGGAGGTCAACGCAACGGACGATGCCATAGAGTTCTTGATGACCAAGGGATTCGATGCCAAGTTGGGTGCGAGACCACTGCAACGTGTGATCGACGACGAGATCAAGAAACCGTTGAGTAAGATGATGCTGTTCGGTGATCTCACCGAGGGCGGAATGGTTGAAGTGGGCTTGAGCGACGATGTGATACCAAAACTTACTGTGAACTTCAAGGCCAAGAAAGAAAAACAAGTGCTTGATCAATTCAAACCCAAGAAGGTAAGTGATGAGAAAACATCACAATAAGCTCTACTACGGTAGGTTCAAACACAAGACAATATTCAAAATACCAGGAAGCCTGATGTTTTATCCCACAACTGATGAATATCTTGGCACGATCAAGGATAGGTATCCTGATCATCCGGACATGCACTACCTGTCAGAATTTGTGATGAAAAATAGGAAATCGATGAAATTCAGATTCCAAGACCGTAAAGCCATATTCTATTCGGACCAGCAGATGGCACAACAACTGATAGAACGTTTCTGGGACCACTGGACCGGATCAGAGACGGTGGATCCGAAATTCCAAGGATTGGACAAGAACATGGTAGGGTGTGTGAGATTGCCACACGGCAAATACCAGTACCAGGTGTACCTCAAGAAGGATGCACATCTTTATATAAACGAACACCAGAAGACAAATCTTTACAACTTCCTGGAGAGAAACACAGATCACTGCCTGTTGACACAATGGGCACTGATTGATTGGTTCGAAGATAAGTGTCCCTACTGCTTCGGTGGATACTTCTATGTCACACAGGAACAGTTCATAACCCCAATATACATGATGGCACAGGAGGCCATTGACAAAGTAATCAGATACAGAAAGGTGAAACATGGAAGCGATAAAAAAACTAAGAGATAAGAACATATTCAATGATCAGAGCATAGTCGAGAGCATGATCGAGAAGACCTGGATGGGAAGTCCGGTCATAAAGAGGAGCCTGCTGAGGGTAAGGAAGGTGGGCGAGGACGACTGCGTGTGTGAGGAATTGGGTTCAGCGGACGGCAAAGCCTACAAGATCAAGTACATCAACATACTCACAGTGGACGGACAGGAGCCCAACGAACTGGCCGCGGTGTACGGACTGGGTCCTAAGACTGCCAGGTTCAAGAGACGATACAAGGATGAATAAATAACACTGATGGCACAGACAAGCACCACACTACTAGCGTCAAAATCGCACATAGCAAACGTGACTGGTAGCGATATCAGTTTCACTGCCACGGGCACAGAGTACAAGATCACTTCAACCAGCACGGCATTAAACGGATTTGCTGTCAGAGATCTAATCACAGTCACGGGCACAACCAACAACAATTCAACATTCACCGTGAAAACAGTGAGTTCGGCCAACCAACTGATAGTGGAAGAGATCGTTACCACAGAAACATCAGACGGATCAACATCGACCACTTTGGATCACACGGGTTTCGTTAGTGACAAGACCAAGGGCGATGGGTACTACTCGCAACCGGATGGGGTACACACAGTGGCCTATCAGGTCAACAGCACGATGACTGGATCTATCAAGATGCAGGGCACACTGGCTACGACACCCACGGAGGATGATTGGTTTGACATCACAGGTTCAACCTTCACAGCAGACCAAAGCACCTTGATCTCAACCGCCAATTTCACTGGTAATTTCGTCTGGATAAGGGCAAAAGCCACTTCAGTCACAGCAGGAACCATCAGTTCCGTGCTGATCAATTCATAAAAAGTCGCGTAAACACTAGGTTCTAGCAAGATCAACTTGAGTTGACACATACTAGTTCTGTGTTATACTAATAACATGAACGACAACGAACTAGAACAGATCAACACAGTTGATGTGAATGTCACGGCGGAGTCAATGGACGCCCACGTGATTTGCCTGAAGGAGAATGGATATCGTATATTCCGACCCTTCTCATTATACACGAGATACACGATGTTCCTGCTATTGGGGGCATTCATAACCGGCACGGTGTTATGAAACGGGGTTGGCTAAAGAACACAGCACTGGCCACGATTTTATCAACAACACTGACCGCCTGTGGCGGAGGTGGTGGCGGAGGCGGTGCCGTTGGCACTGTGACCAACTTCGTAAAAAATGATTTGGCCAGTTTATCGGGTACTACGGATTTGATATCTACTGCTAACCAAATTGTAGAATCTTATGAACAACAATCACAAAATAATGAAGTTTCTATCGAAAATGTGTTGGCAACTTTTATGTCGTTTGGTTCTTACACACCTGACGCAGATGATCAAACAGAAGCAGAAAAACTTCTTTCAACAGTTGATGCCGCAATATCTTGGTGGAACAATGTTGAAGATGTTATTGCCACTACAACTTCTTACACAGATAAAAACGGAAATGAAGTTTCTTTTACAGACAAAGACAGAATGTCTTTTTATCAACTTGAATCTTACAAAGAAGCCGCAAAAGCAATTAGATATTTGAAAGATGTTGCTAAACCGGTTATTGAAAAAGTTAAATTAGGAAACACAATCACAGATGATGAGGTAACAAATATCACAAGTACAAGTAGATATGATGAAATTGTGGCATCATATGATGCCGAAGTCACAGAAGCGGTTGAACTGAAAAAACAGAATTTAATTACTTTTAATACAAAAACAGTGACATTGACTCCTGTTTTGAAATCTGACAATGATGTAGCACAAACAAATAAAGCCACATCCTCACCTAGTGATGCGGAAGAGGGTTGGGAGTATGTCAATGGTGCTGGAGGAAAGCAGACAAGAGATGTCACTACCACGACACCTAACGTGAACATCAAAGTGTATGAGGATTGTGAAGAAGTAAGACAAATTTACAAAGACGGATCATACAAGGTGATTAGCAGTGATTGTTCCGACAGAACGGTTACTAACTCACTCGCTTCCACGATAACTGTAGTAACCGAGGAGAGAATGGGCGAAAACTACGTGACTAACACCGAAGATGTATCAGAAGATCCTGTTGACGAATGGCTAACGCAGAACGTCAAACAAAAAACAACAACGTACGAAGATTCTGAAGAAACCATTTCTGAAGAAGTAGAAGGAATGGCAACAACCACGACAGAAGACAGATATGTAGTGTCAACAGTTGACAACGATGATAATACATCCACAGAGACTAAAATAAAGTACACAGACACAATCGTGACCACTCCAGTCACTACCATAGTCTATAAAGACAGAACATACACTCATGTGTACACCACTGATAAAAAGTTACAACGAACCAGCACAAAGGTCACCAAAGAGTACTACGCAGACGGTACGGACAACACGATCACCGAAGATCCGGTTATAACATATCCAAACGGTGATTCATGGGTGACAACAGAAGTAAAAAGAGAAACGGAAACAGAAAGAGTCGAAGTCAGCAGAAGCACTGTTGACAGAGTGGAAAAAACTGAAGGAACAGATGGCACAATGGTTGCTGGATATCCTAAGATCATTCCAAACGATTACACAGACAAAGATCAGAATCTAGGCACACAAACAGTAGGATTGAGCACCAACCCAGACGACTTCAAGACAGCAGAATTCAACAAGGACTCCAGCAAGAGCATGATCAACGCGGACAAGGCCTACGCCAGAGGTTGGACGGGTAAAGGTTCAGTGTTGGGCGTGATAGACTCGTACCAGCAGACGGATCACGAGGCGCTTGACGGCAAGTACAAGTGGTACAACGACTACGTGAGATACGAGGACGGCACCACGGACGAGAATGGCAACGAGCTGGGCACGGTGGCCAACGGTGGTAAGAACATATCACACGGCACACACGTGGCGGGCATCATAGCAGGTAAGCGGGATGGCACACAGTTCCATGGTGTGGCCTTTGACGCCGAACTAGTGGGAGCCAACATCGACTACCATGGATCGGGGGCACCGCACATGAGTTACGCCACTTCCGCACTGAAGGACATAGCAAAATTGAAGAGCACCGAGGCACAGGGTGGAGAGGGCATGAACATAGTGGCGGTGAACATGAGTTTCAACAGGGCCAACGCCAACTTCCACTACGGTGAGATCACACAGTTGTCGGATGGCACCTACACCGCGTCTAAGATAACGGACAGGATGAATGGTGGTGGTGGAGCACAGTACTGGCGAGTGGGCACCGACAATGACATAGTGTTGGTAAACTCCGCGGGTAACGGAATCTACAAGGACGGTGAGATGAACTACGACTTCTCACTGGATCCAGGCATCTACGCCACGGAAGTGGACAACGCGGGCAACCTTGTTTTAGGTGGCAAGATGATCATCGTAGGTAACTGGGGTGGAACTAAAGCGGAAGGACAGGTGGTTGGTAGCAAGGCTGGTCACGTGTGTTTGGACATCGACACCATCAACAACATCTGTAATGACCAGTACAAGGTATCAGACTTCTACATTCTAGCACCGGGCAATTCGGTTTATTCCAGTGTGCCGGGTGATGGTTACGCCACAATGGGCGGTTCAAGTATGGCGGCACCACAAGTGACAGGTGCTATGGGTATCCTACACCAGATGTGGCCACACATGAAGGGCGAGAACTTGGTCAAACTAGTATTGAACACGGCAGACAAGGACATCAACAACTACAACGTCAACATACACGGACAGGGCATGTTGGACCTAGACGAAGCGACCAAACCACAGGGTGCCATAGGTATCCCAACAACGGGCAGGGTGGATGGTGCCACGGCAGGTCTGAACAGCACCTACTTCGCAACTGGCACGGGCAGTGCTTTCTCGGCACTGGGTGATGTCAAGATAATGGTGTTGGACGACTACGACAGAGATTATTATATAAACTTAGGGGACACATTCACAGTCAAGGACAACAGGAAGTATTCAGATACTGCTATGTTAGTGAACAACAATCACTCGTTCCTACCAACACAACAGATGTACGGTTCATTCTCACAGGGTGGACAGTGGGATCTGGTCAAGGACTACAACTTCGGATTCTATACCGGCGAGAACGGCAACGGTGACTACAGCACAAACATCGGCAAAAACTTCTTCATAACGGATAGATTCAAATTGAAAACAAGTGTTGGTACCATGAGTGAACAGGAGACATGGTTGGGCAACAGCTCGGACGGTGTGCTGGCGGTAGGTGACAACAACAACACCAATTTCGGCAACATCGGTGTCGACTACCAAATAGGCAATAACGTACTAAGTTTCGACTACACTAGAGGTAAGACAGACATCAACACAGTGGACAACAGCCTGATAAAATCATTCTCAGACGTACGAACAGAATCATACAGATTGGCTTATGAGATACACAAAGATAAGCACAATACTCTCGGTTGGTCGTTCTCACTTCCAAGTCACATAACATCGGGAACGATGGACTTGGAAGTAGCCGAGAGCGTGAACCTAGACGGAACCATAAACTACACCAACATCACTTCCGACCTAACACAGAGCACCAAAGAGAAGAACATAGGGTTCTACCTGAACCACACGCCAACACACGACACGGACGCCTCATACAACTTCACGGCGGAGTACCGACAGGACGTGGCGGGGCAGTCAGGCCGGGATGGCATCAACCTAGCGATGAACTACACCAAGAAGTTCTGGGGCAGTTGTAAGTTTTTATGGATGAAGAATCCCAAGTGCTACACCAAGGACGAGAATGGCAAGGAAGTGCTGACAGCAGAGAGCAACGCACTGATGTTTGGTAATAACAATGTTGATCCAGCAACTAAACTAGGACTACGATATGACATGAAGACGGACATGTTCGTACCCATCAACCCAGAGGACAAAAAATGGAAACAATAACGATAACCTGCACCAACAACGACAGGACCAAGGAAGCAGAGGTGCTGGAACGCACGGACAAGTACATGAAGGTGCAGGTTCCAGGAACCCAATTATTCATAGAGCTGTTCCGTGATGATGTAAATATCCCGTACACAGGACACACAGCAGGATTGGAGTTTGAATGGCAACCGAAAAATTAAAGTTTAAGTTAGAGTTATACGCAGAGATGTGGGACAAGCCACCGCATGCGGAAATATTAATAGATAAAAAAAGTTATTACAAATCAGACATCACGGGTTCAGAAGAAAAACCCATAATCATAGAGTTTGAAGCAGACTTTGAGGAAAACAAATCATATGAACTTGTGATCAAAAGAGCAGGCAAAGACAAGAGGCAAACAGTAGTCGAAAACGGAAACATTGTAAAAGACCAATTGCTGGCAATTAAGAGCATAGAGATCGACGAGATCGACATAGGATCATTGGTGTATGAGGGCGTGTTCACACCCGAATATCCAGAACCATGGGCCACACAGCAACGTGAATCCGGACAGGATCTCAAGGACTCATTCAAGAACGTCACTAAAATGGGATTCAATGGTGAGTGGAGATTCAAATTCGAATCACCATTCTACATGTGGTTGTTAGAGAACTTGTATTAAACTAAATATGCTTGTATGAGAGCATTAGAATTCATCACAGAGAACATAGACTCAGACGCGGTCAACGAACTGGATACCTACATCATGAACAACGAGGAGTTGTATCGTAGGCGTTTCATGCCCATCATATCAAACATCAAGAGAAAATTGAAGAAGAACGTGTACGACCACGAGAAGGCACAGAAGTTATGGATGTACCTAGTGGACGATGCCGCTAAGGAATACGTTAAGGAATTCGGCTCAACGGCCGATGATGTCAAGACCATGTTCCCACGAGAGACCAGACAGCAAGTGGCAAGGATAATATCAGACCGGGAACTGGAAAACATAAAGGCAGGCGAATACGATGTTACTCAGGGAACTCCTTCTTAGGGAAGACGATCGCTCAACAGCGGTGTTCGCCTTTGGCCGATTCAATCCACCCACGATAGGACACCAAAAACTCATAGACAATGTGATCAGCACGGCAGAAAAAGCCAACGCCAAGCCGTACCTGTTCCTGTCACACAAACAGAACAACCGGACCGATCCTCTCACGTTCGCTGAGAAGCAGGCCTACATACAGCAGTACTATCCCAAACTTCAGGTTGGTGATGCCAACTCCAACACCATCATAAAGGCACTACAGAAGATACAGTCAGAGGGCAGGACCAGGATCATCATGATAGCGGGATCAGACAGGGTAGCAGAATTTGAGAAACTGTTGAACCAATACAACGGCAAACCAGACAAGCAAGGAAATTTACTTTACCAGTTCGATGATATAAAAGTGATGAACGCAGGTCAACGAGATCCAGACGCGGAAGGTATCTCGGGTGCCTCGGCATCAAAAGCCAGAGAACTGGCGGCCAAGGGACAAGAGCATGAGTTCAGCAAGATAATCATGGGCGGTGATGATGGTAAAATCATCTACGACAAGATACAGGACGCCTTGGGGGTCACAATTGACGAAAACAACAAAAAGTTGTATAATGAAGCAATAGGTGATATGAAACCAACAGTATATTTAGACATGGATGGTGTACTAGCAGACTTCTTCGGGGGAGTGGAGAAGATGTATGGTGTTTCTCATTGGAAGGAACTAACCAACGACAAGACCAAAGATCTAAAGGCAGAAGTCATAAACAGGATAACCGGCACCGACTTCTTCGCGACACTGCCAAAGTTTCCCACAGCGGACGCACTGATAGACATGGTGAAGAAATTCACGGGTGGCAAGTTCAGTATAAACACATCACCTCTTAGGGGTGACCATGAGAACTCGGGCAAATACAAGAAGATCTGGATACAGAACCACATAGAACAACCAGATGAAATAGTTGTCACAGGACGTAAAGAATCATACGCCAAGGACAAGGGCACTGGCACACCAAACATACTGATCGACGACAGACCCATCAACATACAGAAATGGCAGGCCGCTGGAGGATACGGGATTCTTTATCAGGCCAACAGAGATCCATTAAGTAAAGTGCAACAGGCACTTGAAAAATATGGACAACAAGATCAATAAACATTTCTGTATACAACCATTTGTAAATGTGACCACAAGAGTGACTGGCGACAACAATGTGTGTTGTAATATTATCAAGTCTCCCAGCAACATAGCACACGAAACACCCAGTGCTTTTTTCAATTCTAAATACACCAAAGACTTCCGTTCAAAATTGTTGAAAGGCGAAAAAATAGAAGCCTGCCGTCCTTGTCATTATCTAGAGGAAAACTCAAAAAACAGTCATAGGTCCGAATACAACAAGTATTACAATATAAAAAATAATCAGCCACATGAGTATTACGAAAAAATAATTGAAAAATTAAGATTGGTAAACTTACCTAACCCTGCATACGCAGACATCCATGTAAACAATCTGTGTAATCTCAAGTGCCTGACCTGTAATGACAAGGATAGCAGTAAGTTCCATGCGGAGAGTAAAGCACTGGGCGTCAGCAGATATCCCACCGACGATTTTTCTAAATCAAAGGCAAACATCGAAGACACGATTAATTCTGTAATAACAAAGGACTTGCTTTTCCTTGATTTAAGAGGCGGTGAAACCTTGATGGTCCCTGAAGTGAAATCAATATTAGGCAAAATAGATGAAGGACGAGCCGAGAAAATAACCCTGAAAATACAGACCAATGGTACAATAGTACCGGATGAGGAATGGTGTAATATTTTCAAAAAATTCAAAAGGACGAAAGTGAATGTCAGTGTGGATGCCTATGGGGAGGACATAAACTACATCAGATATCCAGCAGATTGGTCAAAGATTTTAAAAACAATAGATGTGCTCAAAAGAGAAGACATACGATTCATCATCAACACCGTGGTCAGTAATCTCAACATAATGATACTGGACAAACTTTTCAAGTGGATACAGGACAACAAATATCTTAATTATTTTTACATACTGGACTGGCCCACACACTACAGACCCAACAATCTACCAAAATCATTGCTTGACATAGCAAAGCAAAGACTACAAAATGTAGAAGATACCTTTGTAAATAAAAATTGCTACAAAAAAGTAATAGACCTGACAGAGATGTTAGACAAACAGGACAATGAAAACAATTGGCAAAGGTTCTGTAAAGAGATAGAGATGAGAGACAAGTACAGGAAAAACAGCATAACTAAAATAATACCACAACTGAAGGAGTACATGAATGCCTAAATACAGCGGGATCAATAGACCATACAAGGCGGGCGAGATCGAGAAGACGCCACAGGAGAAACAGAAGGAACTGGACGAAAAGATGAAGAAGTTCCTGGCCAAGGGTGGCAAGGTGGAGAAGGTAAAAGCCCACAAGCCAACCAAACAACAGGAAAGAGACTGGACCATCTAAGGTGAGACTCAGCAAGTTCTTCAGGGACCTGGCCAACAACACCCCCAACGACTCGCAATTCAAGACCAAGAAGCGGGTAAATACCAAGAAGAAAAAGAAGAAAAAGAAAAAATTAAAGAATGTTATTACCGAGGAACAATGGGTAAAGCAGATGATGAAGAATAGATAATGGACGAACTAGAGAGAATCAAGAAACTGGCGGGTGTTGATAAACTTTCTACGGAAGATTCTATGGGAGAAAACCTTTCTTACACAGGCACCGCCAAGGCCGAGTACCAACGCAAACACAACATCCAGCCAGGCACACCGGAATGGTTCCGGTTATGGTTCGCACAGCCGAGACTCACGGGTGAAAATCCAATGCCCAAAAGCAAATAAATACTCGCATATGCGAGCACAGGAATTCACAGAAACAAGTTGTAAACGTACCAAGGCGAAAGAATGTAGTTGTAGCCGTGTGAACAGCATCACAGAAGGCGAGATCACTGTGATCGCACAGTGCGAACTACAACACTCGAACAAGATCAAAGGCAGTATATTATTGATGCAGGCTCCTGGAACCCCGACTCTTATCAAGGGCACAATTACAGGACTTGAACCTGGCGCACATGGATTCCACATACATGAATTCGGAGACATGAGTGATGGTTGCAAGTCAATGGGTGGCCACTACAATCCGGATGGTGTCAACCATGGAGGCCTAAACGAAGGACACGTTGGTGACCTTGGCAACATAGAGGCCGATGAAACAGGCAAAGCAGACTTCTCTATAAAAGCAAGTAGAGTAGACTTGATTGGAGACAGATCTGTTGTGGGTAGAGGCATAGTAGTCCACGCTGATCCAGACGACCTAGGAAAAGGCGGAGATGACGAAAGTCTAAAGACGGGTAACGCGGGCGACAGACTCGCATGCGGTGTTATCACTCTAAGGAGCACAAAGTGAAAGCAGTGATTTTCAGTTGCAGTCTCAAGG
>Ga0255751_10003151_pt1 | contig 15184 bp, 12 predicted proteins | sample 071ome_20_FD_179951 | JGI IMG/M metagenome (GOLD analysis project Ga0255751, IMG submission 179951) | Coastal salt marsh microbial communities from the Groves Creek Marsh, Skidaway Island, Georgia - 071412BT metaG (version 2) | ecosystem: Environmental > Aquatic > Marine > Intertidal zone >...
AACAGATTAGAGTACGATGCCGTCTTTGGCACCGCGTTGAATAGATTTTGCATCCAAGCCGCGGTTGGTCACCCGATGACGGTGTACGGTAAGGGCGGACAAACGAGAGGTTTCTTGAACATTCGCGATACCGTGAGATGCATTCAAATCGCCGTCGACAACCCCGCGGAGCCAGGGAAGATGCCAATCTACAACCAGTTTACGCAGCAATTCTCCGTCAACGAACTAGCCGGTTTGATCACCGAAGCCGGTAAGAAGTTAGGATTGAATCCGGAAGTTATTAGCGTCCCGAACCCGAGAACTGAAGCGGAGGAGCACTACTACAACGCGAAGAACTCCAACTTGAAAGACTTGGGATTAGAACCGACTTTGTTAGGAGACGAATTGCTCGACACGCTCATGAAAACCGTTATTGATTACAAGGATAGAGTTGACCAGAGATTAATTATGCCGGGTGTGAACTGGAAGGAGTCGCAAAGCGTCGCGAAGAACATTACCAAGTAAACGACTTTACCTTAACATGTGAACAACGACGATATAATAAATATACTATCACAAATTTTATTACCAGTAAGCACAAACACGCGAAAAAAACGACTAAAAATGTTTTCGAACGATTGGCTCGACGTTTACTCGCATTTTCTCGTAGGCTTTCTTCTTCGCCTCCCACACGCTTTCAACGCACTCATCTAAAGACATCCACTTCATCTGCGTGAACTCCGCCGGTTCGCCGTCCAAACCTTCTAAGTTTACAAACTCCATGGGATCGGCTGACGTCTTACAACGAAACACCGCGAACTCCAGCCGTTGTCCTGCCAACCCTTTCTTCTCTAACCACCCACCCGCGCTGTACGCGTACGCATCGTCGTTCTCTAGGACTGCCACTAACTCTACCTCGATGTTCTTCTTATTTTTTGAGGAATCTAGGGATATCCCAGTCTCTTCGTACAACTCTCTCGTCGCCGCCTCGGCGGTAGTTTCTTTCGGTTCCATCCCACCTTGGGGTAAATTCCACGACCCACTCTTCCCGGCGCGTTCGCCAACCAACACGTGCGAACCAGAGTCATTGAAGACGATTGCACACGCACACTTGCGATACTTCTTGCCGTTCACGATCGCGGTCTTTTCTGGGTTATACTCTCCTCTTCCTCCGTTATCCCCAGTCTTGTCTTCTTTCGGTTGTTTTTTCTTTGCTTCTGTCGTTACGTTTATCGTTGACATTCTTCTTCTTCTATTACTATTACTACTACTACTGCTTCGCAGTTGATGTCGGTTACTCAAGAACGACGATGAGCGAGAATAGCAGGTCGAATAGCAACGGTAGGACGATGAGAGCGAAGAGGAGAGCTTCTTTGCGAGCGAAGACCCACCGAGCTGCAGCAGAAACATGTATTTGTTCTGCGTGTGCTTTTTTTTGTGTTGTTGTTGTTGTGTGTTGCGTTATGGATATTTCCTATTTTTTATTTTGAGACGATGAAATTTTTGTCGAGAGACGTGACGCAAAAGGTCCACAACAAGGGAAAAAATTTTCTCCCTCCCTCTCGTGTTTGTGATCGATCATCAATCAATCAACCCAATTCTTCACTGTACGCATTCTTCACAAAAGACACGAATATATAATATAACATATATATAGGAAAGAAGCACAATGTTTACTTCTTCCAAGTATTCTCGCAAAGCTTTGATTGCGACGTTTGCCTTGGTCTGCGCGGCCATTTTCATCGGCATCAACAACGTAGGCGTCGAAGCAAAGAAAGGACCGAAAATTACCAACACCGTTTACTTCGATATTTCCATCGGAGGTAAAGACGCGGGAAGAATTACCATGGGTTTGTACGGCGCCACGGTACCGAAGACGGTTGAAAACTTCCGAGCGTTAGCGACCGGAGAGAAAGGTTACGGGTACGAAGGCTCAACTTTTCACAGAGTGATTAAAGACTTCATGATCCAAGGCGGTGATTTCACCAGAGGCGACGGCACGGGAGGCAAGTCTATTTACGGCGAAAAGTTCGCGGATGAAAACTTCAAGTTGAAGCACACCGGTCCAGGGACGTTGTCCATGGCCAACGCCGGTCCGAACACGAACGGATCGCAGTTCTTCATTTGCACCGTCGTCACTTCGTGGTTGGACGGTCGACACGTCGTTTTTGGAAGAGTCACGGATGGAATGGACGTCGTTCGTAAAATCGAAGCTTTGAACGGAACGCCGCCGAGCGAAACTGTCACCATCACAAAGTCCGGCGAATTGCCGATGGATGCGCACGTTCAAGACGAAATTTAAGTAAAACTCAGAGACGGAGAAGAACGCGGCGATGTTTTTCTAGTATTATTTCTTTAATGTTAATATCATAATAATAATTTTAATTTTAATAACACACGACAATATTTCCTCTATACCTGCGCGAATGTGTGTGCGATTTTATCTCGCGTATTTAATTTTTTTCGAGTTGTGTGTGAGTGCGAGGCGCGTGGTATTTGTGGTAGAGAAACCATAAGAGAGATTCTCGCAATGGATTCTTAATTTTATACTTTAGCCGTAAATAGAAATAATATAACAAGCTGTTTTAGTTTTTAGCAACCGAAAAGCCATCGTCGCTTATTCCCAGTTGGCGGCGGTGAGTTCAGCCAAGTCGACAACTCTTTGGGAGTAGCCCCACTCGTTGTCATACCACGCAACAACCTTCAACATGTCGTCACCGATGACCATCGTCAAGGCAGAGTCGATAGTCGTGGAGACGTCGCTGCATCTAAAATCAACAGAGACCAACGGTTCGTCGCAGACAGCCAAGATGCCCTTCAACGGACCTTCCGCGGACTCGCGGAAGGCAGCGTTGACTTCCTCGGCGGTGACCTTCTTGGAGGTTTGGATGACCAAATCGACAACGGAAACGTTCGGGGTCGGGACTCTCAAAGCGATACCGTTCAACTTGCCCTTCAATTCCGGCAATACCAAGGCGACAGCCTTGGCGGCACCAGTGGAGGTCGGCACGATGTTCAAGGCCGCAGCTCTCGCGCGTCTCAAATCTCTGTGCGAGGCGTCCAAAATCTTTTGGTCACCAGTGTACGAGTGAGTGGTGGTCATCAAACCCTTGACCAAGCCGAACTTGTCGTTCAAGACCTTGACGAACGGCGCCAAGCCGTTGGTCGTGCAAGACGCGTTGGAGATGATCTTGTCGGAGTTCTTGTATTGGTCAGCGTTGACGCCCAAAACGTACGTCGGGATGTCGTCGCCCTTCGCCGGGGCGGTGATGACAACCTTCTTGGCACCGGCGGTCAAGTGCTTGGAAGCACCCGGGGTGTCAATGAAGACACCGGTACCTTCGATGACGATGTCGACGCCCAATTCTGCCCACGGCAATTGCAACGGGTCTCTGGAAGAGACGATTTGGATGCTCTTGCCATCGATGGAGATGTGCGTGTCGTCGACAATCTTGACGTCAGCCTCGAAGGTGCCCAAGACGGAATCGTACTTGACCAAGTGCGAGGCTTGCTTGACACCGCCGGAGTCGTTGATGGCAACAACATCGAGCAAGGTGTCCTTGCCTCTGCCGTGCCAGCATCTCAAAAAGTTACGGCCGATGCGACCGAAGCCGTTGATGGCAACCTTGCAGGTTTTGCCCTTGGCTTCGATGGTGTTGCTGACAGACGCCTGCGAGAAGAGAAGAATCGAAAGATGTGAGCGACTGCGTTCGTCGGAGATTTAAAAGCAGAGCGAGTGAGACAACGCTGTGGAGAGAAACTAAAAGAAATCATCCTCTTCTTTCTCGTCGTCGTCGTCGTCGCAAACGAGGAAGAGAAGGTGATCGGAATACTTTTTCTTTTTTTCTTTCTTCTCCATCCATTTTAAACAATGAACGATCTTACTAAAAAAAAAGAGAAAAAAACAAGGGGAGAGAGAGGAGAGAAGAGAGAGAGAGAGCGGATAACGAGAGCTACTCTCTCTCTGCCCCGATGGCAAAAAAAAGAAACGTACCTTGGCGACGGTCTTGTTCTTGAACTGACCGGCAGCCTTGGTGAACTGCGTGAGTTGGGTAGTCTGTGATAACGATAGAAGAAAGTTCGAGGTCAGTCGACGCGTTTATAATTTCGCGCGAGAAGAGCGAGGAGCGTAATTCGTTCGCGAGAGCGCGTAAAATTTTCTCATCGCGATTACAACACACGTTCGCGGGAAATTTTCCTCTTTTTTTGTCTCAAAAGGAGGAACTTTCACACCCAATCATTATATCGATTACGACGACGGAGAAAAATAACTGGACGTAAACGCGAGGAGAAACCTCCGACGCGAAGCGCGGACGAGCGCGATAAAGGAAGAATCGCGTGATATGCGTACCTTGGCGGCGGAAAAAGTAGCCATTGTGTGCGAAATAGAGTGACGCAATTGGATACGAAGCGGAAATAGTTATAACTGGTGGGTAAAAAAAATTCCTGACGCGAAACCAGAGCGAGTTTTTTTTGGTTCGTTTCCTGGCCTCTAGATATTCGCTCCGGGAGGAAAGAGAGATTTTTGTCTTTTTTCGCCTTTTTGGTTCAGAATCCAACCAACCCTTGGGATTTTGAGCAATGTCATCACGATGAAGGGGTAAATGTGAGTCGGACGGAAAAAGACGAAAAAAAAAGCCGACATCACTCTCCCACTTTTACGCGAAATTTCTGCAAACTGCGTGTCGCCTTCTCGTGTGTCGTTGTTTTGTGTGCGACCTCTATAGCGCTTTTGAGAGAGTGCGATCGAGCACGGAAAGAAGACAAGAGAAGGCCATCTCCCCAGTTCAAAGCGCGCGCGTAAACGTAGGTGAGACGTGCTCTTTTTTTTGTCGTCGATAGTAAAAGGAGTTTTGAAGCCGTCGTACGGGCGAGAGGGAAGAGAAGGACGGAAACGAGCTACGTCAGCGGTGGAAGAGAGAGAGGGGCAAATTGTCGTTGTCGTGTCGGCATGAGCACACGCTCTCAGCAGCAGCAGCAGCAGCAAAGAGCGATGACGGCGTCGGGAACGGGAAGAACAACGGGAGCGACTGCGGAAAATGTGAATGTAAACGATGCATGTAATAGTAGAATGCCTTCGATCCACGTCTTAGTCGTGGACGATGAGAGAATCTGTCGTGCGGTCACGTCACAGGTGCTGAGAAAGTGCGGATACCGCGTGACGACGTGTGCGAGCGGCGCTGAAGCCATCGAATTGTTGCGCCGAGGCACGGAGTTTAACTTATTGCTCACGGATGTGATGATGCCCGATATCGATGGACCAAAGTTACTCCAACACGTGCGACACCACTCGCAGTTTTCGCAATTGCCCGTCATCATGATGTCCGCCAATCAACACTCGGAAATTGTCTTTGAGTGCGTGCGAAGCGGCGCGGATGATTATTTACTCAAACCAGTCACGGTGAAACAAGTGAAACTGTTATGGCAACACGTTTGGAGAAAACAGTACACGGTTGCACCGCAGACGGTTCCGAGATTGAACGAATACGGCGAAGAGCTAGATGAAGATAACGAAGAGGACGGGATTTGTATGCTTGGAAAAGAAGAAATGTTTCAAGGCGTTCCAAACGTCCCGAGACGAGTAAACTCAGAATCTGATCTTTTCATGAACAGTAACGGCAATAGCGGCAACAACAATAACAATAACAAAAGTAACGACGTGATGATGATGAACAATACGATCACCATCAATAACAACAACAACAATAATAATAGTCATCCTAGATCGCTGTCGCGAGTCTCTTCGAGAGAGAACTTCTTGTCGATGCAGTTACTCAAGAGTATCGCCAACAAGAACATAAGCAACAACAACAACAACAACAACAACAAAGAAAAGGAAAAAAGCCCTCGAAGCGCAGTCACTACTACTGATGCTAGTGCTGCTACCATGCGAAAGAATACGACGAAAAATAGTAAGGATATGAATGAAGACTCGAAGAACATTGTCGACGCGTCGCGTAATCCGCGCGCTCAAACAAGAAGAGCCGAGAATGCGGATGCGGAAGACCCGATGGAGGTGGAAAATGATATGCGCGCGAATATAAGGCGAATTGAAATCGACGGAGCAGAGAAATTTCGAACAAATAAAGACGAAACCGAGTTGATATTGAGAGAGAATAAAGCGAAGATGGGGAGACGTTTGATACAAAATTCTTCTCTTGTGAAAAAGACGTCGTCGAGATGTCACGGAGGATCGCCCAGCGCGCATTACTCTTCTCCATCCTCGTTGAGTAGCCACGACGATAATAACTTTGTTTTAGCGCCACCGATACAGGGCTTGGAGAAGTCGAGTTCTTTTGTCTCGGTCAGGAATTGGCTCGATTCGAACGCGTTCAGAACGATGAACGACGAAACGAAATTTCATGTTTTAGCTAGAACTGCGGCACTTCTTGCAAACGATCACGAGCGCGGTTTCTGCTCCGGTGGCGTTAATCCTTCGAGATTGTTCATTTCTCCGCAAGGTGATATCAAAGCCCTCGATGAAGAAGAGATGAACGCAAGAAACAACGGCAAGAAAATGACGAGAGGATCGAAACAACCACCAGTGATGAAACGTCGCGAAGTTTTGTACGAGACGCTCCCCAGTGAAAATGAACTTCCAAACACCATCAAATCAGAACTCGTTTCTCTCGGTGCTCTTGTATCCGAGATGTTTTGGAAAGATATGTTCGACGCTGGTTCGAGATCCGAACATCCACGCGCCTGGTTCAATGAAAAAGAAATTACGCACATCGATGAATTACATCCGGAAATGGCAGAAACCTTCAGAAAATTGGTATCGAGAGATCCTCGCCATCGAATCTCGGCACAATCTGTCCGAGATATTGCGTTGAAACAACTTGAAATTTTGAGAGATCGCAGGTCATCATCGTCGTCATCTATGCCTTCAAAAGCTGCATTAGCTGACCGCGAGTTGAACGTGGATTCCGAGAGAAAGGCGAACGAATTGAAAACAATCATTGACGTTCTTAAATCGATTGAAAAATCTCGCAAACGCGATTATGAAAAGACACAGCGTGAATTGAACGTTTTAATGGCGCTCTCGAATTTGCTTCCTAAACACGCCACTGGGAAGCAAGGAAGTGCTACTCGTAACAACGCGAAAAGAAAGCGTGGTGCCGCGAGTAATAATGATAATAATAATAATGATCACAAATCTTTAGACGAGTGGGCAAGGCAACCAGCGGAGCTTCAGCGCGTTCTCGATCACGTGCCATTCGACGATCTACCGAACATTGTGTTTGAATCTTTAGAAGAAACTTTATTTCAAGCCTACGCGAGGTCGTGCAAAACTCATGCGCTTCAACTTGCGCGTGGTGGTTTTAGCGGAGAGCACAACACTGGTCGCTTAGGAGCTGTGAAAGATGACGAAAAATGGATTTCAAACATGATCAAGCGCACAAATGTCGAAGAACAGCTGAAGGAAGATTTGAAAGAATTCGGCAGTTGTTTAACTCGCGTCACGCGAAAGTGGCGATTTCGAGTCGTCGCTAGACTTGGGTGCGGAGATTTAGTCGGTGGTTCGAGTGATATGGTATGTTCTACCGCCTGGAATCGCGACGGGGACTTGTTCGCCACGGCGGGTATTTCAAAGCGACTGTGTATTTACGAAGTCGCCTCGGTCATGCAGCTAGGGAACGCCGTGCACTGTCCAGCCATGGAACTCTCTACGAGCTCGAAGTTGTCATCAATCAGTTTCAATCCGTACGTGAAGCCAGTCATGGCGTCTGCGACGTACGACGGTGCGATGCAAATCTGGGACGTTCAGAAGGGCATGGAAACCATGCGATTGAAGAATCATACGAAACGGGTCTGGTCGACTGAATTTTCTCCAATCGATCCAACTCGTCTGTTATCAGCCTCAGACGATAGCACAACTCGAGTCTGGTCAATCACACAAAGACGAGAGTGCATGGTGATCAATGATCCGAATCAAGCGAACATATGCTCGGTGAATTCCTCTCGCATGGACTCGAATCTAATCGCGGTTGGCTCAGCGGATCACAAAGTACACGTTTACGATCTTCGAAACGCAGTGAAGCCTATGTTAACTTTGGAAACGCACAAGAAAGCGGTATCGTATGTGAAATGGATGGGGAATGAGCTTGTTTCTGCATCCACGGACTCTCTGCTCAGGCTATGGGACGTGAAAGGACCGCGAGGCGTTTGTCTTCGCACGTACACGGGACACGTGAATGAGAAAAATTTTGTCGGCCTCAGTGTCACGAGCGATGGTAGAATCGCGTGCGGCTCTGAAGATAACACGGTTCGAATGTATGCGAAGTTTGCGCCGTTACCAGTCGCGGGACATTCGTTCATGCGAATGACTCCCGGATGTGGATTACGAGAGGGGGGTCCCACGGCTGGTTTATGCGGTGGCATCAAACCGGTTCTCACTAACGATAAGGGAGCGTTTGTCACGAGCGTCGCGTGGTCCCCAGACGGTCAGCGATTGCTAGCGTCCAATTCTCGCGGCAACTTAAAGATATTTGAGTTGGATTAATGAACAACGCGCTTTGGAAGGTCAAAACCAATATTACTACAACGCAAACTAAAAAAAGAATCACCTTTGTAAAATAATAGTGTACCAGAAAATATTTCTTCTACCGTCTACTTCAATACGGCCGTTCGCGACGATAATATCCTCCTCCTCCGCCGCCGCCGCCGCCACCACCACCACCACCACTACCACCGCTTCTGTTGTAGTTTCCATAACCGCCATCTCGACCGCCGCCGCCACGATTATCTGGACATTCGCGCGCAAAGTGCCCCGATCGACCACAGATGCGACAACCGTCACCGCCGCCACCTCGTCCGCCGCGACCTCGACCACCACCGCCTCCATACGAGCCTCGACCACCATAACCGCTATATCCTCTATTACCGCCACCACCGTAATGACTGTTATTATCTCTACTAAAATCATCCTCTTCTCTTTTCTTCTTTGTCGCTAAGGAAACACTGATCTTCTTTCCTTTCAATTCGTACCCGTCGTAAAACCCGGGCGCGGATTGCGCAGCCATTGGATCGTCGTAAGTAATCGTGCACTCGTCTTTGTTCTTTCCCGTAGTCTCGTCTGTGTATATCTTTACCGCCCAAGGCCACTGATCGGGATATCCCGTGCGTTGACGAACTCTAGAAATCATCCCGATGCCGCCGAATAACTCTCTCAAATCGTCCGAAGTCGTCGTCTCTGGGTCGAAACCTTTGACGAAAATTCGATTGTTGGTCGGATCGTCTACGCCGTCTAACAACCATCCAGCCGCTGCTTTCTTCTCCTCGTCTTTCACTTTTTGAGATTTCGGCAAATCGCATCGTTTGCACGTCTTCCTCCACGCAAAGTTTGTGTTTGAACACGAGTCGCACTCCCAGGAACCATCCTCTGACAATTTTTTTTTGTTTGTTGTGTTTACGTTGTTGGAATCAGTATTGTTGTTATTGTTGTATCCACCGTCGTCGCCGCTTTCAACTAATCCGGTGCCAAAGCGCAACGGTGGCGGCGCATCATCCTCTTCGGGAGGAGGAGGAGGAGGTGGTGGTGGTGGTGCTGATGCTGGTGGAAGCGTGGTGTTTTCCTCGTCTTTTGCTGGTGCTGACATGTTCTCGGACGAGGGAGAGTACGAGAGTAGAGAAGAGAGAGAGAGAGAAAAGAGAAAAAAGAGAGAAAAAAGAGAAAAAAGAGACCCCAGAGGGAAAATAAATCACAGCCACGAGAGCCACCATGGACCATCCAGAAGTCGAAAAACCAAAAAGAAAAGTTCATCATCAATCATCTTTTTTTTTCGAAAAGGCATCGCCACACACACACGCGCACGCGCACGCATTCTGCATCATCGAAAACAACGATACGCACGTCTGGACGCATTCTACTTTCGAATCAATATTTTTTTATATTTAATAAACACACACACACGCAACCACTATCATCATCATGAGTATTTTATTGGGAATGGGTAACCCATTGCTAGACATTTCGGCGGTCGTCGAGCAAGACATCTTGGACAAGTACGAGTTGAAACTTAACAACGCCATCTTAGCCGAAGAAAAGCACAATCCGTTGTATAAAGAGATGGTGGACAAGTATCCGGTGGAATACATCGCCGGTGGTGCCACGCAGAACTCTATTCGAGTGTGCCAATGGATGTTGAAGACAGAAGGCGCGACGACCTTTATCGGATGCGTCGGCGAGGATGATTTTGGCACCCAGATGACCAAAGCGTGCCAAGCGGACGGCGTGACGACGAAGTACATGATCGACAAATCGACGCCGACTGGGACGTGCGGGGTTTTAGTGAAGGACGGCGAGCGATCTTTGATTGCCGCGTTGAACGCGGCGAACAACTACAAGTTTGAGCACTTGCAAGAAGCAGAAAACTGGAAGATTGTTGAAGACGCCAAGTTTTATTACAGCGCCGGCTTTTTCTTGACGGTGTCGCCAGATTCCATGATGGCGGTAGCGAAACATTCCGCGGAAAACAAGAAATGCTACATGATGAACTTGTCTGCGCCGTTCTTGATGCAAGTCCCGCCGTTTTTGGAGGCGATGATGAACACTTTGCCGTACGTCGACGTGTTGTTTGGAAACGAATCCGAAGCGGTCACCTTTGCGGAATCTCAAAAGTGGGAAGGCGTCACGGACGTTGCGGAGATCGCGTTGAAAATCAGTCAAATGCCAAAAGCGAGCGATCACTGCACGAGAACGGTCGTGTTTACGCAAGGCGCGGACGCGACTATTGTCGCGAAAGACGGCAAGGTCACGAAATACGACGTTATCAAATTAGCGAAAGAAGACTTGGTCGATACGAACGGCGCGGGAGACGCATTCGTCGGCGGGTTCTTGTCCCAGTTTGTACACGGCAAGGAATTAGCGGACTGCTGCAAGGGCGGAAACTACGCCGCCAATGCCATCATCCAGCAATCTGGATGCAAATGCCCGGGAGAGTCGAACTTTTCTTGCTAAACAATCTATTCTTTTTACGTAACTTGAAATAAAATTCATTATATTAAATCCATCAACATGCAAATTTGAGTTGGTCTTCTTAAATACGCGCGCGCCGCAATAGAATAAAATATTAAAAATCGAGAAAGCACGATGTATTAAAATCTACGTAAAATATCATCAAAGGATGGGAAGCGGATCCGGTCCATGGTTGCTAAACACTTGAACGGATGAATCCCAACCGCAGCTCGCTAATTCTCCTCTATTCAAAACACTCACATCTAAACCAACCGCGAACTCGGTGTGGTGGCGCCACTGACGCAAAAGCGGCGAAGGCTGAACGCCTCTGGTGTCTCCTCCTACTCCTCCTCCTAAAGTATTACTATTGCTAGTTGCGTTGCTAATTTTCCAATTCCACATGGCTACGGTCATGTCGTAGCTCGCAGTGTAACATATATCTTCGTCGAATGGGTCCATTTTTACTCGTCTCACGGCGTAACCGTGACCTCGCAATATGGAAAGTTCTTTTTTGGGATTCCGAACGTCCCACAGTTTCACCGTTCGATCGACCGATCCCGTTGCGACGACGCAATCGTTATATTTATTCCAATCCACGCACAGAACTTCAAAATCATGCGCGGGTATCGATAAAGTCGAGTGGTTTTTCCTGCAATCCCAAATCTTCAACGTGCAATCGCCGGAAACAGAGGCGAAAACGTCTGCGTGGTGCGGCGACCACTCCGCCGCGTAGACGCAGTACGTGTGTTCTCTAAATGTTTTCAAAGACCCGCGCGTGTGCGCATTCTCTCTCGGATTCCAAAGTTTAATAGTATCGTCCCAACTGGCGGTTAAAAACACGTCTTTCCTCGTCGGGTTCCAAGAAATGGTATAAATTTCCGCCTCGTGTTCGTTGAACGAACGCAAAGGATTTTGAAACGGTGAGCGAGATACGTCCCAAAGTTTTGCGGACCCATCGCCAGAGGCGGAGACTAACACGTTCTCCGATTCTTCCGACCAGGCGCAATCGAATATCCCATCCGCGGTTTCAAATCTCGCCTCTTCTACTAACGGAAGCGTTGTCCCAGGCGCAAGAGCAGGATTAGAAGGTTGTGCTGCGGTGTTGAGCGCGTTCAACTCTCTTCTCAAAACGTACTGATGGCCGTTTCCTACGATGCCAAAGTTTTGCGACGCGGATACCGCTATGCGATCGGCAAAGAACGGGGAGAATTTAACGCTGTAGCCGTTAAAAGGCGTGCGAAAGTGCGAAGTTGCCGCCATGCGCTACTTTTTGCACCGAAGAGTGTGATGACCGGCGCGGAGGTGGTCTTCGATGCCCACAACAAACTCTTCTCGTCTTCTCTTCTTTGTTTTTTTTCTCTCTGTGAGTGGTGTGTGTGCTCTGCTCTCTTTTTCTTTGTTTTTTTAATCGTGTTGTGCCGCGTTGCGATGAAAAAAAATGGATCGAGTGAGTGAGTTTTGAGAGAGTGAGGTGGAGGTGGAGACGAATTCCTTTCTCACTCATCACGAGTTCGTGCTTTTATTTTTATATTTTTTTTTCTCGGAAGAGACGAGTGTCGGGCGTGACGTGGACCCCGATACACATTTCCTCACTTTTAACGCAATTTATAACACACACACACACAGAAACAATGTTCGCTTTACAATCCCAAATCGCCGGCGCCAAGGTCGTCTCCCAAGTTGTCGCCAAGAAGCAACAGCGATCCACCGTCGCCAACGCGAAGATGGCTCACGGCAAAGGTACGCTTCGGCAGAGAAATTTTGTTTTTGAGAGAAGAACTAATCACCACCACAACGAGTCTTCTCCCTCTCTCGATTGGATAACAGCCAAGAGAAAATTTTTTCTTCATCATTGCGTTTTTTCCCGAGGATCGATCGTCTTCTTTTCCTTCCGTTTTCCTCCCTCGAAACTCTGCGCGCGCACTCGCGCGCGCTTTGTTTCGCCTTTCATTTTCCAGAGTGAAGGAGAGTAAAAGCGCGCGCGGAAGCAAGAAGACCAAGAGGGGAGAGAGAAGAGAACCCTTTCTCCCTCGATCTTCCTTTCGCCACAAAAAAGATATCGAAATTTAAGGTTTCAAAAAAATGGCACTGGCAAAAAACCACTAACACAAAACTCTCGTCACTCTTCTTATTACTTTTTGCGAAAAACAATAAACAGGTGGTGAAGAAGGTGGCCGATCCTTCAACAACGATGCCTTCGGTAAGTGTTTAAACATTTGTGAGAGTAACAATACTGATCGTTAATTTCTTTTATAGGTATGATCTGCAAGGCTGCGTCTTACTCCATGATGGGTTCCGCCATCTCCGCCTCTGGCGAGGAAGGTACCTTCACGCAAGAAGGCCCGATCACGGTCTTTGCCGCCGATGACGATGCCTTCGGGGACTTCATCAAGTCCAAGGGTGTCACCAGAATGGAATTTGTGAAGATGGATGGCTTGGGTGATGTCGTGAAGAACCACGTTGTCATGGGCACTGTCACCAAGGCCGACATGGCTGCGGGCAAGGAATTCGAAACCATCTCTGGCAAGAAGATCGTCCCGGCTGACTTTCCGTACAAGAAGAACGACATCAAGGTCGACAACGCCACGATCCACGCCATCAAGATGGTCATCGTCTAAGCAAAATGATGCATTAAATGTTAATTTTTTGTTCATTATTTAAAAGCACTTTTTGATGTAAACCTTCGAAACTTGAAAGAAAAAAAAACAGACGTTCGCGAAGTTATAGTAGAGTGTAAACTATCTTTGGTATTTGCTTTGTTGTCGCGACGAGAATTCCTTCCGCGAGATTATCCGTACATTGTGCACACCCTCGTCTCCTTCTTTTATCTGCTGGTCGTTTTTCATCCTTTTTTACTTCTTTCCTTCACGCACGGTTCTCTTCTTCAAGTCTGGTATTTTTTTCTTCTTTTTGTTGTTATGTGTGTTTGTGTTTGTGTTTTTGCAAAAGCTGTGCGTGTGAGGAATAATTTGATTTCTCCGCCTCGTTTTTTTTTTGTGTCCTCAATTGTCCCGGGAAACGCTATAATAAATCTCGGTGCGCGCGCGCGCGTGACTTTCATCCGAAAATAAACGTGCAAAATCAGCGACGAGAAAGCGGTACAGAGAAAGAACAACTACTGCGAGAAAAGTTATATCGAGACGGAAAGATGAAAGTGCCTTCGACGGCGTGGGAAGAGTTGAGAAAAGAAGCGAGGAAGTTGGAGAATGAAATTGATGCGAACCTCGCCTCGCTTTCAAAACTCGCCGGGGTCGGTAGCAACCACGCGACGACGTCGACGTCAAGCGTTGGAGGTATGAGTGGTGGTGCTGGCGGTGGATATAATCAATACAGTAATACGGCGACGAGTAAAATGGAGGGAAACTTTGATGTTATCGCATCGAAAGAAGGAGAGATCGAGGCATTGTTAACGCGTTTGTCTGACGTGACGAGAGCTTTGGCGTCATCCATTCATAGCGGAGCGAACGCTACATCGGACACGCGAACGCACACGTTAGCGAGGCATAGAGATGTTGCGACGGAGTTCAATCGCGAGTTCAGAAGAATGAAGGATTACATAGAGCAAGAGCGAGAACACGCCTCGTTGTTACAAGGAAGGCACCGGGGAAGTAACGGCACTTTAGGAGGAGGAGATGAGAGTAACTCTTCCGCGGCGATGCGAGAAAGAAATTCGATTTTGAGTTCATCAATCGCAGTAGACGATGCCATTGGTGTTGCACAAAATACGGCGAGCGCGTTGTATGAACAGAGGGGGATTTTCAATAATACGATTAGCGCACTCGCCACGGCGGGGAGCAAATTCCCGGTGGTGAACAACCTACTTGTAGCTATTAAGAGAAAAAAGAACAAAGATGCGATTGTTCTCAGCGCCGTGTGTGCAATATGCTCAGCTTTAGTCTTAATTTATTGGATGGCGAAGTAATAGCTCGTGTTTTTATTGAATATTTTTACAATTGAGTAGTAGCACTTTTCTCTTTGTCGTCCGTCTATTTCTTCCTGTTCTGCCTTCTTTCAGTGCGTGAGACGAGAAATCTCTTCAATCTTCTTGACCAAATCCTCGGAATTCGAAACGCCGCACAGTTTAGACACCGCTTCTTGGTCTTCTTTGGTTAGATCTAAGAAAATTTCGACCAAATCACCGTCGATGAAGTTCTGCATCTTGACGCTGCGTTGCACGTTGTGAAAACATCTGAAGTCAGAGTGACTAAAATTTCCTACACCGGTGACTACCTTCTGCATGGCTTCTTG
>Ga0255751_10003163_pt1 | contig 15163 bp, 17 predicted proteins | sample 071ome_20_FD_179951 | JGI IMG/M metagenome (GOLD analysis project Ga0255751, IMG submission 179951) | Coastal salt marsh microbial communities from the Groves Creek Marsh, Skidaway Island, Georgia - 071412BT metaG (version 2) | ecosystem: Environmental > Aquatic > Marine > Intertidal zone >...
GGCGCACTCGACACAGCCTTCAAAGCAATCGCCAAATCGGTGGTTGCAGACCTTGGTACTGCCCTCGACACCAGCATCACTTACACCCGCAAGGCATCCCCGAGCTACAACTACGCCACCGGAGCACTAACCACAACCGATACCAGCTACTCCAGTATCAAAGTCCCTGTCGAATTTATTCTTTCGGAAGAAGAGGAAGGGCGCGAAGAACGCCAGGCCAAGATTTATATAACGCCAGATCTGATTGGCGGAAACCAACCGACTTTTGAAGATCAGGTAACGCTTACTTACGCAGGTGCTTCCCGGACCGCACAAATCACCGATATTCGCACGTATCGCGGCGGTCAAGAGTATCTTTACATTCTGCTGGTGCGTTTCTAATGGCCAGGACTAAATCGGTAGGCTCTCAGATAAGGACTTATCTTCAATCGAGCCTAGACGAGGCCTATAACAGTCTTATAGCAACGGTACTAAGCGAACTAGCCACTCGTGAGGTTAGCCCTGTGGATACAGGCTTTTTCGCTTCCAGCTGGCTTGCATCAACCAAGAAGCCTCAGGCCGAAGATGACATCATGCTGTTTGAGCCTTGGGCCAGCCTTAAAAAAGCACGGGACTCGAAAGGAAACCAATACGTAGCTACCAGCCTTAAAGGATTGAACTCAGTCATCAAACCTCGGTATTTGGCCCCGGCGTTTAGATACACGCAACCCGTATTTATCGGAAATACGGTTGACTATGCTGTATTTGCCTTAGAAGATGGCCGCATCCAACGATACGTGCAGGGTTACAAGTTGAAGCAGGCCGTACAAACAGCTTTTGCTGGCAGACGGCGCGGTGCCATCCAGGTTGCAGGTCGAGGTTTGATTGGCGCGTATTCCGGTCGTCAGTACATTGACTATGACAAGATCTAAGTTATGACTCTTGTAAAAGCCCGCGCCGCTTTTGAGAAGGCGGTTACAGACGCCGTTTCCGATGCGGACAGCGATGTGCGCATGGTGTACGACAACGTCGCGTATACCCGCCCGGGAAAAAGCGAGAAATACATTTTGATGTCAGTCAATTTCAGCCAAGCCACTCTGCAAAACCAAGGTGCCGCTCAGGACTACTACTCAGGCACGATCCAGTGCAATGTGTACGTCCCGAAGAACGCTGGAACGTCAGTGCTGTCTGCAATTAGCGAAGCAGTGATTGACGGTCTGACCTCAGTCAACGCAAGCGGATACACCGATACCTACAGCATCAATCCCCGAGTGCTGGATGTCGTGGGACCCACGCCCTTGAACGCGGAGGATCGCTCGCACTTTATCGGTGTTATTTCGTGCGGATTTACGGCTGTTGCATAGTACAGTAGATTACAAGCGAATCATTCAACGAAATGCGAGCTGCAGAGCTTCTCAAGAACAAGTTCGGTGTCAGCCAGCTGTACCGCCACGAAGTCAAGGTTGACGGGGAGGTTGTGCTGGAGATTTACTGGCACCCTCTGACCATTGCCGAGCGAGAATCCATCCAGAAGAAAAGCGACTCTGATGATGCGGGCGATTTTGCCTTGAGTCTGATGATCGAAAAAGCATTGGACAAAGACGGTAAGCGTCTTTTCCAAGATGGGGAGCGCGCCAGCTTGCGTCGCGAGGTAGATGCGTCAATTTTGCAAGAGATCCAGCTGGCCATGCTGACCTCTGGAGCAGAGAACAAGGTGGAGGAAGCGAAGGCGTCCCTAAAAAGCTAGTAGCGACTGGTACTTCATCTTTTTCCTCGCCAAGGAATTAGGGATGACAGTCGGGACACTTACGCGCCAGCTATCGCAAGAAGAGCTGGTTGGCTGGGCTGCGTATTTTGAACTCAAGGGCGAGCAGGAGGAGCGCGCTATGCAGCGGGCTAAGACTGCCCGTGGGGCGCAAACCATGGGCAGCCGGTAATATAGCCCTATAGCTTGTAAGAGCAGCTGTGGCAAATTTTCCTATCAGCCTGGAGCTGCAGCTGCGCGGCCAAAACCGCGTTGAAAAGGCGATTAAAAGTGCTGAGCAGCTAGAAGCACTCGCCAAGAGAATAAGTCAGATCAAACTCGATAAACCTGGCGCAGGCAAACTTGGGGATGACATCCGCAAAGCAATAAAACCCTTTAAGGATTTAGCTAGAGAGTCAGTCAACACCGGCAAAGTTATTAAAAGTACGATCAGCAATGCACAAGCTGCTGAAGCTGCTTTTAAGCAACTGGCTGCAAACGTTGACTTAACTAGCACAGAATTCAAAAACTTTACGATTGCCGCTCATAACCAAGAAAGGCAACTTAAACAAATGGAGATTGCGGCGGAGAATGTCATCCGCGCGTACAAAGGTATGCAGTCTGTCGAGGAACGGGCTGCCCAATTAGAGCGCCGCGCCATAAATCTGCGTGTTTTACGTCAGAGGCGGGACGCAAAATTGCAAGAGGCTGCGGCGCGAGAAAGAAACGCTCGTGCCATCCAACGCGAAGCCCGTGCACAGGCAAGCAAAAACGCTAGAGACGCCCGAGCTTCAAAACAAGCTGGCGGCCGCAAGTTTACCGACATCGCAACCGGCGTCGGCTTTCCACTGCTATTTGGAGGCGGACCTGGCGCCGTTATCGGCGGCCTTGTTGGTGGCGCGCTTGGCGGATTTGGCGGCAGCATCATTGCAAGCGCCTTTGGCCAGCAGCTCGACAAACTTGTCGGAGGTTTAGCAAAGTTTGCCGTTGCACTCGACTCTGCAACCGACAGTCTTGCTGCAACAACTCGTGCTATCGGCGTAACAAGAACACCTCTTGGACGCCAAATTGGATTTGCCGAGCGCCTTGGTATACCTGAAGCAGGCACAGCAGCTGCCCAGCAACGCCTAGAAGGACTTATTGGCAAAAAAGGCGTCGAAAGTTTTCAGCGCTTAGGGGAAGAAACTGTCCGGCTAGCCAACTCTTTTGAGCAACTAAAAACAACACTAGGCGCTGGAGCTGCAGATATTCTTACGCCTTTTGTAAAGGCAATAAATGCAACATTGGGAATGCCTACGGGCACCTCAGCCGAAGCGCAAGCACGGGCAGGCAAGATCTCAACTCTCCAGAGCACCATCGCCACACTGGAAGCTTCCGGGGCTAGATCCGCCGCAATTTCTCCGTACAAACAACAACTTGAATTACTTCAGGAGCAGCAAGAAGTATTTAATGAAAATAAACAACTTCAAACCAGCATTGAAACAGTTACCAATAACATTGTCGGCCTTGAAAGGCTAAAAGCAGACACGGTAAAGATGGAGCTAACTGCTCGACGTGACACTTTGGCAGTGCAACAGAGTTCTATTGCCGTTCAGCAAATAGCTAATGAGCTTGCAGTGGTTCAAATCCGCCTAAAAGCGGGAGCAAAGGGAGAAGAAAAGGAAATACTTGAGCTACAGCAAAAACAACTCCAGCAGCAACAGGAAGCAGCCAGAGCGGCCCAAGAAAACGCACGCATCTTGGCTGAGCGTGCAATCAGACGCGAAACAGATGAAAACCTTGTCCGTTCACTGGAGCTGGGCAAAGCTATTACTAATGAAAAATTAAAGGAACTGACTTTTACTGAGGGTACTGTTGCGGGCGCAACAAAACGCCTAGATATTCTCGCAAAAAATTTATTCTTAGACCAAGAGATTGCAGATGTGCGAAATGCTTTGCGTCTACTAGGTAAGAACGAGGTTGAGGTACAAAACACACTGATCCAGCAGTTTGGCTTGGAGCGCACACTTCGCGAACAGGCGTACTCGAATGAACAGCTAATTACACGTGAAAGACGTGCTCAATACCAATTAGCCGTTGCCGAAGCCCAGCAACAAGCCCAACGAGCGCTAAGTCAGCAGCAAGGTCAATTTGGCATTCGCATCAGCCAAGCCGGAGCAATCCCTATCGGTCCTTTTGCGGGTAGCGCTCAGGCGGAACGTATCCGCAACATGGAGCGAGAGCTAGAAATAACTACGAGGCTGAGCGAGATTGACGACAGGCGCGCAAACTATCAACAGCATTATCTGGATCTAAGTCAAGACCAGAGAAATGCTGAGTTACGCAAAATCTCTGATCTCGAAAAAGGGCTTGCTGTTTACCAAGAAAATACAAAGGTTTTGAACGATCTGATTGCATTCCAGGATCGTTACAGGGAAACACTGGCACTAACAGAACCTGTAACCGACAGTTTGTTTGACAGTGTCATGTCAGTTGCTGAAGGTACAAAGAGCGCACGGGACGCTTTTGCAAGTTTCCTTCAGGAAGTTTCCCAGATGCTGATGAACGTCGCCAAGCAAATGATTGCGCAGTACATCGCAATCGGTGTTGCTCGGATGTTCGCTGGAATGGGCGGAGGCAGCGGGGGAACTAGCAGTACCCCGGACATTTCTGGATTTAGCGCTTACAACGACAGCACAGGGCTTACGCTTTCCAGTTTTGGTGGCGGCAAGGCCAGGGGCGGCTCAGTTTCTGCCAATACTCCGTACTTAGTTGGCGAGCGCGGCCCCGAGTTGTTTGTCCCTGGCGCCAGCGGCAACATCGTCCCGAACCACGCAATGGGCGGCAGCAACATCGTCGTTAATGTGGATGCAACCGGATCCAGTGTCCAAGGCAATGGGGACGACTCCAAGCGTCTGGGCGAGGCCATCGGCGTTGCCATCCGCCAAGAGCTGATCAAACAGAAACGTCCCGGAGGCTTACTCGCGTAATGGCCACTTTCCCCTCGATCACTCCCCGCTACGGCGCCCAAAAGACCAGCCGCCCCAACACCCGCACGGTGCAATTCGGCGATGGCTACCAACAGCGCCTGCTGTACGGCATCCCTTCGCACATGAACCCGAAGGAATGGAACCTGACTTGGGAAGTGTCCGAAACCGATGCCGACACCATCGAAACGTTCTTGAACGCTCGCGCCGAGGATTCTGCCAGCTTCGACTGGACCCCGCTAGACGAAACCACGTCCTACAAATGGATCTGCCCCGAGTGGAACAAGACGATTCCGTATAACAACCGCGCCACGATCACAGCCACCTTCCGGCAAGTATTTGAACCCTGATGGCGGTCCCTTTTTCCGAGCTTCAAAAGATCAACCCGAGCAGCGTTATCGAGCTGTTCTCACTGGAGCTGTTTGCCAATATCCATGGGTCTGCTTATACCTACCGATTCCACGCAGGCATCAACGACGTTGGTTCTGGGCTGCAGAACATCACCTGGGACGGTGACGAATATCAAAAGTTTCCGATTGAAGTTGAGGGTTTTGAGTACAACGCCGAAAGCGGCAGCCCGCCACGTCCGACAATTACTGTCTCCAACCTGCTCGGCGGCATCACTGCAATCCTGCTGGGCGTCAACGAAGCCACCCCTGGTAATGATCTGACTGGCGCAAAGCTGACGCGGATCCGCACTTTGGTCCGCTACATAGACGCGGTGAACTTTGAGGGTGGTACCAATCCTTTTGGGACGCCGGACACTACTGCCAAGCTGCCCGACGAGATCTATTACGTTGCCCGCAAGATCAGTGAAACTCGTGACGCTGTCCAGTTCGAGATGGCGGCAGTATTCGATCTTGCTGGGGTCCGTGCTCCGAAACGTCAGTGCAACGCCAATCTTTGCCCTTGGATTTACAAGGGTTCAGAGTGCGGGTATAGCGGCACCAAGTATTTCGACGAGAACGACAAGGCTGTAACAGGTTCTGGTCTGGACGTATGCGGCAAGCGTCTTTCGAGCTGTCAGATTAGGTTTGGGTCAAATAACGAATTGCCGTTCGGCGGATTCCCCGGCATCGGCGCATTTAACGGATGAAGGCAACCGCTAAGGCAAAAGCACTGGAGCACGCAAAGGCGGAGGACCCACGCGAAGCCTGCGGTTTGCTGGTCGTCGTCAAAGGACGGGAGCATTACGTCCCGTGTAAGAACTTGGCGGAAGGCAACGAGTTTTTCATCCTTGACCCCGCTGACTACGCAGCAGCAGAGGACAAAGGCGAAGTCACCGCCGTCATCCACAGCCACCCAGTCACCCCGCCAATCCCGAGCCAAGCTGATCGGCTGGCGTGCGAGAAATCCGGCTTGCCCTGGTACATCGTCAATCCCAAAACGGAGCAATGGGGAAGCTGCGAGCCTGAGGGCTACAAAGCACCGCTAATCGGGCGGGAACGGGTCTGGGGCGTGACTGACTGCTGGACGCTAGTTCGCGACTGGTACGCCGAACAGGGAATTGAGTTGCGCGATTGGGACCGCCCGACCACACCTGAGGAGTTCAACGAGAATCCGATGTTTGATGACTGCTGGCAGGACATCGGGTTTTACAAGGTCGATATTGAGGAGATGCAGCCTGGTGACGCGCTGCTGATGGCAATCGACTCAAACAAGCTGAACCACGTCGGCGTCTACATCGGTGATCAGATGGTGTTGCACCATTTACGCGGTCGCCTGTCCAGCCGTGATTTATTGGGCGAGTGGCTCCTAAAATGCACTGGCAGGGTGCTTCGGTATGGTGCGTGAAGTCAAGCTATACGGAGCCCTCGCAAAGTTTGTAGGGCAGCGGCGGTTTTTAGCTGAGATCAATAGTGCTGGCGAAGCAATCCGAATGCTGCTGGCTAATTTCCCAGGACTGGAACAGCACATGGCTGACCAGCATTACAAGGTGATCGTTGATAACTACGAATCAGACGTAGACGAAATCAATAATCCTGCATCTCAGCGCATTCAGATCGTCCCGGTCCTGGGTGGTGCCGGTGGTGGCGTCGGAAAAATTATTGCCGGTGTTGCATTAGTGGCAGCAGCAATCGTGTTCGCACCGACTATTGGCGGCTTTTTGGGACTGGGCGCGGGTGCCGTAACCAGCGGAGCAGCTGGAACGATGGCGGTTGTTACCAGCATTGTCGGCACTATCGGTGTTTCTTTGATTCTTGGCGGTGTTGCTCAGCTTCTTAGTCCCACGCCTCAGTTAGGAACTCTTGGTCCTCTCGGGGGTGTCGGTGGAACGGGACGGAGGCAAACATCTACTGAAGGAACGGAGTTTGACCCTCAGGAGTCTTATAGCTTCAGTGGGATTCAGAACACCAGCAAACAGGGCGTTCCGGTCCCTGTGGTCTACGGCGAAACCATCATTGGCTCGGTGGTGATTTCTGCCGGCATCGACGTTGACACGATCTGATCATGGCTGAGAAAGAAACCAAGCAGATCATTGGTGCCGGCGGTGGCGGCGGCGGAGGTGGCGGTGGTCAAACGGTCGTTCAGCAAACCGTTGTTGTCCAGCAGTCCGCACCACCTGCAACCCGGACGCCAACCCGTGAAAGCGACAACCTGGCGTCTACAGCCCACGCCAACCTGCTCGACCTACTGAGCGAAGGCGAGATTGAAGGCTTCCCTTCTGCCCGTGCCTACACACGCGGCACCACCAATTACAACTTGGCGCTGCTGAAAGATGTTTATCTGACCGACACGCCTGTTCTGCGCTCTGGGGCAGACGTAACCAATCTCACGGATTCGGATTACAACTTTAAGGGCGTCACGGTTAAAGCTCGCTACGGCACCAACGCCCAGAGCTATATCGACGGCTTTGGCGCGGTTGAGGACATCAAATCAGTCAACACCGAGGTCAAAAAAGACACTCCAGTTACCCGGCAGATTACTGACACAAACGTTGATGCAGTCCGCATCAGCTTGGCAATTTCCCGCTTGGAGCGCGGCACACCTGAAGGTGACGTTCTTGGCACGAGCGTCGAAATGTCGTTTCAAGTTCAGTACAACGGCGGCGGCTTCACCACCGTCAAGACTGACACGATCAGCGGTCGCACGGCAGATAAATACGAACGGGATTACCTGATCACACTGGATGGAGCATTCCCCGTCGATATTCGTGTCGTCCGGGTTTCAGATGACAGCACCGACCAAAACGTTAGCCCAACTTTCTTTGTCGCTTATACCGAGCTGATCTACGAAAAGTTGCGCTACCCCAACAGTGCGCTTGCTGCAATCCGCTTTTCAGCAGACCAGTTCAACTCCATCCCGGCGCGGTCTTACCGAATCCGTGGCATCAAAGTCAAGCTGCCCGATAACGCCACCGTCGATTCTGATACCGGCAGGGTTACCTACAGCGGCACATGGACTGGGACGTTTGGCGCTGCCCAATGGTGCAAAGATCCCGCGTGGATTTTGTATGACTTGCTGATTAGCAAGCGCTACGGCTTTGGGGATCACATTGTTGAGGGGCAGCTTGACAAGTTTGCGTTCTATTCCGCAAGTCAGTATTGCAACGGGCTTGTCGATGATGGCTTCGGTGGAACAGAACCACGCTTCCAGTGCAACGCGCTGATTCAAAACCAATACGAGGCATACAAGCTGATCAATGACCTTTGCTCGGTCATGCGTTGTCAGCCGTATTGGTCCACTGGATCGCTAACGATTACGCAAGACAAGCCAACTGATTCGAGCTATTTGTTCAACCGCTCCAACGTGCTGGAGCCTGGCTTCAGCTATGCGGGCTCTGACCTGAAGACCCGCCACACGGTCGCAGTCGTTGCATACCTGGACCTTGAAACCCGTGAGCTGAATTACGAAGTTGTCGAAGACCGGGATGCCATCGGCAAATACGGCGTGGTTACGACCCAGATTCGCGCCTTTGCCTGCACTTCACGCGGTCAAGCCAACCGGCTGGGGCAATGGATTCTGTTTAGCGAACAGCAGGAAACAGAAGTTATCAGCTTCACCGCCTCGATTGATGCTGGCGCATTGATTCGCCCTGGCGCGGTTGTTGACGTACAGGATCCCGTCCGTGCTGGCGTTCGTTACGGCGGCAGGATCAGCAGCGCCACCGCTCAGGTCATCACAGTTGATGATGCGGAAGGTTTGCCTACAAACACGGGCACGTTATCGGTGCTGTTGTCTGACGGGTCAATGGAAACCCGCTCAATCTCTAGCCGCAGCGGCACGGCAATCACTGTTGCATCTGACTTCAGCAGCGCCCCGAACGCAAACAGTATCTGGATCCTGCAAACCGACTCAGTTCAGAGCCAGCAATATCGCATCCTGACCGTCAAGGAAAAGGAAGGGCATCTCTATGAAATCACCGGACTGAAGTACAACTCCAGCAAGTACGACTATGTGGAACGGGGCTTCCAGCTCCAAACCCGCACGATCAGCAATCTCAACCTGATCCCAAGCCCGCCAGATTCACCAAAAGCAAGCGAGAAGTTTTACACCCAAAACGACAAGGCAAAAGTCAAGATCATCTTGAGCTGGCAATCGATTAAAGGCGTTCCGCAGTACAAGGTTCGCTATAGGGCTGATAACGACAACTGGCAGGAAGTTGTTGCGGGTAGACCGGACGTTGAAATCCTGGACACCCGCGCCGGTGATTACGTCTTTGAGATCTACTCGATTAACTCACTGGGTCGCCAATCGACCGACTTCACGGAGTTCACTTTCACCGCGATTGGCAAAACCGCTGTTCCCGGCGACGTTCAGAACCTGTCATTCGAGCGGATTAACGCCAATACCGGGCGACTGCGCTGGGACGTTTCCACTGATGTGGACGTGGTGGCTGGCGGCAAGGTTTATATCCGCCACAGCAGCCTGACGGATGGCACGGGCACCTGGAGTAATTCGGTTGACCTGATCGAGGCGATTGCCGGCAACTCCACCGAAGCAACGATCCCAGCGGTTGAAGGTGAAGTCCTGGTCAAGTTTGAGGATGACGGCGGACGCCAGAGCACTAACGCCACCAGCGTCATCATCGACTTCCCCGATGCCCTGGGCGAGTTTCTTATCAACAACCGCCGGGAGGACCAAGACGTTCCCCCGTTCCAAGGCACAAAAACTGATTGCTTCTATAGCGATGAGTACGACGCCTTGGCGATTGATGGCGACGCCGACATTGACGACGAGGATGATTTTGACGACCTGCCCAACTTCGATTTCCTTGGCGATGTCCTGAACAGCGCGACTTACGAGTTTGACGACACGCTGGATCTTGAGGCGATTTACTCGGTTGACCTACAGCGGCGCTTCGTCACTCGCGGTTTCTACCCGGCTGACCTGCTGGACAATCGCACCGAAAACGTCGATGACTGGGACAGCTTCGATGGCGACGTTGTGGATTCGGTGAACGCAACCCTGCAACTGCGCCGCACCAACGACGATCCCGCCGGCACGCCTACTTGGGGCGATTGGCAGAACTTCGTCAACGGCACGTTTAGGGGACGGGCATTCCAGTTCCGCGCTCAGCTCCAGTCAACCGACGCTGACCAAAACATCCTGATCGACGAGCTGGGATACCGGGCAACGTTCCAACGCCGCACGGATCAAAGCACAACGACCGTGACCAGTTCTGCTGGGGCAACAGCAGTCAGCTTCGCCAACAATTTCTTCACCGGCACTTCCCTGTTGGGTGGCGTGGATAGCACCTTGCCGACGATTGGCATTACGGCGCAGAACATGCAGAGCGGTGATTACTTCGAGGTCAGCGGCGTTAGCGGCTCTGGCTTCACCGTCCACTTCAAAAATTCCAGCGACGCCAGCATCTCCCGTAACTTCAACTGGAGTGCAACTGGGTATGGACGAGTCGGCTAAAGTGCTGACATTGAGCACATAGGGCAGCGCCTTGGCAACCCACGACTATGTGATTGCTAATGGAACGGGCGCGGCAGTCCGTTCAGATTTGAACAATGCCCTTGCGGCAATCGTTAGCAATAACAGCGATACCACTGAGCCGGCAACGACTTACGCCTTCCAGTGGTGGGCGGACACAACAAACGGTCAGTTGAAGCTGCGCAACGCGGCTAACTCGGCGTGGGTGGTCGTTGGAACGCTGGCTGACACCAACCTTGGGTTGGCAACGCTGGCATCCCCGAGCTTTACCGGCACGGTCACGTCTGCTGGCAATATCAGCATGACTGGCACGGGCGCCATTGATGTGGCGTCTGGTACTGCTGCCGAACGCCCCGGCACTCCAAGTGCGGGCATGATCCGTTTCAACACGGACGACACCACATTTGAAGGGTATGACGGCAGCGCTTGGGGCGCGATTGGTGGTGGCGGTGGCGCATCAGGCGGTGGATCTGACGCCGTGTTTTACGAAAACGGGCAGACCGTAACTTCGGACTACACGATTACCGCATCGACTAATGCGATGTCGGCTGGTCCGATTACGATTAACTCAGGAGTCACGGTCACTATTCCTTCCGGTTCCACCTGGACTATTGTTTGAGCCATGGCACTAACTCTCGACGGCGACAACGGAGTTTCAGGGGTCAACGGCTCTGCTGGGACGCCTGCGCTTCAGGGCACTGACACGAACACCGGCATCAGTTTCGGCACTGATACGGTCAACCTTGTCACGGGCGGCACGACTCGGGCGACGGTTGATAGCAGCGGGCGGCTGTTAGTTGGCACATCTACCGCGGGTGCTTTTGATAACAGGCGAGTAACGATTGCAACTTCTAGCGGTACTACATCGCTAGAGCTTAGATCCGCGACTGACGGTGATAGTCGCATCGTATTTACAGACAGCACAGATTCAGGAGATGCCGGCTCATATAAAGGTCAGATTTCGTATGATCAGTCTTCTGACTTTATGTCGTTTAATACAAACGGCAATAATGAGCGGATGAGGATCAATAGCTCAGGGCAAGTTGGTATTGGCAGGAGTCCTGCATATGCGCTTGATGTTAAAGCAGAGGACCAAACCGCTCGCCTAGTAGTAACAAAGCACGCAGGCAATAACCCCGCTATTGGCTTTGCGGACTCAGGTACTGGTTATGAAAATGGACATATCCATGCGTATTCCTTGAAAATTGCTACTGGCACAAGCACCCTTTTTAGTGGCACGACAGGTGTACAGCTGGCGAACGGCGCGACATCATGGAGCACCCTGTCCGACGAACGACAGAAAACAGACCTTACGCCGATTGAAAATGGTCTATCTAAGATTGCCGGCTTGCGTGCGTGTACCGGACGGTATTTGACTGATGAGCCCCAAAAATCGCGCAGCTTCCTGATTGCGCAGGATGTCCAAACTGTATTGCCTGAAGCAGTGTTTGCTGAGGATGATGCAGATCAAACTCTAAATCTGCGTTACACAGAGGTTATCCCTCTTCTTGTTGCAGCTCTCAAGGAAAGCAAGGAGCGCATCGAACAGCTCGAAACCCGTCTTACCGCACTTGAAGGAGGTGCATCCTAATGGGACTCAAGATTAACGGCTCTACTTCCGGCAGCATCGAGATTGATGTTCCCGCAGTTGCTGGTACAGACACCAGCATCACGATCCCTGCGAAGAACGGCGGCACCTTCATTGTTGAGGAAAGCACCGGCAACATCGATCTTGGACCGCTAGACATCAACGGCAGCGCGTCTGACGATTCGGTCAACATCGACAGCTCCGGCAGGCTGTTAGTTGGCACGTCTAGTGCGCGTGACAAATTCAACAACGGAGCATCAGGAGAAACTCCAACACTTCAAATTGAATCAAGCGGAACGTCAGCAAAGGGTCTCTACCATTTATCGCTTACAAGTAACAACACAAGCAGCAATTCTGGTTCCGGTCCCTGGCAGTATTTTGGTCGCTCACACGGCGGGATTGGTGGCTATGACTTAGTTTCAGGTCAGAATAACCTTGGAAATATTTCATTTCAAGGTGCAGACGGAACTAATTTTGTAGAGGCTGCTCGTATTGCAGCTTTTGTAGATACCACCCCTGGCGCCGACGACATGCCAGGACGCCTAGTTTTCCTAACCACTACCAATGGCGCGTCTTCTCCGACGGAGCGGATGAGGATTACGAGTGATGGACGGTTTGATTTGGGTGGTGCTGCTGACCCAGGTGGATGTAAATTAAATATTCCGTATGGCGGTAATGACGACGGCATTCGCTTGAGAGACGACGTAGGAACTGGCAACTTTGCACTGTTTTACGCCAACTCCAGCACGCTGGTTGGCAGTATTTCCCACACGTCTTCCTCTACTTCTTACAACACGTCTTCTGACTACCGTCTCAAGGAAAACGTTGTCGACCTTGACGGCGCAATCACCCGCGTCAAGCAACTTGCACCAAAACGGTTCAACTTTATTGCTGACGAGACTGACACCTTAGTTGACGGTTTCCTTGCTCACGAAGCACAAACCGTTGTCCCAGAAGCTGTTACTGGCACGCATAACGAAGTAGATGCTGACGGCAACCCCGTCTATCAAGGCATCGACCAATCCAAGCTGGTGCCGCTGCTAACCGCTGCGTTGCAGGAAGCACTTGCCAAGATAGAAGCACTAGAAACCGCCAACGCCTCCCTTGAGGCTCGCCTTACCGCACTTGAAGGAGGTGCATCATGAGCCGCATTATTGCGAACAACATAAGGCACAACGATGCCGCAAGCGACAGTCTCAGTTTCGATAGCTCTGCCCGTGTTGGCATTGGAACGGCATCCCCGACAGAAAAACTGCACGTTTCTGGGTCCGGTGGGACAGTAATCCTAGTTGCTGATTCCAGTGACTATGCAGGACTTTCTCTTTCTGGAAGTGGATCGTCAAACTTTATAGTTTCTGATGATCGACTTGATTTTCTTGTCAACGGAAGCACCCGTGCATCAATCCTCACTACTGGCGGTCTAACCTTCAACGGCGACACGTCTACTGACAACGCGCTGGATGATTATGAGGAGGGGACTTGGACTCCTGCCTTAAATTTTGGTGGCGCATCGACTGGTATTTCTTACGCCCTTCAAAGGGGCACCTACACAAAAGTTGGAAATGTTGTTCGCTTTGTAGTGGACATCCAATTATCCAGCAAGGGATCGGCTACTGGAGCGGCAACGATAGCAGGGCTGCCTTTCTCCATCAGCAATACAAACGGGACTTCTGTTGCTACCGGAATGAGCACTATTACCACAGACGGAAAGGGCAATCTGCTTATGCTGCTGGCAAGCGGAACTACCTCACTGTTGAGGGGGCAAAACTCCAACAGCAACTATTCTAATTCAGCATTTGGAAACTCTACAATCATCAGAATGACAGGAACCTATCAGGTTTCTTAACTTGTTTAGCCCGCAACGGCTCAAAACTAAGCCTTAAACCTGTCTCATCTGGAGGATGACCCTAATGGCTTTTACCGAACGCTGTGAACACAAGATCGAAATTATCCCGCCGTACAACATCCTGCAATGCCGTCGTGCGGACATTGTTGAAAAGGATGGTGTCGAAGTGGGACGCACTTATCACCGCCACGTCAAGTCGCCTGGTGATGATATGAGCGAAGAGTGCGCCGAGATGCAAGCAGTTGCTACGGCACTCTGGACCGATGAAGTCGTTGCTGCTTATCAAGCCAGCATTGCTGACGACTGATGGCAGTCAAGTCGAAGACGGCGCTGGGGCGGATTGAGCACCGCCCTGGAAAGCCTAAGAAAACCCGTCAAGGTGCGGGTCAACACTCAAAAGCCAGCCACGGTAGGAAGAAGTATCGCGGCCAAGGCAGATAGGTGGATCAGCACACCCGCGACAACTGGCACAAGATCAAACAAGTGCTGGAAGACGCGGGCAAGACCGACTCCTACTTCTACAAGCGTGCGGTTGTTATCTGCCGTGGCGGAAAGGATCCGTTTGAAGATCCACTTGATAAACCGGCTACGTAGACAACGTCGGTAAACTTTCGGGGATGTTGTGTTACAACACTCCAATGTTTAAGACTGCTTCTGCTGCTCTCGCCTGCGTGGCACTGGGTGCCGCCTTTGTGCCTGCAGCCAAAGCTGACGGTTTCTATGTGAACCCCGAGTACAACCTCGGCTTCGCTGGCAACCAGACCTCTGGCGGTGGTGCGATTGACGCCCACGTTGGTTACGAGGCTGGTCCTTGGTACATCCAAGGTGGCCCTCAGATCGTGTTCCCCGAAGGTGGCGCAACCGACTACAACTTCTCCGCCAAGACCGGCCTGAGCGCTGATGTCACCAAGGACGGCAAGCTCGGTATCTACACCGAAGTGAGCATGGCCACTGGCGCCAAAAGCAACAGCTACGGCCTCAAGCTTGGTTCGAAGTACAAGTTCTAGGCGACAGCATGGCCCGTTTCGGCGGGCCTTCGATCAACTCATCGTCACTCGCAACTACCTGTCAGCTTTCTGGCGGGTGGTTGTTTTTCCATGTCTGACCAACCCCGACAACTGGGAGTATTGCTGGCCACCTGATTGGCTGGTGCCCTA
>Ga0255751_10003171_pt1 | contig 15139 bp, 29 predicted proteins | sample 071ome_20_FD_179951 | JGI IMG/M metagenome (GOLD analysis project Ga0255751, IMG submission 179951) | Coastal salt marsh microbial communities from the Groves Creek Marsh, Skidaway Island, Georgia - 071412BT metaG (version 2) | ecosystem: Environmental > Aquatic > Marine > Intertidal zone >...
TAAATAAGAATAGATAAATAAGTAGTAAGAAATTTACGTACCACTTCTTCTTTAATAAATAATAAGAAGAGAATAAATATTAAATAATATGAAATCTCATAAAATGATGTTGTTTATACATAAGTATGGAATGTTTTATTCTGTGTTTTTGTATATGGCTGTAGTGCTTAATGCAGGAATATATCCAAATAATATAAATTTTTGGATGATTTTATTTTGTTTTTGTTTGAGCGTGTATTTTGTTTTCCATAAGGGGATGGTCTATGCAATAAGCAAGCAATTTGAGTATGAAGAGTTTAAAAAAGAACTGATAAACTCAGTAGCTAATAAAAATATTCATGATCTAGCTAATAAACTATATGAAGAAATGAATGAAGAAGATGAGGATGAAGATAGTAAATTAAATTAGCGCCAAAATGGGATTTCGCCACACTTTTAAAATTTTTATAACTAGTTCAAAAATATAAAAAAAAATGGGATAGCGCCACACTTTCGCTAAATTAGACATTATTAGCCGCCGCCTTATAATATATTATTAAAAATAAAGCAGGATATATATACATAATAAGTAATAAAGCATTTGATGGTTATTACAAGATAGGTATTACGCAAGATATTAAAAAAAGATTGCGCACATATCAAACTTCTTCTCCATATAGAGATTATAAGATAGAATATTATATCTATCATCCAGACTGCCGCGCCGCCGAAAAACAAATACACGAAATGATGAAGTATTTCGCGCTTAATAAACGAAATGAATGGTTTGAAATAAATCTAGATATAGCTAAAGTAAGATTAGATGAAACACTAGATAATATTGAATAAATAATCGAGTAATATTTAATATTAATATTTAATACATTTAATAAATATTTGCGGCTTTTTAATATATTTTAAATACTTTTGTTGTTATTTGTTGTTTTTTCTGTAATAGATATATATGACATTTAAACAGCAAGTATTATTAAAGCATGAAGGCGGGATCACCGCGCAGTGGATAAGTTCAGATTTTAGTTGGATGGCAGTAGCCACGTACCAGCAAGAAGAAAGAGAAGGAACGAATGTTGATGGAGAAATAGTTAAATATAATAAATGGGTATTAGTAAATTGTAGCGGCCCTTGGACTGGTGTCACACCAGATGGTAAAGAATTAACTATTATACAAGGATATGATAAAATAAGAAATGAAATATCAGGTGAAGCTACATTAATATTAACATGTATTAATGCTACAATAAATGGTGATAATGCTTTAAATACTATATGGAGATCAAATAAAATTGGATTCGAATGAAAAAAAGTCAAATAAAGTGTTGACAAATATGTAGAATCTGATACTCTATTTCTTGTATGACAAATACGCTAGTAAATACGCTAAATAAAATGGGAGGGCGCTTTGCGACCCTCGTTGTTAACCGTTCCAAGGGACAAGAGACCTATTGCGCTCGCATCACCAAGGCATCTGAAAAGATGGTATCCTTCTTCGATGTGAATAGCAAGGTTAATCGCCGCGTTGATACTGATCGTATTGTGTTTGCCCGTTCAGGTCAGACCCAATATCGTAAGGCTCGCAAGACTGCAAAGTCAAGCAAGTAATTAGTAAATAACAACGATAAGACACACAACCCACAGGGCAACCTGTGGGTTTTTTGTTTGATTACAAATAAAGCGCGGCCAAATAAATAATAAATACTATCTAATATCTAATAAATAATATACAAATAATAAATATTGTTTTCTTTTTTATTTTAATGATGTTTGATTATAAATGAAATAAAGCCAAATAATGAACAAATAACACCGTAATACAAATAACCAATATTGAACGCGAAATATACAAATACAAATAAGTAATATTATATATAAAAAAAATCTAATTATATAATTAATTTTTATAAGTCATTGATTATCAACAACTTACGCTGGGGCCCCCGCGAGTGTAACTCGTTGAGTATCAACAAGTTACGCGAGCGCGGGTCTAAAATTTTCGAGGTTTGTCAAGAAAAAAAACACAAGACAAGCCAAAAAAAAGGCCCCCTTTCGGGGGCCTTTGTGGTGCGTTTATGCTTGACTAGTTAGCCATTGCAATCTGATTTTGAGTCTCCTGCTCGACCTTGCGACCAATCTCCCTGAGATTCTTGAATCCAGTTGGATTGAATGCTGGCCTTTCATCCAGAGTTTTTGGAGTCGTGAACAGGTGCTTGAAAAAGTCCTGCTTGGCACGGTTGCCAGCTCCAAAGTTGCTGGACTCGTTCTGTTTCATGCGGAAACCGTCCTTCTCTTGACCTCCAGAGGATTCATGACTGTAGTAATCAGTCACGGCTGAGAAGGCGTCCAAGAGAGTTTCACCCTTATTACCTGCGCCAGTTACAAACAAGTTGCCAAGACGCTCAACTGTATTGCGAGTGCGGGTTGACATTACTTTGTCTTTGCTATCTTTCATGATCCAACCAGTGAAAGCTTCAGAAGCTTCTTCACGGTTGACAGGAACAGTGGCGGCAACTTCCATTGCGTGTTTGAATTGCTTGGCAACACCAATGAAGGATTCAATACCCTTCTCCATATTCTCGATGCCCTCGATCATGTTTTTAGAGTGGCGGACCTTGAATCGGAAAAGCCCAGACTTGTCCTGCATGGCAGCGTTAAAGCTATTTTGGCAGACAATGCAGATCGAGGTGTTCACGCCGTAAAGCGAAGAACTCATGTCGATGCTATCCAATAGGCAGAAGCGATTCTTGAACTCGCGTTGTCCGACGTAGAACTGATCCATATCAGTGCCGAGAGCCACGGTGATGTAGCGTCGCGCACGATTCTTGAATGTGCCGACATTCTCAACCTTGGCATCTGTGCCTCCCACTGCATTCTGAACAATATCCCAGAACCTCTCGTTGCTCAAATGTTGGTAACTATCTGGCACAGGTTTACCAGTGAAGTCGCCAGTGTCAGAGCATCGAAGCCCCCAGTATTTGGTCCCATTGAAGTCGGCTTTATTACCGCTGCCATCAAACAGAGGCACACGCTCAAGCTCGTATGGGAACGCATTCTCAAAAGTAATCTCCTCGACAGTGTTTTTGCTGACCCAGCCAGCACTGGTGGAGATGTAGTGATCGGTGTTTTTGCTTGTATTCTTAGGCATATCTTTACTTTCTATTTTGAGTTTGAATTGGTGAATTAACTTACACAAAAAATTTACCACATTAGGGCCTGAGTGCAAACTTTTTCTTCAATTATTTTTCACCCCCCAAGAAACAAGAATCATGCCAACCGAAGGTTGGCATGATGTATGCTATAGAATTATTCATAAGTTGTTGATTATCAACAAGTTACGCTGCCGGGGGCCCCAACGTAACTCCTTGCAAAGCAAGGAGTTAGGGGTTGTCAAGGATATTCTTTTGATTTGCAAACGCGGTTGACATGGGTTATGTTATGAGGATGAAAGCAAGCGAGGGATTTGCGTCAACAATGGTGTTGACGTATAGTGAAAAAAAACATGTATATAATGCTTGCAATGGTGGCTGGCTTATGCTTGGCCGCATTTAAAAAAGATCAAGATTAACATTGATCGTTGCACCCCACCCCTTCGCGGGGGTGGGATTTTTTTTGTTGACTTTTTTTTGAATCTATGGAATATTTATTCCATGAACAATACGATTACCTTTACAGTTAAGCAAGCAGTTGAATTTATAGGTGGATTTTCCAAACCATCAAAAATGCCTTGTCACGGATTTTCTATTCCTGCGCGTCATTGCAAAACAGGCTCCAAGTTGCGGAACGTCAAAGATTCAATCTGTTCTATATGCTATGCTCTTAAAGGGCGTTATGTTTTTAAGAATGTGCAAAATGCTTTGGATCGTCGCTTTGCTAAAATCAAGGATGCCATGTGGGTTCAAGCCATGACTATTGCAATTGGTGGCACAGAGGCAAGCGGGTATTTCCGTTGGCATGATAGCGGCGACATTCAGGACATTGAGCATTTAGATCGCATTGTTCAGGTAGCAAAAAATTTACCACAAATTAAATTCTGGTTGCCTAGCCGTGAGTATAGCATCTTATCGCAATGGAAAAAAGAAAATGGAGATTTTCCTAAAAATTTAACTACTCGTTTGTCAGCTCTTAAAATTGACGGTCCTGCTCCCACTTCCATTGCAAAGAGATTAGGCTTGACAACTTCAGGCGTTTCAAAAGAAGGTTTCACCTGTCCAGCTCCAGATCAAGGGAATAAATGCTTGACATGTCGGGCATGTTGGGATAGCTCAGTCAGCAATATAAATTATAAAAAACACTAACACTTAACCTCCTAACCCCTTGAGTATCAAGGGGTTACGTGGGCGGGGGCCCCAACGTAAGTCGTTGGTTATAAAAGAGTTAACCCCCCTCTCAGTGCCAGAAGAAGTTTCACTGAGAGAGGGGCCACTAGGTTAGCGATAGACGGCTTTTATGCGATTACCGTCTAGGGGTTATGAACTCGACCCTCCCAAAGGCCACCGCAATCCCTATTTCAAAGTGGTGTGGCTTTTATGCAGTTACCACACGGGCGATGAAAATAACCAGTCCAATTCATTAAAGACCGCTGCATTGCCCAAGATAATCAGACTTGATGTTGAGCCAAGTCTTCTTTTAATTCTTCGAGACTACTATAACACGCTTGGTCATCATAGTCAACATAAAAGTAGTCTTCTACATATTTATGCATTCCAGCTTCATGTCCACGGCCACCAGATTTAATGCATCTCAAGATTTGGTAATTTTCAAGACCTTCGACCTCTACGTCTTCATACTCTGCAATGTCCCAGTCTTCGATGATTTCTTTTTTGCCAGCAGTTATAGTGTAGACCTCGCCATAACCTTGTTCCTCTTCCCACTCCACAGTGATGACGTGTTTGGGGAACTTGAGACTAAGATGATGAATCCAGTTATAAGGCTCTTCCCACGGAGTTTGAAATCCAACTTCATCAGAATTACAGTAATCTGTTTGAGCATTCCACTTGCACCCCCAATTCTTTACGCACCAATCATACCAATCACTTGCACCATACAATTCAAGAAATCGCTCCTTGTCTTTTTCAGTCATTGGAATTAGATGCTGCCGATTACCATATTCCAATTTGCCTTTTATAATCTCTTTTGCTTGTTCTTCCAGTGATACTGTGGAACCTGTCCAGTAGTCTTTAAGGTCAGGTGGGATAGGCATGATAAGCTCGAAATCTACATCCCTCGTCCCGAAATCACCATCTATTTTACCGAATGTGTCATTAGTAATAGCGTTAATGACATCAGTATGTGCAGATAATTTAACATTAACCCAATTTGGCATATATTTTAGTAAGTAGGTGGGGGGCAATGCCCCCCACGATTGTTATTTAGACACTATTTCACGACCCATATGGAGAACTGCTTCCAGCTCTTTTAGGTCACCGATGGAGATACTATCCCTTCTTTTCGTCACCATGTCAAACAATTCTTGAGTCAAACTGCTGACCACATCCTTCAAGAACACATTTGAGTGCTCTTTGGGAATAGACCCCTTATCGAGTCTTTCCTTGAACGATGATTCGATCAGGTTCTCAACTAGAGCGGTGATACTCACATCCTCTATTGAGGACATGACTTTCGCAGCTTCCAGATGCTGACCTTTTAATCTGAAACAAGACCCTTGCTTTGCAGAAGTCGCTTTTAAGGGCAACTGCTTTTGCGAGGATTGTTTATCGGTGAAAACAATCCTACTCTTGGTCTCAGGGCGTAAAGTCGCCACAGGAGCATAGTAGTGATTGCCGTATTTGCTTAGGACCTTAACTGTCTTAACTGTTCTTTTTGGCATATGTATTTTAGCTTATTGTTCTCACTCTCCTCAGTGAATCGTAGGCTTGGCCGATACGACTCACATTAGATTCATACATGTATAACGCAGTTGATTCTGAAATGCAAGCTTTTTTCATCCTGCTTTTTTCTTGGTCAACCAACTTGTGGGCGTTATTCAGTGCTGATAGAATCACAGATTCTAAAAGCGTGTGGGTTCTCAGATCGAGCTGATTATCGGAATGACTCATATTGACGAATGATTGAATCTTCATTCAGTATCTGAGGTTCCACGGTATATTGCAAGCTATTTTTTTCCATAGCTCTTGCAAACACACCCCAGTCGCAATCTTCTTCCAAAAAGGCATAACCAGCAGCCTTATATGAGTAACGCGAGATTTTGTCAACTATATTTAGTCGTTCTAGCAATTTGACTGGCACACGCAGCCAACCGTGACTTGGATCTATTGTAGCAATAAGTTTCATATTAGAATTGTGATTTGTTGTAATTGTATTTCAATAATGCGAGCCTGTCAACTTTTTGTCCTTTAGTATTTACTGTTTTTTTGCAGAATTTTTTAAATGCTGCCGCCCACTCTTCCCTAGTTCCCATGTAGCTTTCTTCATCATATGGAGTGTGTTGAAAGCCATACTTACTTGTCGCGTAGTCATGAACCTTCTCTGGTCTCCAGTATTTAGAAGTCAAGCTAATTTTAGCTTTTTTTATTCTTGCAAGTTCCGCAGGAACTAAGCTAGTCCAAGGAACTTTGTCTTCGTGTTTTTTGCCTTTGCTTTTGAAGTTAATCTTCATGACTCAACTATACGCTGTGAGAACAAGGTGTCAAACTAATATTCTAATATTCTAATAGAATATATAACTCCTTGCGAAGCAAGGAGTTACGTTGGGGCCCCCGGCGGCGTAACCCCCTGATAATCAAGGGGTTACGTGATATAGTTTAAATTAATTATCGCATGTTTCTATTAAATAAATCATTTGACGATTGTCAATAAAGTAAAGATCATTTTCATTAATTAATTTTTTGAATGGTATACTGCGAAATTCATTGGATGAACAAATTGCCCAAGGAGCCTCCCCGTCCATTCTAATAACAGTATAAACTACAAATTCATGTTTATCAACGGCAAACAATATTCCTGCATGTTGAACACTTAACCACTCAGCTAACTCGTCTGAGGTGGAGAATATAACTTTCTGCCCGTGGCTACTAGCATCGTATATTAATTTATTCATAATTTTATTCTTCTACTTCTTCTACTCTTACAAGTTCCCAACCAAGGTAATTTGATGAACACTCTGTAGCGTCAGTATTTTCTAACATTGTTTGGAACTTTTCTTCAGCTTCTTCCCAGCTATTTGCTTCGATGATTTCCTGTTTAACGTATGTAATAGTATAATCTGCTTCGCATTCGTATTTATTCATATTAATTCTTCTATTTTAAGTTTTTCCATAAAGTCATCTTTATACATGTCTGCCATATCATGGTCGATGCGGCGATTTAATTTATCATTCAAGTAGTCGAACAGACCAATAAGCTCATGAATAGAAAGATCCTCTACCCAATCCATGTAGACAATTTTAGGATCTAGCATTAATGCTCGCCACGCAATCTCTTCCACATAATCTTGCTCCAATAAAACAGATAGTTTTTCTTTTTTCATATTAATCTTTTGAAGCTGGATAGTAGAATAATCCATAAGATGGACTGAAGTGTAACACTCGCTCAATGATCATGTAAGCTAAATCTTCCATCAGCTTATTGAGTCCCTCAGAGGTAGGATCTTTTTTCAATACTAAGTATCGATCATGCAGGTGTGCGAAAACCGATTCGTAAAAATCGGGATCTTCAAATCGAATCATTTCTACTAACCGCCAACACGCTCTATTATCTATTGTGAAAAGGCGAGCATAGTCGTGAGGTCTTCCAAAACCTGATTTGATAGCCTTGGCCAAGTTGCTCATAGTATTATTGAATTCTGCGAATGTTTTCATATTAATTTTCTCCTTGGTCACTGTAGTAATCCTCGATTTGATCACTGATATCATCAAGCATGTTAAGTAACCCATCCAAAATATCATTAAGCATGTTAAGCAACCCAACCAAACTTGCAATCCAAGTTTCCATATTCAAATCTGGATAATTCTCTGAAGATTCTCCAAGGAATTTAATAACATCCACCAAATCACATTTCTGCTCGAATAATAATTTTACATCAATATTGTTAATAGTAGCTGAGTGTCTCATATTAATTCTTCTATTGCGATCTTTACTAGCTTTTTGATTTCGTTTTCGCAAAACTCTCTATCACAATTCTCTTCATTATCTCCTGCATGTTTTGTGTCAAAACCAACCCACCAGAGACCTTCGTCCTGCTCGTTGGAGTAAGGAAGCCTATCACTGCTATAAGTGAGTCCTCCGTGAACCTCGTTCGTTTCTGGGCATCTCTCTTCAATGGCTTCGTAGCTCATTTCATACCATGGGTGAGCTTTAGGCAATCCAACGTAACAATTAGCAAATCCTCCAAAGTCATTCTCGATCATTGCCGTCTTTATTTTAATATCAATTACTTGTTTCATATTAATTTTCTCCTTGGTCACTGTAGTAATCCTCGATTTGGTCAGTGATGGCATCAAGTATGTTAATGATGCCATTCAGACTTGCAATCTTTTTTTTAGGAAAAGCGCAATTATCGTAGTTCTCATAAAGTTCTTCAAGGAACCCAATAAGATCAAGTAAATCACATTTCTGCTCGAATAGCAATTTTGAATCAATGTTTTCAATGGTGACGGTATGTCTCATAATTTTTATTCAGCTAACCATTTGGCCTTGATTTTATTTTTATCATACATTCTGACGAACTTATTTATCTCATCAGCAAGATCATCATGATAGACATCTTTATATGCTCTCGCCAAAAGGTCAAGAGCTTTTTCAAATCTTAGTTCGGTGGGTTTTTTGAATTTATAGCGAAACATTACAACTTCATCAATAGCGCGATGATCCCAATCACCATTGAAGTATTGAGCTTGATAACGAATCAACTTTGCGACTTGTTCAACCGTGCATTCGATTGGTTGAAACTCTTTTCGTCCGTAGCCCTCAAAATCATCTATGGATAAATGATTTAGATCGGCGTCTGATTTAGCGATGCGAATCGCTTCGTTCATATCGTGAATGTTCATAAGCAATATTTAATAACAAAATGAGTTGAGAGTCAATAAAAAATCACCCCCTATGTTTGGGGGTGCGACGATAGGAACCTTTTCCCTTCTTAGGCTTGTGAGTGCGCGAGCCTGTGTTCCATTTAATAACAACGCGAGGCTTGTGAGCTTTCATGAAAATAATTTACACTAACAAATAATCAATGTCAAACAATAAATAAGTAAATAATAAATAATAAAAAATACGATATAATTAATATCCATAAGTCCTTGAGAATCAAGGACTTACGTTGGGGCCCCCGCCGCTGTAACCTCTTGATTATCAAGAGGTTATGAATTATAATTTTATATTTACTCCTCGTCTGAGCCGAAGAGTTGCTCCCAGCCTTCAGGGCTGGTTCCAGTGATGACGAACTCGCGCCCGTCAGCGTCCAGACCGAGGTCTGTGATGTCGTCAGTTTGACGAAAACGAAACAGGTTTGCACCTGCGATGGTGACCGAGTGGTCACGGCCCGTCACGCGGCAAGGCCCCGTGAAGGTGTAGGTGTGGGTGGGAGAGTAACTCTCCTCGACGCGCACACTAGGTGAATCAATGTATCGCATAAAATTTAAGCAAAGGGATTAAAAGAGGGCTTACTCGCCCCTGTCAAAGCGACTCTCGAAGTAAGAGTCAACGTCATCCTCGCGCAGCTCGTTACGCGCCAGCCAGTGGCCGTAACAATCGTGGTCGAAGTCGTCGGGGTAGACCTCCTCGCAGGAGGGTTGCCAGTGGTTCAATTCATCGTTCATAAGAATAATCTACTATAAAAAAAGACCTTTGTCAACAAAAAGTTTAGTGGGTCGCGCCACATGACAGACAGGTGCGTGGTGCTCGCCAGACCAACTCCTCTGTGCCGTCGGTGTTGTGGCACATCACGCTAGTGCCGATCAGAGCGGCACGGCGAATGGCTGCGTTCAGCCCCCTGCGCGATGCGCTGTAGCGCATGGTGAAACCGGGGATGTAGTAGAATTTCATATTTTCCATGCGTCTAGCATAGCACAAAGGGTAGGACAAAAACTGTCTAACCCCAAAAAAAGTGAAACTTTTTTTTGGGGTAAGGTTGGCACGGTTCTTGTATTTCACCTTTTATAAACCGTTGATAATCAACAGGTTGCGTCGCGGGGGGCCCCAACGCAACTCTTTGATTGCGTTGAGGTTATGAATTATAATTTATATTGTTGTGGGGTTAGGGCTATTTCCCCCAAACCTTTTTCTAATCGGGGTTTGGTTACCTAGGTTAGGCCCACCTGAAAAATGTTGGTGCTCAATGCAAGATGAACCTCTGCCAACAATATTTCTGGTGCTCATGTTTTTTCTTGAATTGTCTTTTTTCTTTTGTGTATTTCTTAGCTCATTAATTTCTGATTGGCTGCGCCGTGGAATACCCAGAATTTCTAATTTTACCAATATTGTCTTGCGGTTAACTCCCATTATTTCTCCAATTTGTCTGGTGGACATTTTTTGATTAACATACATGTCTTCTAATTTTACGATATCTAGCTCTATTATCCGAGATTCTCCTTTAGTCCGCATTTTTACTCCGAGTTGCTTTAGTTTGTTGCAAACGGTCATTCTGCAGATGTTTAGTTTTTCACCTATCTCAGCTAAATTCATTTTTTGATTAACATACATATCAACCATTTTTTCGATATCTACTTGTTTTTCTAGAATTTCTCTGCTTGCTTGATGGGATGGTTTTATAGTAATATTTTTTTCTTTAAGTCGGTCCTTAATTGGATGATAACTAACATCAAAGATTTCCCCTATTTTTTTAAGCGACATGCCTTGATTAACATACATGTCAATAACGAGTTCGGTGTCTATATCTAACCTTTTCATGATTAAAAGATACTGTATTTTTTAATCTGACGCAAGAAAAAAAAACAATTATTTTTTGCCGCGTAAACTCTTGCTATTCAACAAGTTACAAAAGAAGGGGCCCCAACGTAAGTCGTTGACTACGAAGGGTTTACGAATTATAATTTATATAATGTTTTGGGCTGGCGTTGCCAGCCCAAAGGGGGTCAGTCAACCCGTTGGATTTTACCAATGATGCTGCCCTTGGTGAAAGAGCGGATGCCATACTGCTGATGCTCTCCGCTGTATTTGTAGGCGGTGAAGAAATGGGGCTTGTCAACGATAGGGCCAGAGGTCACATAAGTGTTGACAGTTCCGTCTTGGCGTTTGTAAACGAACGTGTATTTTTCAGTTGGGAATGATTGCATATTATTTTTCGCTTTCTGTTTATTGTTAAAATTAGTATTTGACGGTCCAAGCATGTTTGCTGACTAATTTTGCACGAACTTCGGTCAAAGAGTCAACAACTTTTTTCAGTTCTTCTGCAAAGTATTTTGGACCAAGGTCTTGGTATTTGACCATGCCGTTGGCATGAGCCTCAAGGGTTCCAGTGATGGATGCGAGGTAAGCGGTGATAGCGAACTCGCTGTCCTGCTCGTCGGTGTAGTCTTTAATGTTTTCGTTCATACAAGTAATCTAATGCAATTTTTGTTTTTTGTCAAATTTTATTTTACCCAATCTTCGGCGCATTTCACCCAAGCATTTCCGTCAATGATTGTTTTTTCAAACTGTTCTATGACCTGCTCGCGTTTCTGGATCATTTTTTCAGCATACATTTCCATCGCCTGAGTCATGAACAGTTGGTGCAATGGACCTTGACTCGCGTATTCAGTGATGAGGTCCATATTTGTCATGTTGTCGATATTTGTCATAGTCAAATTATGGTAAAAAACAAAAAGAATTGCAAGAATTATTTTCGAATTATTTTTGCAACCCGCAGGTCGATTGTTCCCCACTTGCCCTGACTTGGGCCTTCGAGATATTCGCCAGTGACGAAATCACCCTTCTGGGTGCTGGGGAAGATGCGAACCTTCAAACCGTTGAAGGTCATGAGGTTTTTGTTGTTCATGTATTCTGGAACTATCATTATTGTTTTCATGCTATAAGCATAGCATACACCCTAGGACAAAAGCTGTCCAACCCCAAAAAAAGTGAAAAAAAGTTTTTTTAAAAAAAGTCTTGACATCGCATAAGTCGTTGATAATCAAGAGGTTACGTTGGGGCCCCCCATCGCGTAACTTATTGATATAGAACAACTTACAGAATATAATTTATATTATAGTATAAAAAAAAGGAGGGAGCCGAAGCTCCCTCCTTGACAACATGCATACAGAACACACATAACTAAACAATAACGATTACAGGCAGGAAATTACTTCAGAAAGAGCGTTGTCAATCTTAACTAAGTATTCAACATTAGGATACTTATGTTTTCGATTGATCAAATTAATTTTAGCGAGTTTTCGATTGATCCCCTTCATGACAGACTCTTTAGTGTAAGGATCGTGAACAATATCTCCACGTTGAACTAGATTTTGAGCGGCGTTTTTGATTAAATCGTGGAACAGTTTACTCCTTGATACTTTTTTGCCAGATTCATTTTTCAGATATTGAAGAATCAATTCGAGGCTTTCGTTGGCAGCAGGAGTGAACTTATTATTCATCATCTTTGATGACTGCTTAACGTGTGGAGCAAATCGAGCTTTACGGGTCTTTGTAGGCATATATTTATCTTTCTTTTATGGTTTTAGTTTTTAGTGATTACAGGCGGTAAAAAATGTGGCGTCCAATTTTGACGGTTGGTGTTTCACCTTTGGCCCAATACGGTGCTTTGATATAGTCAGCATAGTAATGGTTGGCGTTGCCGATCTTGGAGCGATCAATGCGGTGCATATTCTTGGCGAGGTAGATTGCCATTTCTGCTTGCGGGACATCTAGCAGATGATCAAGGTCTGAGATCTTCTTGCCATTCCAGCATGAGAATTGGTATTTAGTTAAACAGACTTTTTCCCATGTCTGCTTGCGGTCGATTGCACGTTGAGCGATGACGGCTGCAACGGCTCCCATTCCTCTATCGCCTTCGCCCCTAGCTTCAGCAAGGATGGTGATTGCAACCACTTGTTGTTCTTTAGTAAGTCCAGACTGTGCGCCCAGTGCCGCGATTGATTGTGATATAAGAAGGACATATAGTGCAATTGTTTTCATACGTATAAGATAACAGAATTTATGCGGTTGTCAAATGTTTTTTTATTTCATTTAATTTAAAGTCAATCAACGAGAGCTTTGCTCGAAGCCTGAATAGCTTTTTATTCTCAAGAACAGCGTTGAAAAAGTCGTTTGGGTTCATGCCTGAATCGAGTATTAAATTAGCGATAGATTTAGCTGATATGTTGTATCCGCGTCGCAAGTAGAAAAAATACCCTGCATCATTTAAGAGCAATTCAGCCAATTCTTTTTTAGTAAAATTGGGGAATTTCCACCTCCAGACTTTTTTTATTAGATCGGCGGAATTAGGAAATTCAAGCTCGAATAAAGCCTCTTTTATTTTTTGCCTTCCTTCGTATTGTGCTTTTATTTCTTGTGCATCTATTCCATCTATTTGATAGAAATGTTTATACATGGTTGGTCCACAACCCCAAAATCTTATTGGACCTGCATTTAACAATAGATCTCTTAATTGTTTCACACTGTGGATTTGGTGTTTATGCAAGAAGTTTTTGAGTCTAGTTGGCAACTGTTGTTCGTTAAGTTTCATAATTTTTTTACATCACGCCCAAGTCTGCCAAGTATTTTTTGTGGTATTCTGCCCACACCTCCTTGTGAGCGGGGCTGTAGTTGGAGGCTATGACGAAGCTGTTGATCGTCTTGTAGCCGTAGCGACATGCCTCGATGGAGCCGTTCTCAAAATACCAGTTGAAGGTTTTGAGTTCGTTGATGTAGGTGTCGAGGTCTTTGATTGATTCCAACATGTTCTTCATGGTTATAAGGTAGTATAAAAAAGGATTTTATGCAAGAAAAAGATGCAATTATTTTTTGGTCCTATCCAGCCATGAGCGAAGTTCGCGTCCGATCTGAGCTTTTTGCTCAGCGTTAGCAGCGAGCTGCTTGTCAAGAGCAACACGGTGAGCAGGAAACTCATCAGCCAAAGAGGAGAACATCTTAACTTGTGACTGCTGCCAGATGTCGTAGTTGAAGTCGCCGTCATCCCATTGCCAGTCATGATTGGCGATGGCATCAACGAAGTTGTCGAGGTTGGTTAGATCAGCACGGGATTCTTTATCGTATTTCATGTTATCACTATATCAGATAGGGTAGGACAAAAGTTGTCCAACCCCAAAAAAAGTGAAACTTTTTTTTGGGGTGAGGTTGGCACGGTTCTTGTATTTCATATTCTATAAGTCGTTGATAATCAACGAGTTACAACGCGGGGGGCCCCAACGTAAGTCGTTGAGTGCGAAGGGTTTAGGAATTATAATTTATATTAGTAAGCTCTTTCCCCGCCCTTGACCCATAGGTCGTGATTATGGATATCAATTTCAAGTTGTTGTGCTTTACGTTTTATCCATTGTTTCATTTCGGGAGATACAGTCCAGACCTTTTGGACTGGGACATCGAACTTGGTTGGTTTGGTAAATTCAATTTTCATAACTCAATTCAATCACATTTCAGGGAAAGCGTCAATAAGAAAATTTGCGATTCCTCCATCATACATTTTATTGACAAGCTTGATCTTTCGGTGAAAGCTATACTCTGCGATCACATCCCACTCTTCCTCTGTGGTGGCACATTCGCACAGCCAATCTTCGAGTCTGTGATTGAGTTCGTCCATTGTGATTTTGGTAAGTGCTGCGCTCATGTTATGCGTCCCAGCTAAAAGGTTTTGCGTCTGCGCTGCGTGTGTAAGGTTTGGCTAGGTGAGCTTTGCGAGCTGCTTCCTTCTCGTTGATTTCTTGTTGGATCAGCGCATCCAGTTCGGCGTTCAGTTCTGCGAACTCTTTCGCAATTTCGTTTTGTGTTCCGTTAACTTTCATACTTATAAGGTAGTCGAATCAGTCAACGATTGCAAGAAAAAGTTTTAATTATTTTTAACCTGCCTACCCTCCCCCCCCTATTACTCAGAGCAGGTGTCGTGCCAAGACTCCCCCCTTTTTCTAAAATATTTTCGGGATTGACTTTTGCTAAATAGGTGGGGGGACATTTTCTTCAATATGTAATTCATTTTCAGACAAACTAAACCCAACTAAAAAAAACTAAACCCATA
>Ga0255751_10003173_pt1 | contig 15136 bp, 11 predicted proteins | sample 071ome_20_FD_179951 | JGI IMG/M metagenome (GOLD analysis project Ga0255751, IMG submission 179951) | Coastal salt marsh microbial communities from the Groves Creek Marsh, Skidaway Island, Georgia - 071412BT metaG (version 2) | ecosystem: Environmental > Aquatic > Marine > Intertidal zone >...
TCATAACCTGAAGGTCGCAGGTTCAAATCCTGCTCCCGCAACCAATCTTAATTAAATAAATACATAACTTTAACGCCAGAGGCGTACCACGCCTGACCGGGCGATCTGGAAACATTGCCACGTTCGTTGCTACGTTAGATTAACGTAAACCGTCCTTTTGGTTCGAATCCTCTTTGCTCCTTTCTAACAGATCGCCGACGCTTGAGTACGTTTTTCTCAGATCATCGCGATATCAGATGCTGCACGCTATTTATTGTAGTTTGAGCACGATTTTCGCTGTTTCATCCCAAGGATGACGTGTGATGTGTTTTTCGATTTCAGATGCTATTTGTTCTGACACTTTTCCCGCCGTAATTTCTTCGTGGTAATTCTTGAACAGACGTCGCGAATTACTGACGACATCAGCCTCAGGTTTTGGACGCCAATCTGAAATTTCGAAAACTTCAACACTTTCAGTTTTACCCTTCAATGGTTTACTGGAGAGTCTTCTTGGGTCGCGATACCTCCAGGTATTCTCACTTTGCATTTTAGCAATAACGGCTTCGCTAACTACCAATGGAGTTTTGAATTTCTTTGTTAGGGCTTCCAATCTAGCAGCAGTGTTAACTGTGTCACCTATAACTGTTCCCTCCATACGAGATTGGTTTCCAATTGTGCCTGACACAACTGGCCCATAGTGAATACCTATCCCAATGGAAACGTTAACATCATAGTTAACAACTAGTTCCTCGTTAAGTATTTTCAGGTTATTAAGCAATTCTATTGCACACTCCACAGGATTACCAATATCGGTGTCAAATACAGCCAATACGGCATCTCCAATAAATTTGTCCACGTATCCACCAGACTTTTTTATCGTCGGGATTGCCGTATCTAACAGTGAATTTAAGAGTTCAAAAACTTGCGCAGAACTCAATTTTTCAGACATGCCGGTGAAATTTCGTATGTCTGTAAACAGAATGTATGCGTTGTGTTGTTTTTGATCGCCGAGCTCAATTTGCCTGATGTCAGTTTTATTAAGTGATTTAACTATTTCAGTAGGCACAAACCTTTGGTAGCTCTTAGTAAGTTCGGTTTGATGTGTGATTTGTTTATTAATTTCTTGTGATATTTCGTACAGAACATCATTTACGAGTTTTATGCTATTATCTTCTTTTTCTGCGAATATGTTTTCATTATCTTGTGATATCGTCCCCGTGCCAATGTTTTCTCTGATTTGAGTCTGTACATTTTGTTTCAAATCACTTGGTAAGTGTGACGACATATCTTGAATAGATTTGTATAGGTTTTCTATGTAGCTTTCCCGTTGAGCCGCGATGTTTTTTCGAGTGGTTGAGTAGGCTCCAATTGTATGATTTAGTTGTTGCACAGCCGTCATAATTCGGCCAACTTCGTTATCCGTGTAATATGCTTCATCTTGATATAGACGCCCTTTAGAGAGGGCCTGAAGCCTAAGTATTGCAAGGTTTAGTTTTGAAAATTCCCTCGACATTAATAAGGCTAAAATCAAAGAAAGTATAATGAGAAAGAAGGTTAGTAGTGCAAGGTCCCTGTATTTTTGAGATAGAGACTGATCAACAAAATTTGTCATATCGGTAATTGAAAATAACTGGATATGATCGTCTTGATTACCTGAGTCAAGGTTTGTTACAGAAACATATTGTATGTCTTCAGTGAACTGTGTTGTTACTAGCTCCTTGAAGCTGAAAGGTATTGTGGTTCCGCCGTGTTGAGAATTGTCAATTTGAATGTCGCTCGATGTGTCTTCGCGATACTTATTTTTAAGCCAATTAAAATTTTTAGAATAGACGACACAACCAACGGGCAATCCGTTACTGAAAACATCAAAAGCATATGTGACAGCTGACAGCGTTTCATCATTAATGATCTGAGTATTCAGTTTGTTTGAACAAACGCGAATTCTGTTTTCGTTGAAAAATTTATCAAATTCAGTTGAACCGATTGTGAGTAAGAGTTCATTTGTATTGTCCAACACGGCTAGAGCATCGATCACCCCCCGTTTATTTAAATCTTCAAAAAACGGTTGCAAAGTTTTTTCCAAACGTCTCACATTACCACTTTTTATAGATGCGATAGGGCTTCTTTTCCCGCGCAAACTCCAGATGGGAGTCCCGCCGCTTTCCGTAGTTTGAGAATAAAATTCCATATTTTTAGTAATTTGCGAGTTTATCTTCATCCAAATTACATTATTGGCGGTGTCTCTTGTCTGAATTTCCGAGTAAATAGTTGTCTGAAGATCCTGAAATTTAAAATATACTTGAGTGATACCGAAAATGATGAGTGCAACACTGAAAACTAAAATTAACTTTGTTTTGAGTAACATCTGTTGTAACCTCAAATGTGTGGTTATTGATCTGGTTGCAAAATGCAGTTTAGCACTAAACCAATGATTTTTATAGTCTGCTGGCTGTTTTCAATTTCGGTAACGCATTCATTAGCTGCGGAGCCAGATTTCGATTACGAAGTTTTGTCTAAGACAAATATTGCTATGTCGATTGGGGATAAACTATTTAATGCGCCCAGTGATGGTTGTTGGACCTGCCACGGTAGCGACGGTAATGGAATTACGACGCCAACGGACCAATCACAGATTAAGTCAAATGTGAAACTCACAGATCGTGAAACCTGGACTTCTTATAAGTTTGCAAATTTTTACACCAGAACAAACGCATATGATGTAAGCCAGAGAGATATCAGCATTTCAGTTATCCGACTTGGAGCAGATGATTGGAATAAGATTATGGCCCCATTCCTTCAAAAGAAGTTTGATACGGAATTTATTTCTTATGATGATCGTATGGTCGGGATACATTCTAAATTTCTTGCCAAAAACAAAAAATCTACTTTGAGATTATTAAAAAGGAACAAAATCAAAATTAAATCCAATGACTTATTGGACATTATGGCGACGTCAGTGTTCATTTATTTAGAAACAAAATTTGCACCACTAAGTAAAGAGGTGAATTAAAAGGCTCAACGCGACACAAAGGGTATAACATGGCAAAACTCTCGGTAAACGGAAAAGCATATTTCGTTAATGATGAACCTGACACTCCACTGTTGTGGGTGCTACGTGAAGCGCTCCAACTAACAGGCACCAAATTTGGTTGCGGTGGCGGGCACTGTGGATGTTGCACAGTGCATATCAACGGAGAAGCGATGCGCTCTTGTAGGGTACGCCTAGGCGATGTTGAAGGTGCTATCATAACGACGATTGAAGGACTAAGCGCGACGAGTGAGCATCCGGTTCAAAAGGCTTGGGTCGAACTCCAGGTACCTCAATGCGGTTATTGTCATTCTGGGCAGATAATGCAAGCCGCAGCATTTTTAACCGAAAATATCAATCCTACAGATGACGAAATCGATGTTGCTATGCGCGGAAATTTATGTAGGTGCATGACTTATATTAGAGTGAGGAAGGCAGTAAAATTAGCCGCAGAAATCAAGTCAGGGGGCAAGTTATGATTGAGGAAAAACTTTCCCGCCGGTCTTTTTTAGCGTTTTCTGGAGCAAGTATTGTTGGTGGAGCCTTACCGAGTAAAGCTGCTGCCAAACAAATAACAGATTTGCTTAATCCAGCCAGTCCAATCATGTTGCCAGCAAATTTTTCACCCTCTTTGTGGTTCACCATGGAGTCCAATGGACGAACCAATGTCCACATCTTCAAAGCGGAAATTGGTCAACATGTAGGCACAGCGTTAGCTCAAATTGTTGCTGAACAGCTTTGTTTAGATTGGTCGAACGTTTCTATTGATTATCCCGAAATGGATCACAATACATTCGTGAAATACGGAGGTCAGATCACCGGCGGAAGTTATAGTGTCCATGAGATGTACGGCAAATTATCGAAACAAGCAGCATTCGCGAGACAACTGCTAATCGAAGCTGGTGCGGATTTGATGGGTTCAGAGTTTGAAGACTGCCTTGCCGATCAAGGACATGTGAAGGATACTTTGTACGAAACGGACATTAGTTACTCAGAAATTCTTTCAGAATTAGTGCTCGACTACACCATAACAGCGGATGACTTGGCCGAAGCACAAGAAATCGATCGATCCAATTTTAAGATAATCGGTAAGCCCGTTAAAGCTCTAGATATACCTGAAAAAACCAATGGTGCAGCAAGGTTTGGAATTGATGCGTATCTACCTAATATGGTCTATGCTAAGCTGGTATTGCCGCCAACACGATTTGGTTCAACGATTGATACAATAGATCAAGATTCTGCAATGACGATGCCGGGTTTTTTAGCTGCGGTACCCTTGAGTTTCCCTCCAGAGGCAAAAAGTCAAGGCTTTATTACCGATGTTGTTGCGGTTGTAGCTGATAGCTTCCCGAACGCGCTCCGAGCAGCCAAGGCCACAAATGTTAGCTGGAACACTGATCCCAATTACTTGCTTTCTACAGGAGATTTATTTGAAAACGCAGAAAAACAATTGCTCAATGAAGACGGAACTGATTTTTACAAGATTGGTGAATTTGATAATGTAAAATCTAAAATTGAGCTGGAAGCCACCTATAGAACTGGGTTTGTTGCACATTCTCCAATGGAGCCAGCCAGTGCGTTATGCCATTATATTGATGGTAAATTGCATGTTTATGCTGGAGTACAAGGTGGTCCGCTTCTTCCGTTCATTTTATCACAGTTCACAGGCTTATCGCCCGACAAAATCCTCGTTTACCCACATTTAATTGGTGGTGGTTTTGGAAAGAGATTTGAGGTTGAGCCGATAGTGATTTCTGCGATTTTAGCACTAAACCTTAATAAGCCTGTAAAAACTATTTTTACCCGTGAGGACGAATTTTTATTATCTCACCCAAGGAGTTTGGCGGTACAAAAGATTTCCGCAAAATCAAAGGAAGATGGCGAAATTTTAGGATTAAAACACGAAATAAGTTGTGGTTGGATAGCGTTTAATGACTTTGGACTTGTAAACCCGGTAGAAAATGGAAGCCCGGTTTCTGCTTTGCCTGACGTGCAATTATTTAGCGCAACGGGTTCAGATAATTGGTATGATTTTCCAAACCAGAGTGTAAAAATGCACCGTAACAAGCAGATTGAGGAAATGACCGGAAATCGGGCTGTAAGAAGTGTAGCAAACAACTACACTATATTTGCTCTTGAGTCATTTATTGATGAATTTGCTCATTTTAAAAATGTCGATCCAGTTGATTTACGCTTATCTATGTTAAAAGGTATGCGAATGAATTCTGGTGAAAACGCGGATTCATTATTCACAAAAGGAATTGCACCTTACGTAAATGTTAGCAAAGACGCTTACCAAAGTTCCATTGATGGTGGAAGGCGTCTCGCAAATGTTTTGAGAACTGCTGCGGGGTTAGCAAACTATGGCGGTTTACTTGCTGATGGAGTTGCACAAGGTGTTGCCATTGCCGGAGCTGAAGAGCGCACCAACCCGTCGTTTTCAGCATGTGTTGCTGACGTCGAGGTAAATGCCGAGGCCAGGTTTTTTGATGTTAAAAAATTGACAGTCGTTATTGACTTGGGCTTGATTGTTAACCCGGATGGAGCTTTGGCGCAGGTCGAAGGAAGCGTGTTATGGGGTTTGTCAAACGGGTTATATGAAGAGCTCACCTATGCAAATGGGAAAGTTGAGCAAACAAACTTTGACACTTACAAATGGCAGACAATCGTAGGGACGCCAGAAATAAATATCAAGCTTTTGGAAAATTCCAATTATCCATCAGGTGCTGGTGAGCCTGCCACATCAATCGTTGCTCCTGCAATTTGCAATGCGATATTTGCAGCATCAAATGTGCGTCTGAGGGAATTGCCAATTACCCGAGAGCGTTTTGCATCAGCTGTATCCGAGGTTCTGTCAGAATAAACCGCCTTGCCTGATGTTGATAGGGAACGTAGCTTTTTAGCCATGCCTAATCCTTTATCTTTCCGTTATTTTAAAACCAGTGCTGAGATCATCCAACTTGCAGTTATGCTGTATGTGAGGTTTCCGCTATCACTGAGGAATGTTGAAGACCTTCTGCATGAACGAGGCGTCGATGTAAGCTATGAATTCGTTAGGTACTAGTTGTATAGATTGCACACCAACTTAATTGGTGAGCTGAATTAGTCTAACAATTTCTCAAAAACCTAAATTGCCTTTTGCAATGTTGGTATTTGAATAAATCCTGCTCCCGCAACCAAAATTAACTGCAAGATTACAACGTATTAGTGCCCAAGTGGGTGCTGCGTGCATTTAACACCCCCAGATATTGCCGCGCTCCGCGCTACTTTAGAAGTACGTATAACGTACTCTTGGTTCGAATCCTAGTTGCTCCAAATGGTTGCTGCGCTTCTAGACGTTAGTGCAGCAACCACTGGGTTACAGGGTCACAGACATGACCACCTGCTTTGGGTTCTTTGTCTGACAGCACCCGGTAACCCATTCATCGGACGTTCATCAAGGAGCGGTTAAGTCGAGCGTCCTTTCGCTAGACAATGGGCAAATCGCGGGCGGCACGGGTTGTAAGCAGCCGGGCCGCACCATCGGTCACGACGATGTTCTCCTCGTGCACCATCATCAGCCCGTTGCCGTAGCTGAGCGAGGGTTCGATAGTCAGCACCATGTTTTCTTTCAATTCGGTGGTGTCGAAGGCGGCGTGCGAAGGCTGTTCGGTCAGTTGCATACCCAATCCATGGCCCAGCCGTCCGATGTCGCCGCCGCTGACGTCCAGTTCCGCGATCACGGTAGACATGGCGCTGAAAAGATCGCGGCATGTAGCACCCGGTTTCGCGGCGTCGATCCCGGCCTGGGTTGCGCGCCAAAGCACGTCATAGGCACGCCTGGCCGCATCATCCGCGCGACCAATCGCCCAATTGCGATCAAAGTCGCAGAAATAGCCGTCCCAAACGCAACCAGTGTCCAACATCAGGACATCGCCCCTTTGCAAAGGCCGCTCGGAGGGCGGTGAAATGACGTCGGCATAGCCGCACTGATCGGCAGCGCCCACGACATAGGGCGCATTGTCCGCGCCCAGCCCGATCGCCGTGCGTCGGAATTCTCGGAACACCGCATCGAGCGGCATGCCTTCACGCAGGAACTCTGGCGTGGCCGCAAATGTGGCCGAGCCGATGGCGCAAATGTGCGCCAGCTTCTCGATCTCGGCGTCTGTCTTGACCATACGCAGCGCTTGCATAAGGCCGGTTGCATCTGCGACCCTGATCCCCGGCAGGGCCGCCATCAGTCGCTCCCAGTCACCCAGTGGCATCCGCAGAAGCGTCTCGTGCCCCTTCATCAAACCCAGCCGTGCGCCCTTGGATGCCAGGGGCGACATTAGCTCGGTCAAAATACTGATCCCGTCATCCTCGGGTTGAGGAGCGGACCATGTGCGCACATCGTCCAGCCAACCCCGGCGCATCAGTTCCGCGCCGATTTCAGGGATCACGGCGATGGGTTTGCCGCTAGCTGGAATGAACAGGAACCAGGGCCGCGTAGGGCTTTGCCAAAAGAGCGTCTGGAAGCCGCTGAAATAATACAGCTCGGGCTCGGTCATCAGCAACAAGCCGTCTAGCCCCTCGGCTGCCATCTGGATTTGCGCGCGTTCGGTGCGCGCTGCGAATTCAGCATCCGAAAACCCGCGCGCTGGTGCCTCAGTCATTAACGGACCTTTCAACAATGGCACGCGCTGAGAACCGCGCCGCCTCACCGCGCCAGAACTGACGGCCGAAACAGAATGCGCGCCCCGAGGCGTCGCGTATGATCTGGGTCAGCTCGATTCCTGCGCTGTTGCGGGCAAGGCTCAACAGGCTCGTTTCCTCTGCCGTTGCGGCACGCATCAGAATCGCAATGTCGCCCGTGCTGGCGGACAGATCATAGCGTGCCTCTAGAAGGCGGGTGGTGGACTGGTGCAAATCATGTTCCAGAAATCCCGGACATCTCTGTGCGTTGACATATTCGGTTTCGACAAAGATCGCGTGGCCGTTATTCCGAAAGAGGCGTGTATAAGCATAGACCTCCGCGCCAGGTTCCAAACCCAACTTTTCGACCAGGATCGCGTCGGCCTGTGACTTCATCGCCCGTACCACCTCGATCTCTAGCGCCAGCCCCCGGCTGTTTGCCTCTGCCACGAAGCTGACCATGTTGGATACGTCGTAGCTGACCCGCTTCGGAGTGACGAACCGACCGCGTCTGTCTTCGCTATAGACGAAACCTTCGGCCTCCAGCGCATCCAGCGCTCGGCGGGCAGTCATGCGGCTGATGTCATAGTCTTCGGCGATACGTCGTTCCGATGGAAGGGGCGCATGTTCGGCGAGGCTGCCGTTCGCGATCTGGCTTTTGAAGTACTGAACTACTTGTTGGAATCGCGGCAAGTCGATCGGCACCTGATGCCCATCGCCGCCTTTCAATGAGTGTTCTAGTATCGCTGCGTCCATCCGAATCCCACCAGTTCACGCCTCACACTATATGGTATATACCAGCTTGCGCAAAGAAAATATTTTGCTTGACTGGGTCACTATTTTGGCACTTCAATCCACCAAATGGTATATACCAAATTCTAACTGATCAAGGAAACCGGCCCGGCCGGAACATAAGGGACAAATGACAATGGTTGAACTGTCTCAGGACCAGAAGGACGCTTTCTGGCGTGATGGTGTTTTGGTTGTCCGAGACGCGGTGACGCCTGAAGAACTGGCTGCACTGCGGGCGGAGTTTGACGAATGGGTCGAGGAAAGCCGCGCGCATACCGATGATTATGGCGAAACGCTGGATGGTCGCGCGCGGTTCGATTTGCAACCGGGCCACAGCGCCGCAAAGCCTGCACTGCGCCGGGTGCAAAGCCCCGAGGAAGTGTCCGAGGTCTTTGCCGCGACCATGCGCAATGCCCGCACCGTTGATCTGTGCGCCGAACTAATCGGCCCCGGTATCCGGTTCCATCACGGCAAGGTTAATTCTAAGCTGCCTGGATCGGCGACGCAGGTGAAGTGGCATCAGGACTTCCCGTTTGAACCGATGTCAAATGACGACATGATCACCTGTTTGCTGTTCATCGACGATGTGACTATGGAAAATGGCCCGCTTGAGGTCTTGCCAGGCAGTCACAAGGGACCGATTCATTCACATTGGCACAACGGTGTGTTCACAGGGGCCGTCGATGACGCGATCATCGACGCGCAGCGCGACCGGATCGTCAAATGCACAGGAAAGGCCGGTTCGGTCTGCCTGATGCACGCGAGCCTATTGCATGGCTCCGCGCCCAACCTGTCGGACCAGCCGCGCACGCTTTACATCACGACCTACTACGCCGAGGACGCGATCGAGCTCAGCCCCAACCATCTGCCTAGCACGCTGACGCACGAGTTGGTGCGTGGCGAGGCTTCGGGTCGCGTGCGCTGCACTGCCTATGAGATGGAACTGCCCGCGATGCCGAAAGGGACCTCGTTCTTTGCGCAGCAGGAAGGCTGCGACAACACCGGCAGCGAGGCGATGATGTAGCCATGGGCGACGCGGCGGCTCCTGCTCCGGCAGTGATTGAGACACTGGATTTCGAAACCGATGCCGGGCTTGGCCAACAGGCTCGCATCGGCCTGATTGTGCTGCAGACAGACCAGACCATCGAGCATGAGTTCGCGCGGCTCATGCCCCATGACGACACGGCACTTTATCACGCGCGCATACCCAACACGATGGAGGTCTCTCCGGAAACCCTGCGCCAGATGCAGCACGATCTGCCTGCGACTGCCGCTCTCTTGCCGCCTTCCTTTGCGTTAGACGCCATCGGATATGCCTGCACCTCGGGGGCCACGATGATTGGCGAAGATAAGGTGGATCAAATGATCCGCGCCGTCCATCCGCAAGCCAAGACCTCGAACCCGATCACCGCCTGTAAAGCGGCACTGTCGGCGCTTGGTCTCAACCAGATCGCGTTAGTTACGCCCTACCCCCCCAAGGTTACGATCGAGATGCAGGCCAACCTGCGCAATGCGGGCTTCGACACCGTGGCCGTGGCCTCGTTCGACCAGTCCGACGACTTCACCGTCGCCCGGATCAGCAGCGCGAGCATTCTGAAGGCAGTCACTACAATCGGTGCCCGCGCTGAGGTCGAAGGCGTCTTCGTCTCTTGCACCAGTTTGCGCGCGCTTGAAGTGATCGAGGCCGCTGAAGCGCAGATCGGCAAACCCGTCATTGCCTCTAACCAGGTGTTGGCCTGGCACCTGATGCGGCTGGCCGGGCTGGACGACCAACCGACAAACGCTGGGCAATTATTCAAAACAGCCTGAACACCATTTCAAACACCCCGAAAGAATAGGACCGCCATGACCTCTCATCTCCCCGAACGTGCAAGTGTGGTCATCATTGGTGGCGGCATCATGGGCTGTTCCGTGGCCTATCATCTGGCCAAAGGCGGCTGGACCGACGTGATCCTGCTGGAACGCAAGACCCTGACCAGCGGTACGACATGGCACGCCGCCGGGCTGGTCGGACAATTGCAAGGCAGCCACGCCACCACGGCCTTTGCCAGCTACGGCGTCGAGCTGCTGCAAGAGATTGAGGCCGAGACCGGTCAGAACCCGGGTTTCCGGCGCTCAGGCTCAATTTCGATCGCGCTGAATGACGAGCGGATGGCCGAGCTGAAACGCAAGGCGGACTTTGCGAGGCTTTTTGGGGTCGAAGCCCATTACATGGACACGGCTCAGATTGTCGAACGCTGGCCGCTAATGAATGTGGACGGCGTGCTGGGCGGAATTCACATGCCTTCGGATGGCTCTGCCAACCCCATCGACCTGACGCAGGCGCTGGCCAAGGGTGCGCGGTTGCACGGCGCCAAGATCTGTGAACACGTGAAAGTCGAAGAGGTGCTGACCTCGGGTGGCCGCGTAACCGGCGTGCGCACCGATCAAGGCACCATACTGGCCCACCACGTGGTCAACTGCGGTGGCATGTGGGCGCGCGATCTGGGGCGACAGAACGGCGTCGGCGTGCCGCTCCATGCCTGTGAACACTACTACCTCGTGACCGAGCCAATCCCCGATCTGCCCTCCGACCTGCCAGTCCTGCGGTCCTATTGCGACGGTACATATTGGAAAGAGGACGCGGGCAAACTGCTTTTCGGGTTTGCGCATTTCCACGCCAAGCCCTGGGCTACGAACGGTATCCCCGAAAGTTTCGAATTCGACAGCTTGCCCTTCGTCGAAGAGGACGTTATGGAGGTGCTGCAATTGGCTATGAACCGCGTGCCTGTGTTGCAAGAGACCGGCATTCGCACCTTCTTCAACGGGCCCGAAAGCTATTCCCACGACGGCCGGTTCACGCTGGGCGAAGCGCCAGACCGCAAGGGCTATTTCGTTTTGGCGGGTGTGAACTCCACCGGCATTCAGTCCGGCGCGGGCGCGGGCAAGGCATTGGCCGACTGGATCATGGCAGGCCACCCGACGATGGACCTCTCCGAGATGGACCCGGCGAGGATAGAGGACTGGCAGGCCCGCGATGCCTACTTGCAGGAACGCTGCCCTGAAACGCTGGTGCTGACCTACGCGATGCACTGGCCAGGCAGGCAGCGTCAAAGCGCGCGGGGCCTGCGCCGCACGCCGTTCTACCACGCGATGAAGGCGCGCGGTGCCGCCTATGCCGAGGTGCAGGGCTGGGAACGCCCGGGCTGGTTCGCGCCGGACGGGGTCACACCTAACTATGACCACTCCTTCCACCGCCCCGGCTGGTTCGATCACATGCTGGCCGAACAGCGCGCCGTGCGCGAGACGGCAGGTCTGATCGACTATTCCATGCTGGGCAAGCTGATGGTCGAAGGGCGAGATGCTGAAGCCTTCCTGCAACACGCCTGCACAAACGACATGGCGCTGCCTGTGGGAAAAGTCGCATATACACTAATGCTGAATGACCGAGGTGGGATAGAAAGCGACGTGATTGTCGCGCGCCATGGCCCCGAGAGTTTCATGGTGATGAGCGCCATTTCCCATACGCGGCGGGATCGCGATTACCTGCAAGGGTTGATACAGCCGAGCGAAGATGTGCGCTTGCGAGATGCAACGACGGCCTACGCGGTCCTGTCGCTCTGCGGTCCGAGATCGCGGGACATCTTGACTTCTGCCAGTGATCTCGACCTCAGCGACAGCGCCTTTCCCTTCAATACGCTGCAGCATTTCCACATCGGCCACGCCCCGGTCTTTGCCCAGCGGCTTTCCTACACCGGAGAATTGGGTTGGGAGATCTTCATCACCCCCGATTTCGCCGAGCATGTTTTCGAGTGTCTGATGGAGGCCGGCGCGCCGTACGGTTTGAGGTTGGTCGGAGGCGAGGCTCTGAATGCGCTGCGGATCGAACGAGGATTTGTCCATTGGGGCGCTGACATGGCCTATACCGAAGCACCGCATCAAATAGCGCTAGGGTTTGCCTGCAAACCAAAAAAGCCTGTTTCATTTATTGGGCGCGACGCTTATCTGGCGCGCAAGGAAGAGGGCAAGGGTCCTTTCCTGTGCTCAGTCAAGCTGCGTGATTCCGACCCGATTCTACATCACAATGAATTGGTATTACGTAATGGGAATGTTGTTGGGCATGTGACCTCGGGGTCTTATGGATACAGCTCACGAAGCGCAGTTGGATTGTGTTTGGTATCGTTGCCCGATGGTGAAAATGATATGGATATTCTCGAAAATGGCGAATTTGCGGTAGTGGTGGAAGGTATGGCTGTCAATGCCGATGTCAGTTTGAAACCCTTCTACCAACCCGCAAACAAAAATAAGCTTTAATCGTGAACAGTATTTGAAAGAATTGAGAAATAATAATAATGGATTGGCGCACAAAATTACTGAGTCCTACCGCAAAGGCGCGGCAAGATTACCGCTCACTTGCCACACCAGTTTTTCGTGGTTCAACAGTCTTATTTGACGATCAAGCGGTTGTCACAGATGATTGGCGGCAAGCGGAAAATGGTTATACCTATGGGCTATATGGAACCCCGACGACCTTGGAGTTGGCCGCAAGAATAGCTGAGCTTGAAGGGGCACATGAGACATTTATTGTGCCGGGAGGACAGGCGGCGATCGCGCTGATCTATTTTTCTTATTGCCGAGCAGGCAGTCATGCTTTGGTGCCGCATTCTGCCTATGGGCCGAACAAGGCAATGGCCGAAGGCATCATGCGAGGTTTGAATATTGAAGTCGAAGCCTATGATCCTTTGATTGGCGCTGAAATTGATATTTTGATACGCGAGAATACTAGCCTGATTTGGTGTGAGAGTCCCGGCTCTGTAACCATGGAGATACAAGATGTGCCGGCTATCGTTTTGGCCGCGCACGCCCGTGGCGTTGCTGTAGCATTGGATAATACTTATTCAGCTGGCGTAATGTTTGACGCATTCGCAAATAAGGTGGATGTAAGTATGCAGGCACTAACAAAATACGTTGGTGGTCACAGTGACCTTTTGCTCGGCTCTGTTTCCGCGCGTAACAAAAGGGCATATGACCGGCTTGGACCGATCTATAAGCAACTGGGTCTTTCAGTCTCGCCTGATGACTGCAGCTTGGCGTTGCGAGGGTTGCAAACGCTCGCCGTTCGGTTGGACGTATTAGAACGAAACACCCTTGAGATTGCAATATGGTTGGCCGATCATCCTCTGATAGCACAGGTGCTTCACCCTGCTCTCACATCATGCCCAGGGTATGACATTTGGAGAAGGGATTTTTGTGGCTCAACCAGTGTTTTTTCATTTGTATTTAAGGATATGATTTCCGCTGAGTGCGTTTTTGATTTTGTAAACCAGCTGAAGATTTTCAAAATTGGAATGAGTTGGGGCGGGGTGAACAGTCTTGCGGTTGTCTATCCAGATTTGCAGCGGCCCAATCAGGATTTTGGTGGCCGCATTGTCCGGCTCAATATTGGTCTTGAGAGGGTAGAGGATTTAAAGGATGATCTTTCTCAAGCCATCGCAAAGGCGTGCTGATGGCCTATCAGGCTAAACCAAAGCATGCCGTTAAATGCTTCTGTGGGTTTCAGCTTAGACGAAAACAAAGCATACTTGGCTTATCCATTGAAAAAAGGAACTCATTTGAGTCTGAAAGGAGTAAGGGCTTGATTACGCTGCACGAAGAAAATATCGTGAAGACTGATAGTGCAGCACGGCTTATAAGCTCGCGCGGGGCTCGTGAACTTCCGGTTATTGGCTGACCATGACCTGAACTTCCGCGCATACTCATACCTACGTGACGCCAGCCGCCCTGGCACACTAGGGTTAACAAAAGGGCGAAACAACTTTGGGAGATACAAAAATGAACTTATTGAAAGGTGCTGCTGCCGCAGTGTTGATGACGTCGGGATCTGCAGCCTACGCAGATTGCGGCGAGGTTTCTATAACTGAGATGGACTGGGCGTCCTCTGCGGTGGTAACAGCCGTTGCGACATTCTTGATGGAACAAGGCTACGGATGTTCTGTACAAAAGGTCCCGTCTTCGACGGTCCCTGCACTGACATCACTAGCTGAAACAGGTGAACCTGATATTTTGACTGAAGTATGGGCAAACTCCACACCATCCTACCAGCCACTTGTTGACGCAGGTAAACTGGTTGAAGTTGCAAACGTTCTGTCGGATGGCGGAGTCGAAGCATGGTGGATTCCTGCGTATTTGGCTGAATCCAATCCAGAGCTGACCACATGGGAAGGTATCATGGCGAATCCAGCGGCGGTTGGTGGCAAATTCCACGATTGTCCGTCAGGTTGGGCGTGCGACATCATCAACAATAACAATCTGAAAGCTGCTGGCGCTGAAGCTGGCGGGCTTGAGCGTTTCCAGCATGGTTCTGGTGAGACTTTGCAGACATCCATTGCGGCTGCTTATGCTGAAAAAGCACCTTGGTTCGGATACTATTGGGCCCCAACGGCTGTTTTGGGCAAATACCCTATGGTTCGCGTAGAAGTGCCTGCCTACAACGCTGAGGCACACGCCTGCAATGGTGATGTTGACTGCGCTAACCCAGTGTTCTCTGCATATCCCGCGGCAAAAGTCGCAACTGCGGTTTCTGGGACTTTTGCAAAAGAGAACCCTGATATCGTTGAGCTGCTATCAAAAGTATCCTTCACAAATACACAGATGGGTGAAGTCTTGGCGTGGCGCTTGGACAACAATGCGTCTTACGATGAAGCT
>Ga0255751_10003174_pt1 | contig 15130 bp, 11 predicted proteins | sample 071ome_20_FD_179951 | JGI IMG/M metagenome (GOLD analysis project Ga0255751, IMG submission 179951) | Coastal salt marsh microbial communities from the Groves Creek Marsh, Skidaway Island, Georgia - 071412BT metaG (version 2) | ecosystem: Environmental > Aquatic > Marine > Intertidal zone >...
GTCTGCCGGAACGGCCTCGAGGCGGCCGTGCTCGAACTCCGGTTGATTCACCGCCACCTCCCCCGCTTCAACGCTCAGGGCACCCGCAGTTCGTCGTACCCGTACGTCAAGCTCACGCTCAACGAGCACTTCCCCCGGCTTTCGGTCGTGAGAAAGGTTGCCGACGACGGTGCGCTCTATCTCGGGCCGATCTCGTCAACGCGGCGAGCCCGGCGCCTGATCGAAGCGATCGAGACGGCATCGCCGGTCCGTCGTTGCACCGCCACCTCGACCTCGCGCACCACCAAGCCGGTGTGCACTGCCGCTCAGATCGGGGTTGCCGCATGTCCGTGCTCGGGCCACACCAGCGAGGACGACTACGCCCGCATCGTGGCCGATCTTGTCGACGGTCTGACCTGCGACCCTCACCGTCTTCTCGCTCCGCTACGAGATCGCATCGCCGAGCTTGCTGACGAAGAGCGCTTCGAAGAAGCCGCCGACGTGCGCGACCGCGCCGACGCGTTGAGCGGTGCGCTCCGGCGCCAACGCCGGTTTGATCTGCTGCGACGCGCCGGGCGGGTCCGATTCCGGTTCGGTGCCGCCTGGGCCGAGCTCGACGATGGTCGGCTCGCCGGATGCGGCGATGTCGGTGATCAGCCGTCGCTTCTCGATCTCCGCACGCCGTCATCACCCACTGGCGTGTTCGACGCTCCGTTGCCGCCGCCAAGCCGGTCGGAGGCCGACGAACTTCTCACGGTGGCGCGTTGGCTCGACGAAAACGCACACCGCATCGAACTCGAAGTGGTCGATGGTCTCCTTGCCGAGCCTCTCCCCCGTTTGCCGAGCTTCGTGCCCCGCAAGCGCTGACTCACACCTGGAGGGCCGCCACCTTCGCTGCGACGCGACCATCGTCGATCGCCGCCGCAGCAGCTTCCACCCCGGCGCCCAGATCGTCGGCGATACCGGCGGCGACCAACCCGGCCCCGGCGTTGAGGACGACGATGTCGCGAGCGGGGCCAGCCTCACCGCTGAACACGCGACGGCTGATCTCGGCGTTGGCGAGGGCGTCACCGCCGGCCAGATCGTCGTCCGTGACTCGGGCGAGTCCGAAGTCGGTTGCGTCGACCTCGATCTCGGTGATCTCGCCCGCCTCGAGCGAGACGATTCGCGAGGGGCCGGTGGTGGTGAGCTCGTCGAGGCCACCCTCACCGTGCACGATCAGGGTGCGTACCGAGCCGGTCGCCCGAAACGTCTCCGCCATGCGGTGAGCGAGGGTCCAATCGGAGGCACCGATCACTTGCCGGGTGAGCTTCCCGGGATGGGACAGCGGCCCGAGGATGTTGAACACCGTCGGGATACCGAGTTCGGCGCGCACAGGACCCACGTGCCGCATCGCTGGATGAAAGGTGCGGGCGAACGCAAAACCGACACCGTGTTCGGCAACCTGGGCTTCGAGTTGCTCCGGCGAGATCTCGATGTCGACACCGATCGCCTCGAGGAAGTCGAAGCTTCCCGACGTCGACGAAGCCTTTCGGTTGCCGTGCTTGCACACCGAGGCGCCCGCGCCGGCGGCGACGAACGCTGCCATCGTCGAGACGTTGAGTGCGTGGGTGCGCCGACTCGGGGCCCCTCCGACGCCGACGATGTCGATCGTGGTGTCGGGCACGTTGAGCGGCTCGGCCGCTGCGATCATCGCTCGTTGCAGCCCGGTGAGCTCCTCGACCGTTTCACCCTTGAGCCGAAGGCCGACGATGAAGGCGGCCTTCTGCGCATCGGTGGCATGGCCGGCGAGGATCTCGCCCAGAACGGCGGTGCACTCGGCTGCGCTCAGGTCGGCTCCGGCGGTGAGACGGCCGAGGACGCCGCTCCAGCCGCCGTGTTCGTCGAGACTCATGCTTCTCCCTCGACCCAGTGACGGGCCTCGTCGAGTTGTCGGAGGTGATCGTGCTGCGCGGCAGCGAGCTTGTCCATCCACGCGGCGAGGTCGGGGCGAGCGTGGCCTCGGATCTCGTCGGCGAGCGACTCGTACATCGCTGCCTCGATGGGAAGCCGTCCGGAAAGATCGTCGGTGCCGGGGTGAGCGTCGGCTGTGCCGGTTTCCTCGGCGAGCAGGGCGTACAACCCTTGGGCGAGCCCACGGTTGCGCTCCGCCATACCCCGCAGCACCCCGGCGAGACCCGGTTCACCGTCGACATCGGCCTGTTCGGCGAGGTACTCGGCCCGGGTTACCGCCGCAGTGATCTGGCGGAGACCGGCGCGTAGTGCGTCGATCGCCGGGCTTCCTTCGACATCACTCATCGGCGGTACTCTAGAGCTCCTGTGCTGAGCGCCCTCAACGTTGCCGCCATCCGCCACGGTGCCCTCATCTGTCTCGTGATTGCGGCCCCCGCTGCCGTGGTTAGCAGCCTGCTCGCCGACGACAGCGGCGGCGGCACCGACCAATCCAACTGGGTCTTCGTCGCATTGGCGGCCGTCGTAATCGCCTATCTGGCAGGTGGTGCCGCTGCGGGCCGACGGGCGACCGCTGCGCCCTTCGTAAACGGGGCAACAGCCACGCTCAGCGCCTTTGTCGTCGTGCAGGTGATCTTCGGCATTGTGCGCCTCGCACAGGGTGACGGCCTTTCGCCGATCGGACTGATATTCAACGGGCTGTTGGCCGCCACCATCGGCGTGGTCGGAGCCGGTATCGGCGTGTGGCGCGCCATGCGAGACACCTCGTCGAACTGACCTCACCGACCGCCTGTCGCGGTCGTCGTTGACCGTGGCACACTGAAGCCGGTGGCGGGGAGCCGACTGGATGGCCGCGGTCCTTCGGGGCTGAGGAAAGTCGGGGCTCCGCAGGACAGGGTGCTGGCTCACGCCAGTCGAGGTGACTCGCAGGAAAGTGCCACAGAGAACAGACCGCCGGCGGGCTCGCCTCGCCGGTAAGGGTGAAACGGTGCGGTAAGAGCGCACCAGCATCCCCGGTGACGGGGATGGCTCGGCAAACCCCACCCGGAGCAAGGTCACGCAGGGAGAGAGCGGTCCGCTCGTCGACACTCCCGGGTCGACTGCACAGATGGATGGTCATCCACGAGCCTTCGGGCTCCGGACAGAACCCCGCTTACAGGTCGACTCCCCGCCACCGCTGCCCTACTCCCTGCCAAGTCAGCTCGGCCGCAGCGAGACGCTGCGCCGTGCCCTACGGTGACGACATGTTCACGACAATCGTTGTCTGGGTCGTTGGTCTCACCGTCGGGTACGTCGGCCTTCGCGCGATCCGCACTCGAAGTTGGTCACGCCCCGGTCAGTCAGAGGACTGAGCGTTCGGACGCCAGCCGGCAACGGGAGTTGCTGAAACGAGCACTCCTGCGTTGCTCGAACTCAGTGGGTTCGGATCGCTGCTGTAATTACACCGTCGGCCATCGCCGCACGAGTGGCATCGTCGGGACGACGGAGCCGTTCGAGCGTGACACCGATGATCTCGGCGCTGCACGGGAAGCCGGGCGGATACGGCCCGACGGGCGCACCCGTGTCGATGCCAACATCGAACGTTTCGCCGCTCATCGAGAAAATGATCGGAACGGTGCGATCGAGACGAGCGTGGTCGACCTCGACATCGTCCACCGCGAAGGCCAGATCACCGCCTGCACCGAAACCACCGTCATGGTCGTAGCGAAGCCGGAGCACATGGCGCCCAGCCGAAAGTGACTGCTGATCCCGAACCGTCGTCACGACATGACCGAAGAGGTTGTAGACGTAGGTCGCAACCCCTTCGGTGTCGAGATACATCGACCAGCCCGCCATGTTGCCGCCCTGACAGGCGATCACGCCATGAGCCGGCGCCCCTTCGGGCACGATGAGCTCGGCGGTGATCTCATGCGAAGCGTTCTTGAGATTGACGACCGAACTCTCCGGCATCCGCACATGTGCGGTGGTGTACGTCATCTTGGTGACCCCATCGAGACTGTGCGGCACCCGGAGCGCCCCGCCCCGCGGTGAGCCTGCGTCTCGAAGGGGAAAGACCCCGTTAGCTCCGGCCTCGCGCTCGAACAGGGCTCGAAGCTCAGCCAGCTTTTCGGGAAACGTCGTGGAGAGATCGACACTCTGAGAAAAGTCGTTGGTGATGTCGTACAGCTCCCAGTGTTCGTCGGGGCCGTCGAACTCGTAGGCCGCAAGCCTGATCCACGGCACTCGGCCGTGGAAGCACGAAGCCATCCAGCCGTCGTGGTACACGGCTCGATTGCCGAGGATCTCGAAGTACTGCGTGGTGCGCCGACTCGACGCTGTCTCGTCGTCGAAGGAGTACCCCATGGGTGTGCCGTGCACCGGCATTTGTTCGATCCCGTCGACCTGATCGGGCCATGGCACGCCTGCGGCCTCGAGGATCGTGGGCGCAATGTCGACGACGTGATGGAACTGGGTTCGTAAACCGCCCGCATCAGCGATGCGAGCCGGCCACGACACCGCCAACCCGTTGCGTGTACCGCCGAAGTGTGAGGCCACCTGCTTCATCCACTGGAACGGGGCATCGAGCGCCCAGGCCCAGCCGACGTTGAAGTGGTTCTCGCAACGAGCCGACCCGAAATCATCCATGTGCTCGAGCAGCCATTCGGGATCCTCCGGTACACCGTTCTGGAAGGACGGAGCGCTCCACGCACCATGGATCGTGCCCTCGGCGGATGCCCCGTTGTCGCCGGTGACGTACAGCACGAGCGTGTTCTCCCCCACTCCGAGCTGGTCGACGGCGTCGAGCACTCGGCCGACCTGGGCATCGGTGTGGGCCATGAACGCCGCAAAGACCTCCATGAGCCGGGTGGCAACGGGCTTGTACTTGTCGGGGTAGTCCTCCCACGCCGGAATCTGCACCGGCCGAGGGGTCAGCGTCGTGTCGGCCGGAATCACGCCGAGCGCGATCTGCCGCTCGTAGATCTCCGTCCGAAGCCGATCCCAGCCCTGGTCGAACGTGCCCTCAAAGCGCTCGATCCATTCCGGGGCGACATGGTGCGGCGCATGCACCGCAGCAGGAGCGAAGTAACAGAAGAACGGGCGATGTGGGGCTGACGCCTGCTGACGTTGGATCCAGGTGATCGCCTGGTCGGCGAGATCCTCGGTCAGGTGGTAGTCGTCGCGACCGAGGTGGGGTTCGATCGGCGTGGTCTGGTCATAGACCGCCGGTTCCCAGTGGGACGCCTCGGCACCGATAATGCCGTAGAAGCGATCGAACCCCATCCCGGTGGGCCATCGGTCAAAGGGCCCCGCCGGGCTCTGCTCCCACGAGGGCGTGAGGTGCCATTTGCCGAAGGCGCCCGTGCTGTAGCCGTGCCCCCGCAGGATCTCAGCAACGGTGGCCGCCTCCCTCGGGATTGCACTGTCGTACCCGGGAAAGCTGTTCGCGATCTCGGTGATGCCGCCCATGTGCACCGCATGATGATTTCGACCGGTGAGAAGGGCGGCCCGAGTGGGGGAACACAACGCCGTCGTGTGGAACTGGTTGTAGCGAAGCCCGGCACGGGCCACCCGATCGACCGTTGGGGTGGGCACCGGACCGCCGAACGTGCTGCAGGTGCCGAAGCCGACGTCATCGAGGAGGATCAAGACGACATTGGGGGCGCCGGCCGGAGACCGCAGTCCCTGAAGGGGTACGGCCTCGGACTCGTCGAGGAGGCGGCCGACGGTGCCAGCGAACGGCGGCGTCGGGTTCGGCAGGCGATCACCGCTCATGCGGACTCCATGCTGGCGAGATCGAAACAGTGCATGACCTGGCGAATCCGACCTGCGTTGCCCGTGAGGTGCACGCTCCCGTGGTCGATCGCGTCGGCGAGCGACACTCGATTCGTCAGCAGCGCCGCCCACGTTTCGAGATCAAGCCGCATCTCGAGATCGGCATCGGCACCGTCGGTCGGGACGGCGACGCTGCGGCGCAGATGAAGGCCGGTGTGGGTCCCGTCATCGAAGACAAAGCGAAGGTGCTCGTCGATCCCGGCAGCCCGTTCCGGGATCAGCAGCACCCGAAGGGTCGACACGAAGACATCAGGTGGACTGCTCATGACGTCGCGGTGAGAGAAGCGGTGGGTCCGGAATCGGCGCATGTCCACGCGCCCCTCGAGTTCCAGCGCGCGGGTCAAGGCCCAGTTCCGGAGATTTGCCGAGGTCGTGCGCTGCGAGATCGCTCGCCAGGCGCGTGCGAGCAGCTCCCGGTCTTCGGCCGTTCCGCCGTCGAGTCGACCGGTGTCGTCGGGCTCGACATGGATCAACCATGAACCAAGTTCGACCGCCCAGCGCAAATCGTTTTGATCGATGGCATCGGCGATCCGTTGGCGGACGACCTCCGCTCCGCCGAAGCCCTCGATCAGGCGCCGGCAGCGTTCGGCCTTGTCGAGCGGCAGCAGCTTGGCGTCGTCGCCGTCGAACCATCCCCGAAGCCCTGCGTAGATCTGACGCACATGGTGTTCGGCGAGCCCGTAGAACTGGCGCGTGAGATAGCTGCGGCCATAGTCGTCGGGAAGTCGCACGAAGCTCGTGAGTTCGTCGGCCGTCAGTCCTCGGTTGATCCCCCGAACGGTCTGATCCCACAGAAACTGCATCGAATCTCGATACGTCTCGACCTCGACGGAGATCTGCTCGGCACCGCTCAGTGGCGGTCCGTGCGCGCCGACGAGGTGCTCCGCATTGAGTCCGGCGATGTGATCCAAGCCGCTGAGCAGGATGCGCGGATCGCGGTATTCCTCGCCCCGGATGGCGAAGACGTTGAAGAGGGCAGGCCAGACAATGTTGTGCACGCAGGTTCCGTTCTCCGGGAACCAGATGGTGATCGAGTCGTCGGCGTCCGACGGTGCAGGAGTGAACTCGCACGCAAGTCCGGCGATCTGAACCGACATTGCGTCGGTGATCGTCCGAGTCGGGGCCACGAACCCAGGCGTGAACGGTGCGTGCTCGGCGCGTCGGAACTCCCGCCCGAGCCCCACATTGATCAAACCGTCGGGCCCGTCCTGGTCGAGCAGCATGCCGAACTGCTGGACGAGGCCTCGGCTCGCCGCTGCGCTGACCTCGGAGGTGACCCGACGGCGATTGCCGACGATCCCGTGATGTCCCCAAATGTCGATGTCGCCACCGATCTCGTCGAGCACGGCCTGGGTGCCGGCGACATAGTGGAAGTGGGTGTAGATCACGGCGGCGATCGGCGCTGTGGTGACCTCGCGCAGTGCACGGAGCGCTGAGGTCATCTCTTCGTTGGACTCACCCGTGTCGATGACGATGACGCCTTCGGGTCCTTCGACGAACGTCTGGTTGGAGAGGCCGTTGCCGACAAAACACCAGACGCCATCGGTGACCGACCAGAGCTTCGGCGTGAACCGCTCGGTGTGCTCCACCAGCTCCCGATGGCCCCGCTGCCCCTCTGGCCCAACGATGGTGAACGAGTCATCGGGCGCGAATGAATCCGTGGTCATTCGGCGAGTATTGCAGCTGTGGTCGCGGCGCCTCAGATCGAACCGGCCAGACGAGACCCGCACGACGGTGCCTGAACGGCGCATCCGACGGGCGCCGAGGTTTACCTCGGCTACTGTCGCTTCATGGCTCAGCAACAAGGCGCGAACGAAAACCGCTGGACGACCATCACGATCGGCGGATTGCTGCTGGTCGTCGGACTCCTCGTCGGACTCCTGCTCGGGCGAGACGGCTCCGACGACACAGCAGACCTCGCGACACAGGGCGAGCAGGACGTGTCCACGACCTCGGCGAGTCCGACCACCACCGAAAGCCCCGCAGAGCCGGATGCTCCGACGACATCGACGACTGCGCCCGCAGCGGCAGACACCACCACGACATCGACGCCGCCCACGACAACCGAGCCACCTGCGCAGAGCCAGGCTGAGCTTGCGGGATGTGTCTCAAACTTTGCCGCTCTGCCTGAGGGAAGCATTGTTGCCGAGACCTTCGTCTTCGACTTCGACGGCGCTGACGGCGACGAACTCGTCTCAACCTATTACGACCCTGCCAACGACGCGTGGCTGCTTCGCGTTGCTGCGGCCGACGGATCACTCAGTTCCGAACTACCGCTCCCCGCCTCGAGTGCGATCGGGGCGCTTCCGATCACGGTTGTCGACACCAATGCGGACTCGGCCCCGGAGTTGGTCGTGAAGATCGACGGAGGCGCCTATAGCGAGATCATGGCCTTCGCCGTCATGGTCGACTGTGAGGTCGAACTCACCCGCAATCTCGAGGGCCAGATTTACTCGTGGCCCGTGGGGGCGTCGGTGAGCTCAATCTCTGGCTTCGAGTGTTCGAACGCCTACGTGATCTTCCGACAGGGCGCGCTCACCGACGAGACCGTCTGGGCGTACCAGACGTACAGCAACGCGCTAAACGGCATCGTCTGGGAGCCGATCGGAACAGCAGGCTCTTCCTATTCGGGCGAGACCGAGGACGAGACGCCGCCCTTCGCCGCCGACGTGGGCTGCGAAGCCGTTCCCTTCGAAGTCCAGGACTGACATCATCGGAGGCAGTCGGCGGAGCACACCCGATCGCTACAGCTGGGCCCTCACGGCCTCGATGGCCGACTCGGCGCTGACTGCACGCTGGCACCCCATCACGCGGACTCGAACGTGTAGCCCCACTGCTCGAGGTCGGCTCGGTAGAGCTCGCCCACAATCTCGCGGGTCTCGTCGGTGTAGTGAACGCTGTAGTGATCTCCGCCCGAGGAGCGATTGCGGTGCGGAATCTCCCATGCTGTGCGTCCGAGGCCGACCCGGCCGAGAAAGGAACGCACTTCCTCGTCGAACCGCTCGAAGCGTCCGGTGACGGCGATGTCGGCACCGTCGAGCAGTGCCGTTTGGGTCATGAAGTGAATGTTGGACCGAAAGAGTGAGCTGTCGGGAAGCGCTCGCACGAAGGTGCTGAAGTCGGTCGCGGCCAAACCTGCGAGCTCGGGCGTCACGTCCCGGCGAAGAAGCATTTCGAAACGCTCCGTACTGCGCCCAGCGAACTTGTCCCTCCACGCCGAGAGCAACCGATCCCACGGGTTCCGGACGATGGCGAACGTCTCACATCCTGTGCTCAGTAGGCGTGACAATTCTGTGGTCATCTCATCGCGTCGCTCGAGGTAGACGTAATCGTCGACCTCGTTTTCGAGAAGGTGATGAAGGCTGCGAGTCCCGTTCTTTGCAACCCGGTACCACGCGAAATTTCGCGCCTCGGAGTACGAGACGTTGTAGCCGAGACGTCGTCTATCCGGCATGAGTGCGAAAGTCCTCGGGGAGTGGGGTCACGAGACCGTGATCGAGCAGCGACCGGCTGGAGGAGTAGCGATCAACGCTCGCTGGATCGATCTGGGACAGATCACTCCCCCAGGTTTCGAAGAACTCGGTGTAGGCCTCGTAGCGGCGGGTGCAGTGGAACACCCGATGGTTCTCGGCCACGTCGCGCCGAAAGTCGGCGAGAAAGTCCCCGACGAACTTGTAGTGCAGGAGCGCAACACCAACGTCGGACACGACTCCAGGAGTCACCATGTGGCTGCTTGACAAATACTGAATCTCTCGCCCGCCACGAGCAAGCGGTGTCTTGGTGTTGTTCTCACCGAAACCGGCGAGCTGTCGGATGCCGCCGACCGTGAAGAAATATGGGCAGACGACCGATTGTGTGCGCTCGAACTCGTGAGAGAAGAACGGGTATCGGCTGACAAAGTCATCTTCGAACCGATCGTCGGACGGCTGGTGAGCCTCCATGGAAAACATGTCAACCATCTGACCTGCGGCGAGGTCGTGGCCCTTGCGCTCCATGTACTCGGTGAGGCCGCGAAGGCCATGGTTCTCGACATCGGCGAAGACCAGCGCCTCGTCAACATCGACGTACAACTGCCACCCGGACGGGCTGTGTTCGCGGACGAGTTGGTTCAGCCAAACCATGCCGGATGCGGCTTCTGCGTACGACCCACTGGCATGAAACACGTGCACGTCGGGCTGCTCCAGCAACCACGCAAGCGAACCGTCGCTGGAGTCGTTGTCGACAAAGAGGAAGCGGTCGACCCCCAGTTTTCGGTAGTAGGAAACGAACCATTGGAGACGCCACAACTCGTTGCGCACCACGGTGTACAACCGAATCTCGTCGCCGGCGGGCGGCAACAGATTCCCGTCCCGACGCTCGAGCTCTTCTGCTCCACAGACCCGCTGCGAGGGCATCGGGCTGTGGTTTCCGAGATGACGCCAAATCTTTCGCGCCTGCCCCAAATCGCCGTCACGATGAGCCAGCCAGGCGCGTGTGCGAAGCCCCTCCTTCTGCTCGGTATCCGACGGAAGGAGATCGATCAGTGCACGCACCGTTTCCTCACGACCGACGGCGACGGCGACGCGAATGGCAAGAATAACCGAGAGAGGATCGCCGAGTCGATCTTCGCCGAGCTCATCGAGGATCTCGTGTGCCTTCCTCGCCGCCATCGGGTCGCCGTCCTTGCGCAGACAGGTCAACGCCTGCCGGAGCAAGAGTCGGTATCGGCGTATCTCGTCGGGCGCCTCCTCGAATGCGTCGATCGCAGCAAGCAGCGCATCGCCCCGCCGCTGTTCGGCGTTCAAAAGGTCGATCCGTAACATCCACGCCGCAGCTGCCGGATGGGCCAGTTCCAGGCGGGTGATCTCTTGGCGCGCCTCATCGAGTTGGCCAGCTCGAATGCGTGCCCTAATAAGCTTGAACTTCAGGTCGCCGCGGCCTGGGTTCGCCTCGCTGGCTTCGCGCCTAGCCGCCAGTTCATGTTCGAAGTCCCCCGAAGCGAGATAGGTATCCGCAACAAGCGTGGCGACCAACCACGGTTGGATCTCCGTTGCGGTCAACAGAAGGTCATGAGCTTGGCCGAAGTCACGCAGGCGGTTGCACTGCTCAACCGCCTCCCTGAGTGCGTCCGCATTCGTCGGTTCGCGTTCAAACGACTCCAGCGCGAGCACAAGAGCCCGGGTCGACTCGCTGCGCGAGGTCAGCGCTCCGGTTTCATGGGCCGACACAGCGGCGGAGTCGCTCTCACGACGCCATGTGAACCTGAACCTCATACCGTCCACCCATCTGTCTCGACGCCGGTCAGCCGTTGGAAGATCTCGAGGTCGCGGCGGTAATGCGACCGAAGGAGCGCAGCGGAGTCGTCGGAGATCGTGGACTCGTATCGAGTGGCGTACGCCCAGGTGGACTCGTAGGCGTGCGGTGCAACGCCGAGAAAGCGTTCGAAAACCTGCATCTGACGGTTGAGATCGTCGACGCGCACGAAACAGATCTGATCGTCGGGAAACAACGACATGAGGTTGTACGCCAGCCTGCCGTACTCACCACGTCGGATGATGTCGTCGTGCTCGTGCACTCCGGTTGTGAGGAAGGTGTCCACAATCTCCTCGAATGTGGGTACGTCCCTGCCATTCGTGCGGAGCATGCTCCACTGGGAGAACGCCCGATCGACCGGATCTCGCAGCAAAACGATGAGCTTCATTGCAGGGTTGTACTGCCTGATCCGCTGCAGATACTGGGGTACACCGTTGCGTTGCAGCAGGACGTACTTCGGAGTCGACTCGCCGTACACGACGTCGTCGTCGAGATCGCCGTCAATCCCCCACCCCATTCGGTGGTAGTCGGCGTAGGCCGACTCCTGATGGACAAACTCCCGTCTGTCGAAGAAATGCACTTCCTTCTCGATCGACATCTCGATTCGGGGATGCTGAGCGAGAAGCAGGTGCAGGGCATTGGTGCCGCCCTTTTGGACGCCAGCAACCAGAAAGTCGATGCGGTTTTTCGCCACGAGGTCAGCCTTCAGTCTCAGCGTCACGATTGTTGGCATAGCTGTGTGAGATGGCCAAGACGGCCTCGAGCCGCGACGGGTCGTACGCAGCGCCGAGGAACGTGAACAGCTCCCGTAACCGATCATTCCTCTCGAGGACGTCTTTGTAGGTGATCTGGAAGCAATGGTCATGGGTCGAGGCGTAACGGTCGAATCGCCGCTCCAGTTCGACGAACTGCTCGATGACCTCGTCCTCAGGCTCGCCGGCCCACCACCCGCTCTTGCGGGTATCGCTGGCCTTGCGGGTGTTGAAGATGAAGGCAGTCTCTGGGAACAACTCGGCGAGGAAGTCGAGGTACTCCTCGAGATCGTCTCGCATGTCCAGATAGCGGATCTCCTTGAAACCGACCGCATGCACCGCTGGATTGTCGGCGTCGCTGCCGAGCAGCATTCCTCGGGCGAGCGGTCGCAGCCGGTCGAGGGTGAGGTCGGCCGCCATCTCGTGAAAGCCGAACCACGGCGTGTCTGGGGTCCAGGCAGTGCCATGACGAGCATGCTCTCGGAGGCCAGCGACCATCTCGTACAGGTGTCGGAACACGTTGCCGTTCTCGCCTCGCACCACCAGGCCGTTGATGCTGTTGAGTACCCCCTGCAGCAGGGTCGAACCCGTACGCCCGTAGGTGACCACCAACACGTGCCGGTAACGGAGTTGGTCCTGCGTCCCGTCGGCGACATTGGTGACGACGTTCCAATATGCCCGCCGCGCCTCGGTGTCTTGCCAGCTATCGGCCAGCGCTGCGCGGGCCTCGTCGAACCGGCCTGCCAGATAGAGAGCCCGAAGGTAACGACGCTGGTGACCCCGGAACCGCTCGTCGCCGGCATGTTCGTCACAAATGACCTTCCAGTTGGATGCGGCGGACTCCCATGCCTCATCTGCCTCGTCACATCGCGCGAGTCCGGCTCGCGCCGGCGTCAGATTCGGCTTCAGCGCCAACGCCGCTGCGAAGCACCGCCGCGCTTCGGCCACGTTGCCTCGCTCAAGCGCCTCGGCCCCCATACGTCGCAACGCATGCGGGGTGCGCTGAGGGTCGGTTGGCGGGCTACTCATGTCAGCGTCCTCCCTCACTCCCAGTGCACGGTGGGGACACTGGCCCCGCATTCGAGTGGGGGAAGGCCACATCAGGGACCGCACGGTCGAGAAAGCCAGCCAGTTCAGGCCAACCGTCGCCGTTCGCAAGCGTCATCCGAAGCAACCGGTCCGGCTGATCGGCGAAGACGGCATCGACTCGCCGCTGGTGAGCGACGTACGCCTCCTCCCACGAACTGTGACAGCTGTAGAGGACATCGTGAATCACACCTACCCGACCACCGAAGTGACCTGCATGCTCAGGACTCCGAAGCTCACGCGGGACCGACACCCCACAGAAGCGCTCATAGTGCGCCGACACGGAACGGTTCCACGAGCCGAGTTCGCGGCCAGTGAAGATGAAGCGGGAATCCGGGAAACGTGCTGCCAACTCAGCGAAATGTGCACTGATGTTGATATCGCCGAATGCGTCGTACAACGCAATGTCGACATCGTCAGGAAGCGCACCGGTCAGCGCGCTCGTCCAGTGGAGACTCGAGTAGCCGAGTATCTGGAGGGCCTCATGCAGGGAGGTCGTGCCGGTGCGACTCAGACCGATGACAAAGACTTTCGCCGGTTCGCCAGCGTCGGGACCTTGCGCCCATCGGTCGGCGAGCACGCCGAGTTGTCTCACGCGAGCGTTGGATGGGTACCGCTCAGCAAGCTCATTCGCACCCTCGATGAACGGTGTCCGACGCCGAAGCGCGAACAGCACGCGCACCCTGGAGATATCGGCGATCCGGCTCGCTCCCGACTCACGAACGCTCACCCGTTCGAGCGTTCCGAGGAGGCGATCGAGCCTCGCGGCTGTCGCGCCTGCGTCGGGGCCATACGCTGCATTTCGCAGGAGTTGATCCACGAGTTGGCCGTCAAGCCCCCCGTCGACATCAAGCTGGTCCAGGCAACCGTCGAACTCGATGCCTGCCTCATCCGGGTAGCCGAGCTGCTCTCGAAACCGGCCGTACCGAAGGCGATCAGCGAGCCGACGAGGATCCGCGACGATGATCTCGTGAAGGGCCGACACCACGCCGGCACGATCCTGCCGCTTCTGGCAATCAGCGAGGCGCTGAACGCTCTCGTGCAGCTCGGGTATCACCTCCTCGGAGGTTGGGCTCGGCACTCGCGGGCGTCGACGGAGCATGCGCATAGGACTCCTCCGACCCTACTTGTCATCTCGCAAGCACGATGGCTCCTCACGTTCCGCCGACGAACTCGGACTCGTCGGCCCCCAGGCCTTCGCCCCAACGGCGGGGCGTTCTTCAGCAGAACCCGCCATGGTCTGTCACCATGGGCATCATGAACGTGAGCCACCAGCCTCCCCTCTCCGAGGAGCAGCTGCGCTGGATCGAACACGTTCACCAACTCGAATACGTCGATCACGCGGTCCCGCGCCGCACCGGCGCCGTCGCGATGGCTCTTGCGATGCTCGACCGTGAACTCCCGATGAGTAGCCGCCAGATCGCGTCGTTCGCACGGATGGGGCACGAGACCGTTCGCCGAGGGGCCGATGCGCTCACCGAACTCGGGTTGATCGACCGCCACCGCCGGCCACGACTCGAGAAAGGGTCGAGCGGGACGGCCTGACGATCACCTGCTGAGGCGGGTGGCAAGGTAGCGGTCGAAGTCGTGGACGTTCCGCTCGAGATACGACAGTGGTGCCCGGTCGAACTGCGGGCGGTCGACGCTTCGACGAATCCCGGCGACGATTGGGTGGTCCTCGCTGTTGACCTGGTCGACGAGTGCATTGATCCCGGCGACAAGATCGTCGGGGTCATCGGCCGCCTCGAGCGTCGCTGGGGCCACGGCAACCTGCCAGGCGATCCGAACCCGATCGGTGCCTACTGGCGCGATCCGAAGGAACCACAGCCAATCCGGCTGAAGCTGGATCACGAAACCGGGAAAGACGGCGGCGAGCACGATCGTCCGACGCCACTCGCCGTCGAGACGGTCATCGCCGTCGGCGGTGAGGTCAGGACCATCGGCCTCAACGACGCGATGGTGGGCCCAGTCGAGTGTGCCCGGATACATCTCGGTGGCGCCCGTGCTATCGCCGTCAGCGCCGAAGCTCTCCTTGTGCACCTTGAACACGTGGTAGGCGTCCATGAAGTTCTCGACGAGGAGCTTCCAGTTGGTCGGCCACACGTCGACCTCATCGCGCACGGTCACATAGCTCCCCATGTCGAACCGGCCGACAATCTCGTCAAGGCCGGCGAGACGGGGCCCGAGCGGCTCGGCGACGGAGTCGAGGTTCACGAACACGAAGCCGTTCCACACCTCGAGCCGCACCTCAGGCAGAC